>Ga0315277_10003545_pt1 | contig 21128 bp, 19 predicted proteins | sample YL17G05_15_MG_FD_203695 | JGI IMG/M metagenome (GOLD analysis project Ga0315277, IMG submission 203695) | Sediment microbial communities from Yellowstone Lake, YNP, Wyoming, USA - YL17G05_15 | ecosystem: Environmental > Aquatic > Freshwater > Lake > Sediment | place: USA: Wyoming | collected... | reverse complement strand
TGGTTCAACCGCACTCGGAGCGAGGATGCGATGAGCCAACTGTCTCCATGCATGTTGAACGGCAGGTCTCGGCGCAATCGCATCCCCAAAGGGCCTGCCCCTTCAAGTTGGCCTGGGCATAGGCCGCCAATCTAGAACCACCCACGACAGGCCTCTGGTATTGCGGGCTGGCATAGCCCCGAGTGGACAACTCTACCACCGGCACTCCGCCCGTCCCCCCAGCATCCGCGAACACCGGACTTCTGGCTCTGACACATTGCCCACTTAGCTTCTGGCTCGAATAGCCCCGCACGGCCCTGCCGTCGCGGGAGGAGGATTTCTCGCAATGTCTGACCACGCCGATATGACCGATTGCACAGTTGATGAAGCACTTCAGGACTTCTACCTCTCACGTCGGGCCAGGGGCTGCTCGCCGGCGACTCTTGCCCACTACGAGTATTCGGCTGGTATGTTCGTGCGGCACCTCAAGCGCGTCTCTGTCGCGAGGCCCTGTGACGTCACTTCCAGATGCGTCAACCAGCTCCTGGACGACTTGCGGGCCCGCGGCGTCGCCGAGGCTACTGCCCACGCCGTGGCTCGAGGAACAAAAGCCCTGCTGCGATTCTGGCTCAGCGAGGGCTACATGACCTCGCCGATAACTGTCACAATGCCCCGCGTCACCAAAAAGCGCGGCCCTCTTGTTGCTCCAGATCAACTCCGCAAAGTCCTGAAACAGTGCCGCTCTCGTCGAGATCGCGCACTGCTCTTGTTCCTTGCCGACACCGGTGTAAGGCGAGCGGAGGCACTGGCCTTAAACTGGGGCAACATAAACTTCGCCACGGGGGTTGTTGAAATTGCGCGTGGAAAGGGAGGCAAGCCCCGGTCAGTTGTCATCGGAGCCAAGACTCGGCGGGCAGTCCTGACCTATCGGCGCTCACTCCTACATGGCCCAGGCGACCTCGATCCCGTTTGGCAGTCTCGGTACGGCGACAGGCTCGCGGCCGCGGGCGTTCGAGCGATGATGATCCGCTTGTGCCGCAAGAGCGGCATTCGTATCACGCCACATATGTTCAGACGGACCTTCGCCACCATGTCGGTTCGCCAAGGCATGGACATGATTTCTCTCCAGCGGCTCATGGGGCATGCCGACATAAGCATGACGGCCCAATATGTAAACCTACTTGACGAGGACTTGGTTGCGGCGCACTCCGAGCATGGCTTGGACAGGTGGCTCTAGGTAGCGGCACGGCATTTTGCCGATGCGCGGCCGTGACGCTTCCTCAATGAACTGTACCGTGACTGAAGGCGTCATTTGTTAACCGGTAGTCCTCCAGACAACCTCGGACGTGGTTTTCGGCCACCACAGAACTCGCGGACGAGACCAGGTGTCAAGTGGTTTTATGGTTTTGTGCTGTTGCACCGATAGCCAACCGACGCTACAATCCGGTATTACTAGGCAGTGAACCCGGCTGCGGGTGCGGCTTGTAGCAGTTCTGCGCGTGGGACGTTCCACAGGTAGTGCTTGATGGATGGACCGGCCAAGGAAGGCATGCATGGCTGACGGCGAACAGGGAACCATTCGGGGCTCAAGAGACCAAGAGGTCGACTCGCCGCCTCCTGAAAACGCGGCTATCCCCGACGTCCACCCTGTTCCGGCCGTCGCGCTGAATTCTAAAAAACCTCCCCATGCAGACGCCGCCCCTGACGAGCGAGGTCCGAAATCGCTATGGGCGCTATTGGGAGAGCTTGCCCAAACTGCTGCATTGCCCTACGTACTCGGTTTGATCGCGCTTGTCTTGGGGAGCGGCTCCACTATCTGGGTGACGCTATCACCTGACGGTCAGCGCGTCTTCCGCGGATTGGCGGTGGCGTTCTTCTATTGGGGCACCCGTGTTTACATCAGGGCCGATTACCCAAAGCTCAAACCGCGCATCCATCAAGTCATCGCACTGGCATTCATTGCGCTAGCGGCGGTCGCATCTCTCGTCTGGGATCCTGCGAATGGGAATTCCGCTTCCTCTCAGATCCGAGTTGGCCCCGATCTAACGCAGATTGGGGCGCTGCTCGGAGAGGAGCTTGCTCCGTTGGCAACGACACAGGCAGACAACGGTGTGCTTCTCCGGGCGCTCTTGGCGACCCTCAGTGCGCCCACTCCAACCCCCTCACCTCAGCCAAAAACCGAAGCTACGGCTATTCCATCCCTGCCCCCAGACATGGTCGAGGTGTCCACCGGTGCTGTGGGAATTGGGAGCAATGACAAGAATGGGTTGGCCTTCCCTTTGCACTCCGAGAACCTAGCGACCTTTTGGATACAGAAGTACGAGGTATCGAACGGCGACTACAAACGCTGCTATGAGGCGGGGATTTGCACCCAACCAGAGTACCCCACGAATGCCCGGGGCATTGAGTACTTCACGAACTCCGCCTTTTCGGACTACCCAGTCTTCAGGGTCTCCTACTATCAGGCGAGGCAGTACTGCACTGAGTACCTCGGCAAGCAGTTTCCCGGTTCGGACCTGCCCACAGAGTATCAATGGGAAAAGGCCGCAAGAGGTAACGACGGCAGAACCTATCCCTGGCACGATCCTTCGATTACGGCCGACGATGCTAACGTTTCATCAGGAGACGCCCGCCAAGTGGGCTCGTTCGATAAGGACCTAAGCCCATATGGTGTGTATGACATGGCTGGGAATGTCTCAGAATGGACGCTCAGCTGGCTCGTGTCCTACCAATACAACCCCGAGCTCTTTGACAATACGAATGTCTATATCGTGGTCCGGGGCGGCAACTACGCATCAGGCGATGGGACGGGATATCCAAAGGTCTATTGGAGGCAAGGGAAACCGCCCGAACTACAGTCCCCCACCGTCGGATTCAGGTGTGCCTGGCAACCTGCAGCCCAGGCCGGCCCATAGCTTAAGAAGCCGCAGAGCATCTAATCAGCGGCCTTCCTGTTCAGCGACGCATCTCCGGGCTGGTTGCCCGGAGGTTGGCGGTTTCCCCTGGCACGCGGCCTGGGCAGGCGAGTCCTGGCCCCGCTGCTTGGAGGGAAGGGAGGCAAGGCGCGATCCGCGGCTGTCGGCGCGCACACGCTCCGTGTTCTCCTCAGGTACCGTCGCACGCTCACGAGGATCCGCCCCGAGGATCCCATCTGGCAGACCTACGACGGGCGCAAGCTCGGCACGATAGGGCTGCGCTCCGCCATCATCCGGACCTCGAAGCGAGCCGGCGTCCCTGTCTCACCCCACGGGCTGCGTCGAACATTCGCGACGCTCTCCCTGCGGTCGGGAATGGACTTGCTCAGCCTTTCGCGACTGCTGGGGCACTCGAGTTTGAAGATGACCGAGAAGTATGCTGCGCAGGTCGATGCGGATCTCATCCGCGAGCACGAGGCTCACGGTCTGGATGCGTGGCTGTAGGGCCTCGCCAGGTCGGATTTTGGCGGATCCGGCGGGTCGGATAGGCCGGCGGCGGGGCGCAGGCAGGCCCAGGAAGGGCGCCAAAGTGTGCCGCACAATTACTCTCACCTGTCCCGGCCAGGTGGGCCGTCCTGGGCTTTCTGTGAATTTCGGCCAGGTTGCACAGTGAGTTATTGGGCATCTGCGCCTGCACCGGACGGATAGACTCCGGGTTCTGCCTGGTGTAAGTAGGCGTGCCGCCAGTAGGCAGTACAGCTCTGCCAGTCGGACCTGCCCCGAAGGACATTCCTTAGGAAAGCGTTGCATTCCCACCACGAATCGGCATAGACGATACAATGGTGCTGTAACTGCCCCCGGCGCCCACTCCCAGGAGTGCCCATGACAATCCGATACTTCGATGTCGCAAAGGCCATTGAGGCGATCGTCTATATCTCTCGCAGCACAACAGACCTGTTCCACATTATGAAGATTCTCTACTACGCCGACCTCTATCACCTGCAGGCGTACGGGAGGCTCATAACCGGCGACTACTACATCGCCATGAATAACGGCCCCGTCCCGAGCGGCTCCTACGACCTTATCAAGGTGGTCCGCGGTGACGGCTTCGCGATAAAGGACGCCAGCCCGGAAAAGGCATTCGCCGTGGAGGGGCGTATGAAAGTGACCCCCCTTCGAGCTCCCGATATGAGCATCTTCAGCGAAAGCGATGTCGAGTGCCTAGACAAGTCGATTGCGGCCCACGCACACATGAGCTTCGCCGAGCTGCGTCGCAAGGCGCATGAAGAGAAGCCCTTCCAACAAGCAACTCCCGACGACGATATCTCGTTCGAGTCCATAGTCGGGAGTCTACCAAACGCCGCTGAAGTCCTTGAGTACTTGAACGGTTAGCGCGGATGAGATCCGCCGGCCAATAGGGGGGAGAAATGGCGTCGGATCCTCCATGCCTGCAACCGGGCAAGGTGCTCTATCTCAACGTTCAATTCCCCCACGAAACCGAGGCGCACGACAAGTACTTGGTCCTCGCAGGAATGACAGTCCGCCCGCTTCTTCTCAAAATCAACACCGCCGACAAGCAAAGCAAGCGGAGCGAAATCCTCAAGGAATTCCAATTCCGGTTGCGGCAGACCGACTATCCCGGATTCCTTCACTACGATTCCTATCTCAACTGTGGCGCAGTCTGGGACTTCCTGACCACCAAAGAGGTCGTGGACCAGTGGACAGCGGACCCAAAGCGACTCGTCGGCGAGATCCTCAGACCCCACCAAGACGAGATAATCAACCTGACGAGGCAGTCCAAGTCGATTTCCTCGATGCATAAGGACGCGATCGCGAAAGCGCTGCAACGATAGACGCAGTCGGCTTGTCCGTTACCAGCTCGACTGCCCGTGACGCCGCACACGTGCTTCCAAGAAGGGGGACCCCATGAAGTCACCAGTGACTCTGACCGAAGCCGAGCTCGCCGCATTCTCCAGTCACATCACCTACGAGCTGGAAATGCTCTTCGCCTGTGCAGATGTCCTCACCGCGTGCTTTCTCTACGAGAGGGCGGGGCAAGATCTGCCCAACGGCCTGCCGCAGGCAACGGTCAACGCCTACCTCAATTCGTTCGTCATCCACACCAGGAATCTGATCGATTTCCTCTACCTGCGCAACTACTTCGAGCCGAACAAGCTTGGGCACGAGTTGAAGACGCAAGTCGTTGTCGAGGACTATGTGCCGTGGTCGAAGCTCAAGAAGGCTCTCCCGCCAATCACGGACCTCCTGAAGGACGCCAAGAAGAGGATCAATACCCAGGCCGCTCACTTGAGCACGGACCGCCTCAAGTTCACGGGGCCGGACAAGGAGTGGAAGTTCAATGCAATTGCGATCGAGATAGGAGAGGCGTTTTTCTCCATTCGCTCTCTGTTCCCACCGCAGAGGGTCGCACAAGCATTCAGCGAGATCATCAGTCGCCCCTCAGCCGTGATCGTGGGCGTCGAACTTACAACGCCAGTCACACCCGGCATGCCACTCTCGGGCCTCTGCTTGAGGTACAAGCCCAAGTCAGAGAAGGAAGCGAAGCTGACACAACTGCTAGTTAAGCCCGTGGCACATACGACAGGGTCAATCGCGACTCCCTGATGCGGCATATGGCTCGCAAGAATGTTCATGGGTGTGCGCCACGTGGTCTACCCGTCCCCCTCTGTCGTCATGCCCTCCCACTGGAGTGAGCGATGCCCACCTACCACACCGAGAAAACCATCCTCACCTATGTAGTGCTCCACGAAGCGAGTTGGAGTTCTCTCAAGCAAGCAAAGGACGCGGAGGGGGGGAGATTCTATAATTGCATGGCTGCGATGGTCTTCTCCGCATTTGCGATGGAAGCCTATCTGAATCACGTCGGCCCGATCTATGTCGCCGAGTTGTGGAAGAAGGAGAGGTCGTTGGGGCACGATGGGAGACTCAAGGCAATTGCCGATGCCGCAAAGTTCACGCTCGACTTCTCCTGCCGTCCCTTCAGCACATTGCCGGCGCTGTTCAAGTTCAGAGACACACTCGCGCACGCCAGGACTGAGCACCTCGCTCAAGAAGAGGTAGTAGAGACATTCGGAGAGACGCCAGACCTGCCCGAGGCCGAATGGGAGCGAGAAGTCTCCCTAGCAAACGCCCAGATGTATCACGACGATACCGAACAGATGATTCGCACGCTGCATTTCCAATTGGCGCTCAAAGATGACCCGTTCTTCACAGGCTGGCTCGGTAAGTGGCACACAAAGCCTTAGGGCGCCCAGACATGGCCCTCCACGGGTGCGGGACGTCCCGCACTCGGGCGAAGCCCCTACTGGCGAGGTCGCCTACTCTACTCCGATGCAGCGATTGAAAAGCAGACCTGTCCTGGCCGAAACCCCCATCCGCCTGACTTCAGATCCGGCAACGATTTCAGACACGCCGGCGACTGTGGCAAGAGCAGGGTGAATCTCGGCTGTGACGCATTGCGTCGATCAAGACAGAGTTAGCCCTCGATTCGAATCCCCCCATTGACATCATGACCCCGAGTGACTATTCTGTGATTCGATCTTGCCATCGAAGACATCCGCGCATCCGGGCATGCGAGCATCGCAGACAGTGGTGAACCAGTAGACAACGTGACGAGGCCCAAATCTGTTCGATAAGCGCATGCATGCCGTGCGAAACGATCCAAAGTGAGTCGCTTTATTCGTCGAATCAGTGACGGCGTCATCGCAGAGAATCAGGGAAAAGCAAGGGCCTCGGGTGAACTAAGAGTCGTCCTATTCCCAAGCAAGTATTCGCGGGTTCGAATCCCGTCACCCGCTCTCCCAGCCAAAAGAAAGCTCATCCGGCCTCCGATTAGAGGCCGGATGGCTTGAGACTCACTTACCTTGCTGGCAAGGATTCGCCGGCCAAAACCTGATGACCCCGCGATTCCGCTTCGAATGAGCCGACACCTGCAATTAGCGCCCCCAAAGGAAGTCGACTCCCAGGCGAGAGTCGCTTTACTCCTCATCTTCCCTCGGCCTCACTGGCCTGCGCCGCATCCGCCACCGGCAACTCCACGTGTTGCATAGTAGTCAAGCGCGACGGCCTTCGCTGTTCCGATAAGCTCTCTCGCGCAGCAGACAGCCAACGTTCGAGACTTAGGCTACATGGGTCTGCCATCCAGCAACGCGAGGACTTCTCGCGGGTCTGCGACGGTGCAGGCAGCACCTGCGTCCACAAGCTCCTTGCGCGTCCGGAACCCCCACAGCGCGCCCACGGGGAACATACCGGCAGCCCGCGCAGTATGCATGTCCACGCCGCTGTCGCCAAGGTAGAGGACGCGCTCAGGCTCAACACCGAGAAGCTGCGAGAGCGCAAGTGCGCTACCGGGATGAGGTTTCACCGGCAACCCTTCCCGTGCACCCTGGACCAAGTCGAAGCGCCCTTCGTCGAAGACGCGGACGACTACGCGCCCGGCAAGTTCGTGCTGCGTGTTCGTCAGCACGGCCTTCCGCAATCCTCTGGTCTCGATCCCGTCGAGCAAGTCGCCAATTCCGGGATACGCCTGGGCGCTCGTCCCGGCTGTGCGGCCATATTCCACGTCGAACTCCTGGAGGCAGGATCGAACTGTCGCGGAGTCCCGCTGCGCTTCGGGGAGCGCGCCGGCGATAAGCGCCTCCACCCCTTCTGCGACCAGCATGCGGTAGTCTGCCTCGTCGTGGGCGGGCCACCCGCGCTGCTGGAGAATCCGGTTCATCGCGACCGCGATGTCGCCCAGCGTATTGACAAGCGTCCCATCAAGGTCAAAAAGAACCGCCTGGTATCTCAAAGGCACTCCTTGGTCAGGCAGCGGAACACGGACCGGCGCTCCTTCCCGGGCTAGCGCTGCCAGTCCCGGACACTCAACATGCGCTCCAGCTCCACCATGAACCGGCGGCAGTCCTCCTCGCTGATCCAGCCCATGTTCGCGATCTGGAACATGTTCTGCTCATAGAACGGACCTTTGCCCGCATACACAACATAGCCCCGCCGGTCCAGTTCGGCGATGAACTTCGCCAGATCGACACCCTCGGGAAGGAAGATCGACGTGACGGTGTTGGAGGCATGGTTGTCCGGAAGCAGGATCCTCAGACCCAGCCCCCTCACCCCTTCTCGCAGGATCCTGGCGCAGGACTGGTAGCGCTTGATGCGGTTATCAAGCCCTTCATTCAGGAGCTCCGCCAGGGCAGCATCCAGCGCCACAAACATCGTCACCGAGGGTGTGTTGGGGGTCTGGTTCTTCTTGTCGGCCCATTCGATGTGCTTCTGCAGGTTGAGATAGACATTGCGCCTGGGTCCCTCCACCGGGAAGACGCACGCCCGCCGCGCCAAGACGAAAGAGACCCCGGTCATCCCGCCCACGGCCTTGTTGGGAACGCCCGTGCAGACATCGATCCTGTCACGAACAACATCGATGTCTTGGCCGCCGACGGCGCTCACGCAATCGACGAAGAACTTGCGACCCAGACGCCGCGCGATTTCCCCCACCGCTGCAACCGGGTTGATCATCCCGGTGCTGGTCTCGTGAAAGACCATGCACACCCACTGCAGGCGCAGGTTCTCCGTTAGACCGGCTTCGACCTGTCGAGGATCTGGCATGACCCCCCACGGGTAGTCGAGTACACGCAGGGGGTAACCGTAACAGGTGATGATCTCCTCCAGACGATTCCCGAATTCCCCGTTCTTGACGAGCAGCACCTCCTCGCCCGGACGCACGATCGAGGAGATCGCCGTTTCGTTCGCCGCAGTCCCTGAGCCGCTGACAACAACTGCCGTGTACTCGGCGTCCGCCCGAAACAGGTGCAGCAGGTTGGCGCGAATGCGTTTGACGAATTCTTCAAACGCCGGCTGCCGGTGGGGAAGGTCCGGATGCGCCAGGACTGCCTTGACAGCATCCGAAGTCATCACCGGACCGGGCGTGAAGAGCATCTTTCTCTCGATCATCGCTTGTCTCCATTCCAGGTTGAACTGACAATCGAGCCCGGCCTGCAGGCGGGCTCGTAATAGTGCAATCGGGCAGGGCCGTCCCCGCCACAGTCTGCTGGTCTCACGCGATGGTGGGGAACCGCTGCCTCACGAGCGCCTGGACATCGTCCGGGCTCTCCGCTTCGAGCGCCCTGACCGCTGCCTCGCGCATGTCAGCCAATTCGAGCGAGCGCAAGATTTGCTTTGCGGACGGAATCGCCGGAGCATTCATGCTCAGTTCGTCCACACCCAAACCAATCAGGATGGGAATGGCCAGAGGCTCCCCGCCCAGCTCCCCGCACACGGCAACCCGCTTTCCGCGCGAATGCGCCGCCTCGACCACGCGAGCGATGAGCCGGAGCACGGACGGCTGGAAGGCCGATGCCAGTTCCCCGGTCGCCGGGTTTGTCCGGTCGGCCGCCAGCGCATACTGGCTGAGGTCGTTGGTTCCGATCGAGAAGAAGTCCACTTCGCCCGCCAGTTGGTCGGCGATCATCGCCGCGGCGGGTGTCTCGATCATGATTCCCACATTGATGCCTGCAGCAATGCTGTGCCCTTCCGACCTCAGCTCTGCGGCACATTGCTGCAGAACCCGGCGGGCCGTCCGAACCTCGCCGAGTGTCGCCACCATCGGAAACATGATCCTGAGGTTCCCGTTCTCCGCCACGCGCAGTGCGGCCCGCAGCTGCGGACGGAAGATGTCGGGTCGCGCCAGACACAGGCGGATCCCGCGCACCCCTAAGAACGGGTTGGCTTCTGGAGCAAGATCCAGGTACGGAAGCCCCTTGTCGCCGCCGATGTCGAGCGTGCGAAGCACAACCGGCAAGCCCCGGAAGACATCAATGATGGCGCGATAGGCAGCGACTTGATCTTCTTCGGCAGGCGGCCGTTCAGTTCCGAGGTAGAGGAACTCGGTGCGAAGCAGCCCCACTCCCTCAGCGCCGGCGTCCATAGCCACGCGCGCGTCCTCGACGTTCCCGATGTTCGCCAGGACTTCAACTCCCTTTCCGTCCCTAGTCACCGAAGGCTCATGGCGCAGGGAGTGCACGATGCGCCGCTTCTCATCCGCCAGTCTTCTCTTCGCTTCGAGGCCCGCAACGATCTCCGCATCCGGATCGATCCAGACCTCTCCCGTTCCTCCATCGAGCGCCAAGTTCGTCCCGGGCTTGCATTCCAGGATCGTTGCGCCGCAGCCCACGACGGCAGGCAAGCCCAGAGACCGGGCGAGTATCGCCGTATGGGAAAGCATGCCACCTCTTGCCGTGCACAGGGCCAGGACAAGGGATTTGTCGAGCATCACGGTCTGCGAGGGGGTCAGGTCATCCCCCACGACTATGGACGGGGCGGCCAATCCATAGGCCGGGTCCATGCGCTCGCCCCTCAAGATCGAAGTTACACGCTGCACGACGTCGGCCACATCCGCCGCCCGTTCACGGAAGTAGGCATCCCCCAGACTCTCGAGCGCGCGCACATAGCCGCCGGCCGACTCCGTCAGCGCGGCGATTGCATTCTCGCGCTGGTTCTCAATCTTCTCCCGGATTGACGCCAGGAGGTCGGGGTCCGCAAGCATCAGCGACTGTGCCTCGAAGACACCTGCCTCGTTCGACCCCACTTCTTCACGGACCTTTGCGGCGATGTCGCCCAGCTGCATGCGCGCGACTTCCAGCGCCGCAAGAAGGCGCCCCCATTCGCCCGCAGGGTCGAGCGCCGGCGACTCATCTACCCTTACGGGCTGCGCCTTGATCTGGAAGACAGGGCCAATCGCCAACCCGGCAGCCGCCGGGAGGCCCTTGATGAGCTTCATGCCGTCACTTCGAAGTTGCATTCGACAAGCCGCTGCAGGTGTTCCAGCGCCTCTTCAGCGTCGTCTCCCTCGGCAGAGACGGTGATGGCTCCGCCCTTGTGGACGCCGAGGGTTAGGACTCCGAGAATGCTCTTCCCGTTCACGCTGCGACCGGCGCTGGCGACAGTGATGTCGCTGCGGAAGCGGTTGCACATTTCGACGAAAAGCGAGGCCGGCCTGGCGTGCAGCCCGGCCTCGTGGGTCACGGTCAACGTCACTTGAGGCACGTCCCGCTCCTGGGTGGTACCACTCGATCCCAACCTGCTCTCGCGGACAGTCATCGCCTAGCTCCGCGGCCAGCCTCGGGACAGCTCCTGCGCTTTCTCGACGGCGCTCCCAGCTTCGGGCGCGAAGCCGTCCGCGCCAACCTGGCGGGCAAACTCCTCTGTCACCGGCGCACCTCCCACGAGGATGGCCGCCTTTCCGCGCAGGCCCGCCTCGGTGATCGCCGCGATGACCTTTCCCATCTCGAGCATCGTTGTGCTGAGCAGAGCCGAGATCCCCAGGACCTGCGGGTGATGATCACGGATGGCCTGCACGAATTTCGCCGGCGGCACATCCACACCCAGATCGATGACCTCGAACCCCGCCCCGCGCATCATCATACCAACCAGGTTCTTTCCGATGTCGTGGATGTCGCCCTGGACTGTCCCGATCACGAACCGGCCGGCCGCCGTGCTCTCGCCCTTGGCCAGATGCGGCTCGAGAACCGCCATGCCCATGTGCATCGCCCGCGCCGATACCAGAACTTCAGGAATGAATCGCTGGCCAGCCTTGAAATCCCGGCCGACAATTGCCATGCCTGCCAGGAGCCCTCCGGTAAGGACTTCCTTCGGAGGAAGACCGGCCCGCAGGGCCTCGCTGGTCAGTCTGGCCACCTCTTCACCCTTGCCCTCATACAACTGCGCGGCAATATCTGCCAGTACATCCATTTCGCAACGTCTCCCGCTAGCCCAATCTCATCCGCAGCACGTGTTGCGGCGGACGGTCTAGATCTGGAGCAACTCCTCGTCGGTGAAGCTGCGCTTGATCGGATAGCGCCCGTAAGTCCTGCCTATCTCCGCCATCCGGATCAGGTTTCCCGGCGGGACCTCGGCCAACACATCATGCGAGGGGTTGAGCACATAGCCGCCCCCCGGCGCGAACATCTCGATCTTGCGCCGCGTCTCGAGCGCGACCTCCTCCTGTGAGCCGCTCGACATGATGTGCTGCGTGTCAATGCCGCCGTGGAACGACAGGCGGTCGCCGAACTCCCGCTTCAGCGACAGCCCGTTCATATCCTTGGCGCGCGGCTGCACGGGGTCCAGCACGTCTACGCCCATCTCGATGAAATCGGGGATGAAGGCGCGCACGCTCCCGCAGGAATGGAACATGAGCTTCCCCTGCGGGTTCATGTTCAGGTACTTCTCCTTGACCGGCTTCCACACGCTCTCCAGCACCGGGCGCACGAGGTTCTTGAACATGTCTGGCGAAATGAGCGGTCCCTGTTGCGTGCCAAAATCGTCACCTCCCAGCCGGATGACCGAGATGTAGCGCCCAACGTGGTCTAGGCCTTTGAGATAGATGGCGCGCTGGATGTCGGCCACGCGCTGCATGAGCGCGACGCAGAAGTCCGGGTGCAGCACAAGGTCCATCCACCAGCTCTCCTGGCCGCGCATATAGGAGGACAAATCCCAGATATTCTTCCCCAGGCGCATCGTGATCGCGTAGCCGGTCGTCGTGAAGAGGTGCCGGACGTGCTCCTCGACTCCTTCATACTGCGCCGCATCCTGCGCGTCCGGCCAGGGAAAGCGCGCGATCATGTCCATCGAGGCTTCGGTGATCGGCGCGACGGCGTGCTGCCAAAGGTACCCGCCCCCGTTGCCCTCAAGTTGCGATTGATGGTGGCGGGCCTTGCGGTAGCGGATCCCGTACACGTCCGTGTACTCGTCCATGTCCCAGCGGAACGGCTTGGCCGTGGACGGCGGGTTCAGGCTGCAGTGCAGGAAATCTGTCCCCAACGCGTCGACCAGATCGCGGCCTTCATGGATCCGTCCCCAGGTATCGGGGTGGACTTCCTCAGGTGGCAGCCCGAGCGCGCGCCGGAGGTTGACATACGGTTCCCAGGTGTAGGTGATGTCAATCGGAACGCGGTCCGGCTCCTGGTGGTTGAGCGCGAGCGTCACCCGTTCGCGCGATGTGAGTTGGTCTTTCAAGGCGAACCCTCCTGCAACGTGGCTCCCCGATCGCTCGATTGGCTGGGGCGTTAGATGCTGCTCATACCTTGGTCTGCGCGCCGCCAGCGCCGACCTTTTCGGCGCTCCAGACTCAGCAAGGTGGCTTCACCTGCTGAGCGCGGCCTTTCAGTTCCCCGCGCCTCGCACTAGAGCGAGGCGCGGGGAGCAGTCCGAAGCCCGGCGGTGAGAACCGCGTTCGTCCTAGCCGCCGCCGGAGATGAGCGTTGCGAGCTGGGCGAACGGCCAGTACCACGGCTGCCCGCCTTCGAACAGGCACATGGAGTTCACCCCTGGCTCCACCAATTTCGCGTCCAACAATATTTGGTGGATATAGGGTGCTCCAAGCGTCGCGATCCACAGGAGGATAGGGACAGCGATGATGCACGTGATGAGCGAGCGCAGGATGTCGCCTTTGTTCATCACCACCAGGAACATGAAGGTGAAGACCAGGGTGACAAGGTCGCCCATGGGCAGAACCTTGTTGCCGGGGAGGATGACGGCGATTCCGACCGTAATCGGGATCATGATCATCACGGTCGCGAGGATTGCCGGATGGCCAGTGCCCAGGGCCGGATCCATGCCGATGTAGATCTGGCGGCCCTTGGCATGACTTTGCAGCCAGTCACCCACTCCTCGCATCACAGGGATGAAGCCCTCCATGAGGATCCCGATCATGCGCGGAAGGATGTACATCGCGGCGGCCAGATAGATGGCCAGCACGATGACCTGGGTCCAAGTGTATCCGGCGAGAATTCCCAGCATGATGCCGAAGATCACGCCGAGAAACATGGGCTCGCCAAACACCCCTAGCTTCGACGCAACCCAGTCTGCCGTGAAGCGGCGCTTGTTGAGGAAGGGGATCTTGTCCATCAGCTTGGCGAGCGGCCAGGCGAGGAGACCCCACTCATTGACGCCCGACTGGATCAGGGCAACGCCCTTGAACCCGAAGAACTCCTCGACCATAGGCGCCTGCCAGTCCGCGAGGACGAGCATCAACACCTTGATCAGGAGCGAAGCGATGAGCCCGTAGAACCAGTTGCCGGTGATGGCAAAGACGATGTACCCGACGAGGCCCTCACCCATGATCGGCTCGACCATGCCGATCTGCAGGGTCTTGATCCATCCGATGATCACCAGCACCAGGTTGACCAGGGCGCCGATAAGGACGTAGGAGATGACCACCGGTAGCGCCACGCCGGCCGCGAAGCAGGCCGGCCACCCGACGTCCATGAAGGTCAGCCGCATTCCGCTCTCAAACCGCCCTGCAATCCCGGTGGCCACTGGCTGCAGTGTATTCATGAACATGCCGAGAACAGTGTAGATGCCGACCAGGGCCACGCCGGTGACCAAGCCGGCTCGGAAGGCCGTCTTGAACTTCATCCCCACGATCATGCCCAGGACAAACAGGATCAGCGGAACCAGCAGCAGGCTGCCGACCTCCGTGATGAACTGGCTTGCAATGCTCAGGAATGAATCCATTGTGGATGTCCTTTCATCAGTGCGGCGAGTACCCAGGATTCCCCCCCAGTCCTGGGATCCAACTGGACTCGTGGTGGCTCATGTTGGTCTTCTCCCCGATAGGCTTCACTCCTCCTCCCGCAACTCCCCTCCCGGAGCCTGCGGTCAACATGCTATGGAGCCAGAGATCCTCACTGGGCTTCCCCTGCATCATCCAGTTTCTTCGCCCAGATCTCCCTGGCGGCCTGGCGGATGCCCTCAAGCATCTCCTTCTCGCCGATGCCTGTGTAGAGAGGGATCGCGAGGAAACTGGGGACACCGAACTTGCGAGGTAGGATGCTGGTATGGACGATCATGTCAACGTGGCTTGTTTCAAACAGGGTCTCCATTTGGATAGACGCCCCTGTTTCAAGTTGGACCGGAATCTTCAACTCGGCGAAAAGAGTGCGCAGCGTTTCGTGGACAATCGCGGCGCCTGCGACGCCCGTGCCGCAGATGCACAACACATGTACAGGTTCGAGATCCTTCTTTCCCATCCGGCCCTCCTTAGGCTTGGTTGCTGTCCGGACTCTGTGGCCGTCTCAGATCGAGGCTAAGCGTGCACTTCGCGCGATTCGAGCACGGCGACGACATCCTCCGCCGTGCGCGCCGAGATGAGTTTCCCCTGGGCATCCTCGCTGCGCAGCAGTTCGGCAATGTGCTGGAGCATCTCCACTTGGGAGTCGGCATCCTTCACAGCCAGAAGCAGAACAAGCGTTGCCGACACAGTCTGCCCCGGAGAGCCCATGGCGCCGAAGGTTACCGGGTGGGCTAGTCGCCCCGCCGCGACGCCTGTCTTCAGGACATACGTTGGATACGTGTGCGGAATGGCCGCGCCCAGCAACTTGAGCTGGAGCCCCGTGGGAAAATCCTTCTCGCGGGCAACTACGGCGTCGGCGAAGGTCCCCCGGACATATCCGGCCTCGAGAAGCAGCCCGGCGAGTTCTCGGATTGCCGCCTCGGCATTTTGCGCTTCGAGATCGAGGAGTACGAGCCTGGCGTCGAACACATGGTCGATGTCCAAGTGACGCTCCGGGGGAGTGAATTGGGTTGAGGTCGCCACCAGAGATCCGCCTGAGGCTTTCGCTTCCGCGGCTGCCGGATCGGATCGGCGAGATTGCCCCGCACTGGGATCTCGGCGCTGGTTGCCCGTCTATCTCAATCTAGCACCCGGGAGATCCGCGCGCGCGCCCAATGCAGACCACTGGTGTGACAGCACTTATTACAGTTTTGTGCTAATTGGCCAGCCCGGGTGTCGTCAGGCGACCATGGCGATCAGGAGACGCCATGTCGTCCCGTCAGGTGAGCGGTCTAAGGGAAAACGGAGAACATCAGGCGGAGTAGTGCGCAATCCAGCGCAGGACGCTCCCCTTGTCGGTGGCGCTTCGCAGTCCACCGACAGCGGAATGGTCCTTGAGCAGCGCGATGAGCTGGAAGAGCGCGGGGACGTGGCTCCGGCTGTCGATGGCCCCAAGCATGATGGCGACATCCACCGGGTCATTCTCCGGATGGCCAAAGGGCACCGGGCGCTCGAAGGTCACCAGGCTCATGCACAGACGCCGGACCCCGCCCGCAGGAGGGGCGTGCAGCAGCGCAATCCCGGGCCAGATGACCATGTAGGGACCGTGCATGGAGACGACGTCCTTCACGGCCCGCAAGTATGCGAGCGTCACCAGCCCGCCGCGAAGCAGCGGGCGGCCTGCCCGGTCCACAACCTCCTGCCACGTCTCGGCTGACGCCTTCAGCTCAATGACATCCGCTGTTATCAGAGAAGAGAGGTTGACAGCCCCTCCGTTAAGGCCGGGCGAGGGGACCGCCGGCACGCTCGCCGCTTCGCCGAGCAGCGCCGCGCGCACCCGTCCAACGTCTTCACCCTGCAGGAGCGGGCTGACGACAATGACGGGAACGCGCTGACGACGAAGCGGGATGGTGCTGATGATCAGGTCCACTTCCTCAGGACAGCCCTGAGCAGTGAGCTCAAGGTAGGACAGGGATCCGATAATCCGGATGTCCGCGAATTCGGAGCGCAGGCGCGCCTCAAGCAAAAGGGCCGTCGCGGCACCCGCGTTGCACACCAAGAGAACACGATGCTGAAGGCCGGCGGAGTGGCGCAGCCGCTCCAATGCGCTCGCCACGTGCATGGTGATGTATCCAGCCTCCGCTTCGTCAACCACCTCCCGCAACTCGGGGTGGGCCCATACCGCCTCTTCGACCGAGCGGAAGACGTGGCCTAGGGTCCGCTTGATTTCCGGGAGCAGTGGATTGATGACCGCTGGGCGCGGGCCATCCCGTCCAAGCACTTCGGCGAGGTGCAGCGCAAGATTGCCTCGCAATTCGTCGTCGTCGCGCAGTGAGGGATGGAGGTAGAGCGAGACTCGCTCAAGCAGGTAGTCAACGCAAGCGGTTACTCGTGCGGCCACTCGCCCCACCTCGTGCATCTTGGCCACGCTGTGGGTGATCGGGTGGCGGGCTTCGGCCTGCTGGAGACATCGGACGAGGTAGGCGTACTCCGCCTCGTTGAACTTAACCCTGGCCTGCCCCTCCAGCAGGGAGGCGACGCGCTGGGCCACATCCAATTCCCGCCACGCCTTCAGGTTCTCGGCGTGCGGCCGGACAGTCTTCAGATGGCGGCCTTGCCGCATGCGAAAAAGGGTCACGCCCACTTGCAGGGCAAGCATGAGGTGAGCGCGGTCTGTAAGTTCAACCGGCAAGGCCTCGCCGATGACGACATTGACCTGCGGGAGATGCAGACTTTGAAGGATTGGCTGGACGAGTTCGCGTGCCGGGTGACGAATCCGCTCTTGGAGCGCCTGGCGCCCCAATCGCTTGTCAAGCGCCGAGAGAAGGGCCTCTTCCCCTGCACACTCGAGAACGGCGTCGGCGATCGCTCCGCGAATGTGACCTTCGCGCCCATCCACTGAACAGCCGACGTTTGGCCGTCGTTGCAGGGTAAGGTGCTTCGCGGTCAGCCAGCTTCCGACAGCTACAAGATCACGAAGGACAGTGTTTCGCGATATTCCTGCCTCATGGGCGAGTTGCTTGGCCAGGAGAGGGCCCGGCGCTACAAGCATCAGCAGGCTGAATATCTGAGCTCTCTCAGCGCGGGTGAGAGACCGTTTCCCAATATCGGTCCGCTTGAGTTCCAGCCGCATGAGTTGTCGGGTGCGGGCCGTGGTCTCCAGCTTCAGCCCGCATCCTGCACGAACTGTCAGCCGCACGTTGCGGGCCGCCAGCCATCTTCGGATCTGCGGAGTGCGGTACTGGACCTGGCGGGCTGTCAGACCGAGGCGCGACGCGATTCCCGCGCAGGCCATCTCCTCCTGCGTTGACAAGAGGACTTCGAGGATTCGCCGCGAGTGAGCTGTCAGTTCCACGATGGCTTGACCTGTCCGAACGTGCCGACTGCTGTCATTCTGCTCCGGACCGCAGTGTCCGTATATGCATCTCGGGGCACTCCGCTGAGGCCGGGCGCCCGCTGGAATGATACATCCTATCGCCCAACGATGTCCTCCCTCGAGATGCCAGACTGTCCTACGCCCGAGTCGCGCCCGCACGTCCACCTCCCGACCCGTGTCCGGGACGTCCCAAGCCAATGACCAACGCCGTCTCCTTCCCCCTGAATCGCCTCGAGAGGTAAGAGGAGCCTGCCGCCCCTTCGCTCACGAGGTCGACGCTCAGGAAGTCCGCCCCCCTTCTCTTGCGGCCTACGCTGATGTAATATGGAGAAGCGGGCTCGGCCGTGGACGTGTTCTCCGCCCCCCTCCAAGTTGCCCGCGGTCAATAGTGAATTCGGGGGACAGCGGTCAGCCAGCTATCTATACGGCGCAGTGGGAGTGCTGCCGGCAAATGCATGCCGTGCAACTCGAGCAGAAGTGAGACGCTTTATTCGTCGAATCAGCGATGGCGTCATCGCAGAGAATCATGGAAAACCAAGGCGTGCGGGGGATCTGAGAGTCGCCCTATTCCCAAGCAAGCATTCGCGGGTTCGAATCCCGTCACCCGCTCTTAAAGCCAGATGAAGGGCCTCCCGGCATTCAGTTTGATGCCGGGAGGCTTCTGAATCACTTTCCATCGAATAAAGAGTACCAGGGATCGGATCAGTTCGATCCGCCCTCTTGCATGTCTTGGCCTGAATCTCGCGCATGACGCTGCTCAAATGAGCAGAACTCATGCACGAGAGGCACTTGATTACGCAACCTCCCCCGCCACATATTGCGCTTCCGCCTCCGCCGATCCATGCACCTCGCTTCAGGATTTCTGTTTTTGCGTCAGGCGCGTCCACCGCTGACAAGTTCAGATGGGTTTTTCGCCCACCACAAGTCTCGCGAGAGGCGAAGACCGGCACTCCTCAGGCCTCGACGCTGTGCCCCAGCTGCCACCCATATGGCCCAAAGGCGTCCTGCGATCTCACAACGAGGGAGGAACCGGACTGCTGCCTCCTGCACCAACGCCATGCCACCCTACTTCACAGGGTCAGCCGGACTTGACGAAAGGAGAGCAAGCATATCGGAGTGCAGCACCTGGTTGGTCGCCAGAACACTACGACGGAATGGATCGAATGCCTCTCCCAGTGTCGACGTGACTTCCCCCCCAGCTTCCGTGACCATGATCGCGCCGGCCGCCATATCCCACGGTTCGAGGTCGGATTCCCAATGCGCATCGTAGCGACCGCATGCCACATAGCACAGGTCAAGAGCCGCGGCGCCCGCACATCGCGGCGCCCGCACCCGTTTCACGAGCGCTGACCACTGGCTCAGGTTGTCCCCTTGGGGACCCATCAGATCGTAGGGGAAACCGCTCGCAATGATCGCCTCTCTAAGATGCGTGGTCCGGGAAACATGGATTGTCAAGCCGTTCAGAGTAGCGCCGCGGGACCGAACCGAGGAATAGAGTTCATCAAGGATCGGCGCGTACACGACACCAAGCGCAATCTCATGCCTGCTGACAAAGGCAATTGACACACAGAAGTGGGGAATGCCTCGGCTGAAGTTGTTGGTACCGTCAAGAGGGTCAACGATCCAGTAGTCGCTAACCTCCGGCCTGGGCCCATTATTGTTGGATTCCTCAGCCAACACCACGTCCGAAGGGAATCCCGACCGAAGGGTGTCTATCGCAACACGCTGTGCCTCGATATCGCAATCTGTAACAATGTCGATCTTGCCCTTATATCGAATCCCACTCGGGCGAGACTTGGCAAACTCGCCTTTTAGATATGCTCCTGCACGCTTCGCCGCCTCGGCCGCGATTTCGCAGCGACGCAACAGTAGATCCATGTCAGACAGCGCTCCTTTGACCCACACAATGTGATACTCCCCGGCAAACGTCTATTCGCGCTTTCCTCCGTCACCCTGACTGGACCAGGGGTGTTCTCGAGAAGAAGATTCCTCGCCCGAATCCGTCGGCCGCGCACTACCGGGACACACGCCGATGCACCTTTGAGCAGGCCCCATGGCGGCGCACGTCATACCGACAGTGCGAAGTCAAGACCGCTTGTCTGGTGTGCCCCAAAGTCCTTCCAGGCCTTCCACATCGCGAGTATGTTCTCAGGGGGCACATCCGGCTGTATGTTGTGCACCGCGGCAAAAACGAACCCGCCACCATGGGCGAGATCCTCAATGCGCCTCTTTACTTCTTCCCTGACCTCTTGAGGGGACCCGTTCGGCAATACGGTCTGAGAATTGGCCCCGCCTCCCCAGAAGGTAAGATCCTTTCCAAATTCCCGCTTTAGTCGACGGGTATCCCCCATACTTGAGGCGCTTAGCTGTATCGGATTGAGAATTTCGACCCCAACTTCAATGAGGTCCGGAATCAAATCGTAGATCGCCCCACAGCTGTGAAGGAACATCGAAGCGCGCGTATGGGCCTTGATGAATGCAAACAGCTCCTTTTGACGTGGCTTCAGAAACCGCCGATACATGACCGGAGAGATGAGCAGGCCCGAGCCATGACCAAGGTCATCGTATTCGACAACAACGTCAATGAGATCTCCAACCTCCTGCAACACTCTGGCCCAGTAGTCCAATCGAAAGCTCAGGGCAACGTCAAGGACCGCATCGGCCATGGCTGGGGCGCTTCCTAGGTCCTCATAGAATTGCTGGAAACCACGCAGCCAGAACCCCGACTCGAAGATGCCTCCATAGCTCGGAAGCATAATAAGCGCCGATTGAGTACCTGCGGATATCCGCTCTGCATACTTCCTCAAACCTGCTGACCTACCGGGGTCTGCGCCATCAGGCCACTTTCGCGTTCTTAGATCCGCTGGCGCTCTGCAATCCGACAACGGATGGCCCACCATGTCAAAGTACAGACCCCCGGCCTTCGGCATAGCCCATTCGACCCCCCACTCGTCGAGTATCCTGATGTGCCGGTCCGTCTCTTGTTGGTCAAGCGACCAGGCCGATGGACCGCTAGGAAAGATGGGGCGAACGTCAACCTCGAGCATGCGCAAAAATGCCTCGTCCGGACAGGCGACCTGCTGGAAGATCTCGCAAATGGGCACGTCCTCGCGCTGCCCCATGCATCTGGCGAGCGCCTTGTATGCGTCCCTGTGGATTCCCGTGACGTCCGAGCCACCAATATCCAATGGAACATGGTCGGGCTCTCTGTGTGCTAGCGCAGTCCGAACTCGCTCTCGGCTGTTCATGACTCGGAAGGCACTCCCTTTGATGCGCATCCATGGGTGTGTTTCATCTG
>Ga0315277_10003544_pt1 | contig 21128 bp, 13 predicted proteins | sample YL17G05_15_MG_FD_203695 | JGI IMG/M metagenome (GOLD analysis project Ga0315277, IMG submission 203695) | Sediment microbial communities from Yellowstone Lake, YNP, Wyoming, USA - YL17G05_15 | ecosystem: Environmental > Aquatic > Freshwater > Lake > Sediment | place: USA: Wyoming | collected... | reverse complement strand
CACCTGGAGACGAGTGCTGAGGTCGGGCAGGCGATCACTTCGATCTTCGACGTAGATGAGTTGCTACGCAAGACGATGGAATTGATCCGCGACCGGTTCGGTTTCTACCACGCCGGCATCTTTCTGCAGGACGAGAGCGGAGAATGGGCTGTGCTGCGGGAGGCCACGGGGGAGGCGGGCGCACAGATGAAGGCGCAAGGGCACCGGTTGGCAGTAGCCGACACGAGCATGGTGGGCTGGACCGCCCTCCATCACCAGCCGCGCATCGCGCTGGACGTGGGGAAGGACGCGGTGCGCTTCGCGAACCCTCTCCTGCCCTATACGCACTCCGAGATGACGCTCCCTCTGATCATCGGCGAACAGTTGCTGGGTGTATTGAACGTGCAGTCCACGGAGATGGGGGCCTTTGACGAGGACGATGTACGGGTGTTGCAAGCAATGGCGAACCAGGTGGCTGTGGCGATCGAAAATGCCCGCAAGTTCTCAAACGAGACGCTGCTACTAGAGGCCACCAGCCCGATTTACCGCGCCAGCCGTCGCCTGGCCCAGGCCACGTCCGTCGGGGAAGTGGCGGACGTGATCATGGAGTCGGTGTCCGAGACAGGGGCCGATGGGTGTACGGTAGTGGAATTCGAGTTCTCACCTGCGGGCGACCCTGAAGCACTGGTCTACCGGGGAGTGTGGAGGAGAGGGGGAGCGGGGGAGAGGGGGAGACAAGGAGCAGGGGAGCGGGGGAGAGAGTACACCGCTGGTACGCGGTTGCCAATAGGAGAGAGCCTCTTCCCCTTCCACATGGCCAACACGTTGTGGACAGTGGCCGATCTGGAGTCAGACAGGCACCTGCCCCAGAACACACGCGAGATGCTGGAAGCGACGGGGACGCGGGCGCTGGTGAACATTCCGCTGCGCGCCCGGGAGAAGGTGATCGGCCATTGTGTGGTAGAGCGTGCTACGCCAGGTCCCTTCTCAGATGGGGCGCTGCGCCTGTACGAGGCGCTGAGCAACCAGGCGGCGGTGGCGCTGGAGCGCGCACAACTGTGGGAAGAAACGCAGCGGCACGCAGAACAGGAGCAGATGGCCCGCCAGATGATTGACCGGATCCGTCGAGCCGTGGATATCGAGCAGGCCCTGCAGACGGCGGCGAAGGAACTCTCACTTGGCCTGAGAGTACCTCACGTGTCCATCGAGCTGAGACTCGACCCGCCAGAGCGCGAACCGTGAATGCGGTGAACCTTCCCGAAAGTTTGGACCTTTCGGGAAGGTCAGCGCGGGCGAGGAGGAGGAGAAAGGTGTCACGAGAAGGTCCTGAGTGGTTTCAGAATCTGAGTACGTCGGAGGTTGCCGCCATGGTGCGCGAGCGCGGGCCCAAGGTGGCGGTCTTCGCCGCCGGGGGAACCACCCGCTGGTTCATTCTCAACTATCTCAACAGTTGGCCTGCAGATATGTCCTACTGGCAGGGGTATCTCGACCAGGGCGGCCAACGCTTCCTGAGCATCGCACAGATGTTTTTCGATCACGGGGTACGCACGCTCTTCACGCACGCCATCGTGCCGGGGCAACTGGAGGGCAAAGGGGCAGGGTATCTGGCTCTGGCACTGAGCACTGGGATGGAGAGGATCGCCGGGACGCCTGAGTTTTTAGAGTTCTACGAGGCTTATGGAGTGAAGGTGCGCTTTTTCGGCAACTACCGGGAGGTTTTGGAGGACCCTTCCCTTGCGGCGCACGGAGCGGCGGACACGCTGGCCCGGTTTGACGAGATTATGGAGCGCACGCAGACGCACGAACAGCATGTTCTCTATTGGGGTTTTAACTCCGAGCGGGACCTGATGACGCCGATCTTTAGCCTGGTGGTGCAGTACTATCGAGATCATGGACGCATGTTAAGCAGGGAGGAAGTCATCGAACTGGTTTACGGCACGCCATTTGCTGATGGCGCGCCGGTACAGCCGGTGGACATTTTCGTAGGGTTCAACCGGCCCCGCATCGCCAACCTGATGCCCCCCCTGCTCGACCATCAGGCGGACCTGTATTTCACGGTTGGTCTATCTTTCGATTTCTCTCAACGGCAACTGCGGAGCATCCTGTATGACCATCTCTATGCACGCCAGGGGTGGCACCGGAACTATGGCGAGTTGTCTGACAGTGCGTTTGCGGAGATGCAAGCGTTCTATGCTCTGAACCGAGAGGGGGTCATTGGCGTGGGCAGGCGCTATGAGCCGGGTGACATCTGGCACCCGCTGCCCCAGGTACGTCTGCCATCGGGTTGGGGGGAAGAGGGAACAGGGAGCAGGGGAGCGGGGGAGCAGGGGAGCAGGGGTCAGTGATTGAGGACAATCTTGAAGAAGAGGTGAAGGCGCTGGCCCAGGAGTGGGGGCAGCCCAGACTCGTTGAGAGGCGGATTCCCGTTGCCGCGGGTCTCACGGAGAAAACGGTCCGCGACTTTTTCTCCGACCGGTGGGGGGAGGTGGTGATGGTGATACGCCGCAGGCTGGACGGGCTGGTGTGGGTGATGACGAAGGAGAGTTTCCCTGGGGGTCTTTACAGTCTGCCCACCGGCGGCATACGGCACGACGAGCCCATTTCGGGGGCGCTGTGGCGGGAACTGCAGGAGGAGACAGGTTTTGAGGTACGGCTCCAGCGTTTCCTGGCGGTGATTCGCTATAAGCCTGTGCTGGCACCGGACGATCCCCACCCTCACCCCGGCCCCCTCCCCCCCCCCAGCCCCCCCCCATGGGAGGGGGGGAAAGGGGGGGAGAGGGAGGAGGTGAGGGTTGAGGTGCCGGGCTTCGTCTCCTACGCCTTTCTTCTCGAAGAGGCGAAGGGGGACCACCCGGTGGTCACTGGCGGGGAAAAGATCCTGGATTTCAGAGCAGTGGCACCCGCCGAGATCCTGGAAATAGGGCGGCAGTGGGGCAGGCTGTCGGGGTCGAGCAAGGAGTTTCACGATCTGGCGGCGTGGGGGATGTTCAGAAGCCTCACTCACCAGGTGGTCGGCGAGAGTCTGCGGGTGAGTACACCCGTCTGCGCTCAGAATGACAGGGGGGGCTGCGCTCAGAATGGCAGAGTGAAATAGGATGGCAGAGGATACATACGAGCGATTGCTCCAGATACCCACCGCACAACTGGTCGCCATCGCCCTGGAGGGACTGAGCCAGCAGGGGAAGATGGTGGCGAAGGTGATCGAGCGTGTGCGGGGACAGTTGGACGGCGTGGTAGGCGTGGCCCGCCCTGAGAGGATTTACCTGGCGGGGTGCGGCGATTCCTACTTTGCCGCGCTGTCGGCACGCTACGCCTTCGAGCAATTCAGCGGCCTGCCTACCGTGGCCGTGGAATCACTGGAACTGGCGCGCTATACGCTCTTGCCCCCTGGGTCCCTGGTGATCGTGATTTCCAGCGGCGGAGAGGTTTCTGCAACGCTCGAAGCGGGCAGAGCGGCCAGGCAGGCTGGTGTTGACGCGATTGGGATCACCTCACAGAAGACGAGCACGATGGTCCAGGAATTTCCTTGCCTGACCCTAGCCCCCGATCTTTCCAGCAACGATGCTGTGGATGAGTACATCCATGAGGCGGAGCAGGTGGCGCTGATCCTGGGCAACTTTAGTTTCAGCCTCGCCGCCCTCTACCTGGTTGCGCTTCACCTCGGCCAACAGTGTGGCCATCCCCAACCACAAAAGCTCAAGTATGCCGTTGCGGAGATTGAGGCGGTTCCTGAGGCGATTGAGCGAGCGACGCGTGCCAGCTCAGAGATTCAGGAGTACCTGGAGGGTGTGAGCGACCAGGCGGACTTTTATTTCATTGGGGCAGGTCCCAGCCACGGGGTCGCGCTGTTCTATCAAGCCAAGTTCTTCGAACAAGCCCAGCGCCCCGTGTATGGCGTCGAACTGGAAGAGTTCGCCCACGAGCAGTTCCTGCTGCTGCGGCCGGACAGAGACGCCCAGGTATGGTTCATCGTGCCGCACGGGCCTGGCCGGGAACGGGCGTTGGAGATCATGGCTGGCTGCCGGGAGGCGGATGCTCACGTGGTGGCCGTGACGAATTCCGACGAGGCCCGTGTTCAAGGGCAGGCGCACGTGACGTTTGCGGTGGAAGCCGCGTCGGAGATGTTCTCACCACTGGTATCGGTGGTGCCTGGAGAGCTTTTGGGGATCCACGCCTTGGGGCGGTGGGGAAACGTGGCATCCGCTAATGTACGGCGCCGCCAGATGGCACAGTTGACACGAGGAGGCAGGCAGAACACGTGATTCGGCCGGTGGGGGCCGATTGGGCCGATGGGGGCCGATGAGTACATCGGATTGACAAACGACGCGAAGGTTCGCATCGGCCCGATTTTCTATCCACGGGGGACGGGAACGGGGGCCGATAGGACGAAACGCTCTGAGTACAGAGCGGCCCTGGGTACAGGGCGAAGCCAGATCAGCGAAAAGGAGGGTCAAAATGGGCGGGGGCGCTCTCCGGCATGAGGAGAAGCGGGCGGTAGCCCGGCGGGCAATAGCCCGGGAGAGTTTCGACGTTAACAAGATCGGTGTAGGTCGCGGCGGGCTGATGAGGCCCACTGCCTACGATACAGCGTGGTTGGCCCGCATCCCGGCGGAACACGATTTCAGTGTGCCTGCCTTCCCCGAGGCACTCGACTGGCTGAGACAGAACCAGAACGAGGATGGCAGTTGGGGGGCAGAGATCGAATACGTACACGATCGGGTGATTTCGACGCTGGCCACTATCCTGGCTCTGGCCAAGTGGAGCAATGATGGCCAGGATAAATACGCTATCGAGGAAGGGCTCAGGTATATCTGGGAAAAGGCCGATGCCGATGGGCACATCGGTCAACTGGAACAGGAACACGAGACGATAGGCTTTGAGGTAATCCTGCCTACTTTACTTAAGGAGTGTCAAGCACTTGGGTTTGCGCCTCCCTTGTTGGCGTTCGAGCGGTACGAGAAGATGCGAGATGAGAAACTAGCCAAGATCCCGCGAGATATGCTCTATTCGCGGAACACGACACTGGCTTTCTCCCTGGAGTTCATGGGAGATAGCCTAGATGTAGAAGAAACGGCACCTCTGCAGGAGAGTGACGGCAGCATTGCCGTATCCCCTTCTGCAACTGCTTACTTCCTCACCAAATGGCCCAAGAACGCGGCCGCACGTCGTTACATCACTAATGTGGCCACGGCCTATGGAGGAAAAGCCCCACAGGTGTTTCCGTTTGACATCTTTGAGACAGCCTGGTCACTATGGAATCTGTTCCTCTCCGGTATCGAGTGTGATGGGCAAATCGTTAGGCATGTAGAAGACCTGAGAACACTATGGGACGGGAGCAAGGGGTTGGGCTACTCTTCAAACCATTCGGTCCCCAACGCGGACGATTCTGCGGTGGTCTTCAGAATCTTGAGATTGGCCGGCCTTGATCCTGACCCTGGCCCCCTTCATCAGTTCGAGCGGGAAGATTACTTTATCTGTTATCCCTTTGAGCGCGACCCCAGCATAGGCACAAATATTCACGTCCTGGAAGCGTTCAAAGGGATAGATGGGAACTGCGCTGGCAAAGTAGCGAAATGGTTGCGTAGTGTACAAATAGATGGTCACTACTGGATGGACAAGTGGCATACCTCACCTTACTATGCCACAGCCCACGCCATAATTGCTCTGATTGGCACTGACCACGACCTAGCCGGAAGCGCTATACAGTGGATCCTAGACACACAGCGAGCAGATGGCTGCTGGGGCTATTACGACAGACCGACTGCCGAGGAGACGGCCTATTGCCTGCAGGCGTTGAGTACGTACGACCGACATGTGCAACCAGTAAATCGAGAGGTTCTCGCACGGGGCAGGCAAGGCTTGCTTGCCTGCACAGGTGAAATGCCAGCCCTATGGATTGGTAAATGCCTTTATACTCCGATCCGAGTGGTAGAGTCCACAGTCTACAGTGCGTTGGTCATGACGAGGCATTTGATCGCGGAAGACAATTCCAGTTAAGGAGAATGTGTCGTGAGGAGTATCCTTGATCGGTACCTCAGCGTCCAAGCGGATGATAAGCTAGTAGTTCAGAGAGGGCAGCGCCTCAATTTACTCATCCTAGTAATGGGCATTGCCGACCTGCTGACCCTGCTCCACGACATCATTTCCGGTACTGTCAGGCCAGATTACCTGGCTACGGAGCTACTGGCCTTTTTTATGTTCGGCGTGCTCTACCGGTATACCCGGCGTGGGCATCGCTGGCCACCCTACGTGCTTCTGGCTTTCATCGTCCTCCTCATACCCCTCTCCACCTTCCAATGGGATCCTACAAACCCGTTGGTCATCGCGATGGCAGTTTCTATATCAATAGTCCCAATCATTGCTACTTCCTGGCTGTGTATCCCCGTAGCAGTTGTGGGTGCCGCCATGCTATACATCGCGAGCGCCATGTTCGATTATCCGCCCCCCAACCCTATGGTGATCATCACTCTTGGGGTTCTTGGCTCACTCTCCTGGCTCTCTAGTTGGAGCCTCGAGAATGCGCTCAAAGAGTCACGTCGCAATGCCAGTGCCCTGAGCGAGAGTAACCGGGACCTGCAGGCCAGCCGCTCTATGCTAGAGTCCGCCGCGCGCGACCTGGAACGGCGATCGGCCCAACTGGAGGCCTCGGCCGAGGTAGCGCGGGCAGCCACGACGATCCTGGACATGGACCGCTTGATCCAGCAGGTGGTTGCCCTGATCCGCGAGCAGTTCGGCCTGTACTACGTGGGCCTGTTCCTGCTGGACCCGGCCCGGGAGTGGGCCGTCTTGCGGGCGGGCACCGGGGAAGCCGGCCAACGCATGCTGGCACGCGGCCACCGGCTCAGAATCGGCACTGGTTCGATGATCGGGTGGAGCATCGAGCATGCCCAATCCCGAGTCGCACTGGACATCGCAAAGGATGCCGAGCGTCCCGATGTTGCCGATGGGTACATCGGGTCCAGCGGACCAGCGGGGGAAGATGCCGTGCGCCTGGCTACCCCGGAACTTCCGGACACGCGCTCTGAGGCTGCGCTGCCCCTGCGCTCGCGCGGCCAGGTACTCGGCGCATTGTCGGTACAGAGCGACCAGCCCACCGCCTTCGATCCGGAAACCATCGCCGTATTACAGATGATGGTGGACCAGGTAGCCGTGGCACTCGACAACGCCACCCTCTTCAGCCGCACTGAGACCGCCCTGGAGGACTTGCGGACCACCCAACGGCGCTACCTGGGTCGAGTGTGGAGGGAATTTCTGGACACCAGCCCGGTCGCCCAGATTGACTACGTGCAACCCGGCACACAGACAGGAGGCGATGCGGGTCCGGCGAACTCACCGGCGTACACTCACAGGCTCCTGCGTGACGCCCAGCGTGCGGCGATGCTACACGAACGGACCGTGGCGAGCGGCAGCCCCCCCGGTGTGCCCACCCCCGGTGTACTCACCGACTCAGATACCAGCCGCAAGGCCGCACCACCACAGACTGCCTTGGTGGTTCCACTGAAGTTGCGGGGACAGGTCATCGGTACCATGGCCTTGCACGAGACAGGTCACCAACGACCGTGGACAGCCGAGGAGATCGCGCTGGCAGAGTCGGTGGCTGAACAAGTGACGTTGACCGTCGAGAACCTGCGGCTGATGGATGAGACCCAACGTCGCGCCGCCCGCGAACGGCTGATCGGAGAGGTGACAGGCCGGGTGCGCCAGACGCTGGACATGGAGACGATCCTCAAGACGGCCGTAAACGAGATCGGCCGGACGCTGGGCCTGGCAGCGCTCGAGGTGCGGCTGGGTACACAGCAGGAAGCAGGGGACAGGAAGAACACCGATGGGCAGGACTGACGCAATCCGCAATCCGCAATCCGCGATCCGCAATCCACCCGAGGCAGCCCAGGAGAGCACGGCTCCTGTGGAAGACATCAGCGCCTGGCGGCAACGGCTGCTGCGAGGAGTGCTACGTGCCATGGTCATCGTCGGCGTCCCGGCGGTGGCGCTTGGCTCCTACAGCGCCTACGAGACCAACGACCTGTGGTTGATCCCCATCTACCTGGCCATCTATGGCATCATTCTGCTGGTCGCCTTCTGGCGGCGAGTCTCCTACCCGGCTCAAGCCTGGACGATGCTGGGCCTGATGTACGGTTGGGGCGTGCTCGAATTTCTGGACAGCGGGCTGAGCGGAGAAGGACGCACCGTGCTGCTGATCCTGCCCATTCTGGCCGCCCTCCTGTTCGGCCTGCGGGAGAGCGTCGCCGCGCTGATCCTGGCCCCCCTCACCATCACCGTTTTCGGCTGGGCCTATTCTTCCGGCCAACTGCCGGTCTCTCCCGACCCGCGCGTGCTGGCCACCGACATGACGTGGTGGTTGAATGCCGTCATGATTTACGTCCTGCTGAGTATCATCATGGTGATCTCACAGAACTACCTGGTTCCGCGCCTCGTCAACGCTCTCAGCCGCAGCCGCCAGCTGGCTGTTGAACTGCACAACGAGCGGGCCGGGTTGGAGCAGCGCGTGCAGGAGCGCACTCTGGACTTAGCCCGGCGGAACACCCAGATGGAGGCAGCGGCGCAGGTGGCGCGGGAGGCAGCCGCCATCCACGACTTGGGAAACCTGCTGCAAGAGACCACCCGCCTCATCTCTGACCGTTTCGGTTTCTACCACGCCGGTATCTTTTTGCTGGACGCAAGCGGGGAGTGGGCGACCTTGCAGGCGGCGTCCAGCGCAGGGGGGCTTCGTATGCTGGCGCGCAGGCACCGGCTTAAGGTCGGCGAAGTGGGCATCGTGGGCTACGTCACCGGCCGCGGCGAGCCCCGTGTGGCATTGGACGTGGGGACGGACGCGGTGTTCTTCGACAACCCAGACCTGCCCGAGACACGCTCGGAGATGGCGCTGCCGCTGCGGGCGCGGGGGGAGATCATCGGGGCGTTGGACGTGCAGAGCACCCAGCCAGCCGCCTTCAGCGAGGACAGTATCGCCGTGCTGCAGATCCTGGCCGATCAACTGGCCCTGGCCATCAGCAACGCCCGGCTTTTCCAACAGGCGCAGGAAAGCCTGGAGGCAGAGCGACGGGCCTACGGCGAGTTGAGCCGGCAGGCCTGGAGCGAACTGCTGCACGCCCGGCCTGGCCTGGGCGAACGGTACGACCCACACGGCATCTTGCCCACCACTGACCAATGGCGCCAGGACATGAAATTGGCGACACAGAAGGGAGAGACCGTCGTGAGCCAGAATGGATCCACCACCACCCTCGCCACGCCGATCAAGGTGCGCGATCTGGTCATCGGCGTGCTCGACGCCCACAAATCTGCGGGGGAGCGGGGGAGCGAGGGAGAGGGGGAGACAAGGAGCAGGGGAGCGGGGGAGCGGGGGAGACAAGGAGCAGGAGAGCGGGGGTGGACGGCCGAAGAGATCACCCTGCTAGAGACCCTGGCCGACCAGTTGGGAGTGGCCTTGGAGAATGCCCGGCTCTATCAGGACACACAGCGGCGCGCCGTGCGCGAGCGGTTGACCGGCGAGGTCACCGCCCGCATGCGCGAAACGCTGGACGTAGATACCGTCCTGCAGACCGCCGTGCGGGAGATCGGAGAAGCACTCGGACTGCACGACGTGACGATCCGCCTCGATACAGACACCGATCAGGGGAACACGGATGGGCAGGAGTGACGGATACGCACACGCCCGGTGTACGCCGATGGGGGCCGATGAGTACATCGGGACATCGGGACATCGGACATCGGATAAGGGGACATTGCCATGGATAGAGAAGCTGTAGCGGACTCAACTCCGGCGACGCAATCCGCAGTCCAGGGGGCGCTCGGTGTACCCACCCGCGGTACGGGCTGGCAGGCGGCGCTCGACGCAGAGCGAGTGCGGATCGCCACGCGCACCCTGCCGGTGTTGGTCGTGGCAGGCATGGTGTTTACTGCGTTCTTCGTGGGGGTTTATTTCTTGCTGGGCCGGCCGTGGCAATGGACCTGGATGATCTTGGAGATCACCCAGGCGCCGCTGCTCATGCTAGTAGCGTACGGGCTGGCCCGCCGGGGGCGCCTGGCCGCCACGGTATATCTGACGGTGGCAGCCATCAACGTCACTGCCATCATCGGGCCCGCCCTGGTGGAAGGCATGATCATTCCAGGTATCCTGGCCGGCGTGGTATCCACCATCTTCGCCCGCCTGCTGGCCGGGCGGACGGAAAACCGCATCGCATCGCTCATCTCCGGCGCGGCCATGGCGACAGGCATAACGTTGTACGGGTTCCGCGTGTTCGAGATCCTGCCCATCCCGGCCTGGGTGCAGGTGGCCACCGCCCTGGGTGGAGTCGTCGTGACCGGCATGCTCATCGTAATGGTACTGGACTCGCGCGACCGGCAGTACGAGACGTCGCTGGCCCAGGCGGAAGCGTACGGGGTGGAGTTGGGGGCGCAGCGGGCGACGCTCGAAGAGCGCACGCGTGCGCTGGAGCGCCGCACGGCCTACCTGGAGGCCACCGCCGCCGTCACTCGAGACGCCACCTCCGTCCTGGACGTGCAGCGACTGCTCGCGCGGGTCGCCACGGTCGTCAGCGAACGGTTTGGTTTCTATCACACCGGCATCTTCCTGCTCGACCCCACCGGCGAGTGGGCGACCTTGCAAGCCGCCTCCAGCGAGGGGGGGCTTCGCATGTTGGAGCGCCAGCACCGCCTCAAGGTAGGCCAGGTCGGCATCGTCGGCTACGTGACCGGCCGGGGTGAGCCACGCATTGCGCTGGACGTGGGGACCGACGCGGTGTTCTTCGACAATCCGGATCTGCCCGAGACGCGCTCCGAGATGGCCTTGCCGCTGCGGGCGCGGGGCAAGGTCATGGGCGCGCTGGACGTGCAAAGCACACAGCCAGAAGCGTTCAGCCAGGAAGACGTGGCCGTGCTACAGACTCTGGCCGACCAGGTGGCGATGGCGATCCACAACGCGCGGCTGTTCGAGCAGGCGCAGGCCAGCCTGGAGGCACAACGGCGCGCCTACGGCGAGACGAGCCGCCGGGCGTGGGTGGAGATGGTGCACAGCCGCCCCAACACTCCTTACCGCTATGACGAGGCGGGGGTAACGGCGGGGCGCGAAGAGGGAGAGGGCACGTTGCCCGGAATCGCGCTGCCGGTGCGAGTGCGAGGCCAGGAGATCGGCACACTCGAGGCCCACAAGCACCCCCGCAGCGGTGACTGGAGTCCGGATGAAGTGGCGCTGCTGGAGACACTGGCCGACCAGTTGAGTGTGGCACTCGAGAGCGCGCGATTGTACCAGGACACGCAGCGCCGCGCCATGGAGGAGCGGCTGGTCGGGGAGGTCACAGGCCGCATACGGGAGACCCTGGACGTGGATACCGTCTTGCAGACCGCCATCCGTGAGATCGGAGACGGACTGGGCATCGCCGAGGTCGAAGTCCGCATGGGAGGTGAGGAGCGATGGAGATGAATCCGCAATCCATTGGCCCCTTGGAAGATGTGCGCTCGTGGCAGCAACAACTGCTTCGAGGACTATTGCGCGCCCTGCTCATCCTGGGGCTCCTGGCGCTGGCCGGGGCGGCTTATGACGCAATTGCGACCCAGAAGATCTGGGAGATTCCAATCTTTGCCTTTGCCTATGCCACCCTGTTGCTGATCACATTCTGGAGGCGCATCCCCTATGCCATACAGGCCGGAACCCTGCTGACCTTGCTGTACGCCTTGGGGGTATTTAACCTGTTGGTGTATGCCCAGAACGGCGACGGATTTATCTTCCTGTTGACCGTCCCCTTCATGGCGGCCGTCTTCTTCGGTTGGCGAAGAGCGCGCTTTGCCCTGGGCCTCACCGCCCTCACCCTGGCAGTCTTCACCTGGGTTTTCGTGACCGGTCGCCTCGTCATCCCTGTGGAAGAGCAGGTAGTGGCCGCCTCATTTGGCTCGTGGGCAAGTAAGATCGTCGTCTTCGTCATGCTGGCCCTCATGCTGGCGCTCTCGCAGGATTACCTCTTCCGCCGTCTTGTCACTGCCCTGAGCACCAGCCACGAGCTGACCCGCGAAGTAGAAGGACACCGGCTGACGTTGGAGAGACAGGTAGCAGAGCGAACCGCGGACCTGGCGCGCCGCGCCCGCTACCTGCAGGCCACATCCGAGGTAGCCCGAGAGGCGGCGGCGGTGCTGAATCTGGAGCAGCTCCTGTCTCAGGTAGTCAACCTCGTCAGCGAACGGTTTGGTTTCTATCACACCGGCATGTTCCTGGTAGACGCCAGCCGCGAGTGGGCCGAGTTGCAGGCGGCATCCAGCGAGGGCGGGCAACGCATGCTGGCACGCGGGCACCGCTTGCGCGTGGGAATCGAGGGCATCGTGGGCTACGTGACCGGCCGGGGGGAACCTCGCATCGCGCTGGACGTGGGGGAGGACGCGGTGCACTTTGACAACCCAGACCTACCCGAAACACGCTCCGAGATGGCACTGCCGCTCAAGGCACGCGGTGACACCATCGGCGCACTGGACGTCCAAAGCGAGGAAGCGGGAGCATTCAGTGCCGAAGACGTGGCGGTACTGCAGACGTTGGCCGACCAGGTGGCCATCGCCATCAGCAACTTGCGGCTGTTCGAGCAGGCGCAAGGTGCCCTGAAGGCGGAGCGACGAGCCTACGGCGAGTTGAGCCGCCAGGCGTGGGCCGAACTGCTGCGTACCCGCCTGGAATGGGGGTACCGCTACGACCATCAGGCAATCGCTCCAGCACAGGGAGACTGGCAACCTGAGATGATCAAGGCTGCGCAGTCGGGTGTACCCACAATCCCCAATCCGCAACCCCGTGTACCACCTTCCCGAAAGCTGGGAGCTTTCGGGAAGGTCCCGCAATCCGCCCAACCCGCGCCAGCGCTGGCCATGCCGATCAAGGTACGCGAACAAGTCATCGGTGTGCTAAACTTTCGCAAGCACGAGGGGGATGGACCGTGGGCAACGGCGGAGGTCACCTTACTGGAGACACTGGTCGAGCAACTGGGTACAGCACTGGAAAGCGCACGCCTGTACCAGGACACGCAGCGTCGCGCCATCCGCGAGCGGTTGACTGGCGAGATTACGTCTCGTATGCGCTCGACACTGGACCTGGAGACCATACTCCAGACTGCCACAGACGAGATATACCAGGCGCTGGGACTGGACAGAGTCACGGTGCGCCTGACGACGACAGAATAGCGCACGTGCGTAAGCCGGCGAGTACGCCGGGCGGAATGCGGAATGGGGAATGGGGAATGCGGAATGCAGAATGCGGAATCAGGCAGCAGGCGGTAGAAGATGGGCAATGATGAACTGAATCCGGAATCAGAACTGAGAAGACGGCTGTTGAGCAGATTGATCGTGGGCCAGACGATAGCCATTTCGGCGCTGGCTACTATGGTCACCCTGGGTGGATTGCTGTTGCCCGGCTCTGGCGTACTGAGCGTCCTTCCGCTGGGGATCATCGCAGTGATTGTGGGCTTGTTTTCCCATGCGCTGCTGCGCCGAGGCCACGTAGGCGCGAGCACCTATTTCTTTCTGCTCGGCACCGCGGCGGCCATCACCTCCCTCGTAACGATCCGCGGCTACCACGACGCCTCGGCCATCTACTACCTGTGGCCGATCGTGGCAGCGGCCATCCTCCTGGACGTGCGGGGCGGCACAGGGGTGGCGATGATCTGTGCCACGCTGTACGTCAGCGTGGTTGTCCTCCAGTCGTCGGGCAGCCTGACCCCTCTGATCCCCTACGACCCACAGAGAGAGGGGTTCCTGACGGTCGGTTCCAGGCTGCTCATGTTCTTCCTGTTGGCGTTCCTGGGTATGCTCTCCAGCCAGAACCTGCGCCGGTTGGTGCAGCAGGTGGCTCAGGCGCTGCAAAGACTGCGAGAACTGAATGAGACGCTCGAACAGCGGGTGGCCGAGCGCACCCGCGACCTGGAGCGCCGCACACGTTACCTGGAGGCCACGGCCACGGTGGCCCGCGAGGCGGCGGCGCTGTTGGGCGACCCGCAACAGTTGCTCACGCAGGTGGCAAACTTGATCAGCGGGCAGTTTGGTTTCTACCACACCGGCATCTTTTTGCTGGATGCAAACGGCGAGTGGGCGGTGCTGCAGGCAGCCTCTAGCGAGGGTGGGCTTGGCCTAGTGGCGCGCGGCCACCGCTTGCGGGTAGGAGAAGAGGGCATCGTGGGCTACGTCACCGGCCGCGGCGAGCCCCGCATCGCGCTCGACGTAGGAAAAGAGGCGGTCTTTTTCGACAACCCCGATCTGCCCGACACACGCTCCGAGATGGCGTTGCCGTTGCGGGCGCGCGGCAAGATCATCGGCGCATTGGACGTACAAAGCCTGGAACCGGCAGCGTTCAGCAACGAGGACGTGGCCGTTCTGCAGACGCTGACCGACCAGGTGGCGATGGCGATCAACAGCGCGCAGCTCTTCCAGCAAGTACAGCAGAGCCTGGAGGCGGAGCGGCGCGCCTACAGCGAGTTGAGCCGCGAAGCATGGAGAGAGTTGGTGCGTACTCAGTCCGACCTGGGCTTCGTCCGGGACGAGGAGGGGACAAGGCGGGTGAGCGGGGGAGCGGGGGAGCAGGGGAGCGGGGGAGAGGGGGAGAGGGGGGGACAAGATAGTGTCGGGCTCGCTATGCCGATCAAGGTGCGCGGCCAGGTCATCGGCGTGATTGACGCACACAAATCTGCGGGTGAGCGGGGGAGCGGGGGAGCGGAGGAGCGGGGGTGGACGGCGGAACAAACTACACTGCTAGAGGCGCTGGCCGATCAACTGGGCGCAGCACTCGAAAGTGCCCGCCTGTATCGGGACGCCCAGCGCCTGGCCACCCGTGAGCGACTGACCCGCGAGATCACGGACAGAATGCGCCGTGTTACCAGCGTAGAGGGTATCGTACAGACAGCGGTGGATGAGCTTTTCAACGTGCTGGGAGTGTCCCGTACCTTCGTACGGTTGGGAACCACCCCACCAGCGCCAGGAAGCGGAGAGGATGCGCGCGCATCCCGGCGATAGCGCGCAAAATAAGAAGGGGACGCGTTAGCCATGACCACCACGATTGCCGTCAGTAACCAAAAAGGGGGAGTGGCCAAGACCACCACCTGTCTGTCGTTGGGAGCCTGTCTGGCCGAGCTGAAACAGAACGTGCTACTGATTGATCTCGACCCGCAGGCCAATCTCACCATCTCGCTGGGGCTGAAACCTGAGAACCTGCACCGTGCAGTGGACGAAGCCCTGCTGGGCAACGCTTCGCTGGTCAGTGTCAGCCGTGAGAGCCCGGTATTCGGCCTGGACATCGTGCCCGCCAACCGCACGTTGATCGTGCTGGACAAAGTGCTGTACGGACGGCCGGGCTACCAGTTCCATTTGAAGAAGGGGCTAGACGGCATGGGGGAGGACTTTTACGACTTTGTGCTGATTGACTGCCCGCCGTCCTTTGGTACCCTGACGCTCAATGCCCTGACAGCGGCCGACCTGCTCATCATTCCGGTACAGTGCGATTATTACGCGGCTTACTCGCTCCGCCACTACATCAAACTGATCCAACAGGTACGAGAGAACGCGAATCCCTGGCTGACCTACCGTGTGCTCGTGACGATGTACGACCGGCGCAACAAGATCTGCCGGGTGATCCTTGAACAGATGCGGCGGGGGCTGGAGCGGGTTCTTTTCACCGCCATCATCGAGGTAGATACCAAGTTGCGGGAGAGCCCGGCATTCGGCCAACCCATCACCCAATATGCACCTGGGACCCGGGCGACTCAGCAGTACCGCGCCCTGGCCGAGGAGTTGATGAGTAATGACAGACACAGATCTTGAAAGCCGGCTGGAAGGCCTATTTTCTGACAGCGGGCCAGAGGCGGAGGCAGAGGGGGCCGGGGCGACGGCGGCGGCGACAGCGGGGGCGGAAGCGCGGCTGGAAAAGGCCATCGCGGATCTGCTGGCGGGCGCACCAGAGGCGGAGGGAGAGGGAGAGAGGGGGAGCGGGGGAGCGGTGGCGGCCACGCTACTTGGCGTAGAAAGCGCGCCGGATGTAGCCATGCGCCCTATGCCGGTCAAACCGGCGTACAGCCGCAAGGAGACGGGAGCGCCCAAGCCCCCGCCGCCCATCCCCCCCGCAGCGGGCATACGCCGATGGGTACATCGGATCACCCGCGACGTCAGGCCGGGGGAGCCGCGCCTCAGCACGCGCAGCATCATGCTGCATAATGCTACGACGATCGGAGGGGTGCTTCTTTTCCTCCTTCTGACGGGCCTGATCCTGCGGGACCCGCTGGCCTGGTCGGGGTTACGCACCTTGTACCTGGCCGGCTATGGGGCAGGTGTCCTGGTCACGCTGATCCAGTGGCTATTCAGTTTCTCGCTGAGCAGAACGATCCGGGAAGCGGGGAAGAAAAATGCCGCAGCGGCCCACCTCCAGACGCTGCTCAAAGAACGAGCCGATGAACTGGCGACCGCCAACGCCCTGCTACAAAAGAGCACGCTTCAACTGCGCACGGCGGTGCAGATCTCCCAGGCGACTGCTGCCGTGCTCGATCCGCATGAGCTGATGCAGCAGGCAGTGAGCCTGATGCGCGAGCGATTTGACCTGCACTACGTGGGGTTGTTCGTGGTTGATCAATCCGGCCAATGGGCGACGCTACGGGCAGGCAGCGGTGAGGCCGGCCAGCGCATGCTGGCGCAAGGCACCAGAATCGAGGTAGGTAGCGCATCAGCCCTGGGCTGGAGCATGGCCAGTGCCCAAGCCCGTGTTGCCTCGGGCCTGGATATCACCTCACGCCAAAGCCTGGTCGAAGCAAGTCCACTGTTGGCGGAGACCCGCTCAAAAGTAGCCCTGCCGCTCAGCTCCCGCGGCCGGGTGATCGGCGCCCTGGACGTGCACAGCACCGACCTGGACGCTTTCTCCGAGGAAGACATCGCCGTGCTACAGGCAGTGGCTGACCAGATCGCCGTGGCCCTGGACAACGCCGAGACGTTTGCACAGATCCAGGCAAAATTGGACGAGTTGGAGGCCAGTCAAAAGCGTGCCGTGCGCGAGCGGTGGCTGGATGCTCTGGCTACACAGGCTGGCTCCAGTTACGAACGTACCCGCCCAGGCCTGACGCCCCTCGACGACGCCACAACCTGTGGGGCATCCAATATACTCAGTCAGGCCGTCGAACAGGCGCAGGTGCGGGGAGAGGTAGTCGCGCGGTCAGGGGCCGGTGAGTACGCCGGTGAGGGGAATGCGGAATGCGGAATGCGGAATGCGGAATGCGGAGGGCAGGCTGTGCTGGTGGCACCCATCAGGCTGCGCGGGGAGATCATGGGCGCGCTGGGTCTACACGAGCCGGAAGGCAAGCACTGGTGGACAGACGACGAAATCGCTCTCGTCGAAGCGGTGGCCGACCAAATGGCCCTGGCGATCGAGAACGCTCGTCTGCTGGCAGACACCCGGCAACGCGCAGAACGGGAGCGGCTGATCGCCGATATCTCGGCTCAAGTGCGAGCCTCGACCGACGTGAACACGATCCTGCGCACGGCGATCCGGGAACTGGGGCGAGCACTGCGCGCCTCGGATGGGCTGATTCGACTGGGAGTCGGTGGCGGTGAAGAACCGAGTGAGGACAAGGGGGTTGAGGAATATGACGGCGCAGGGGCTTGACCTTCACGGCAATGGCGGGCTGAGATTCCTCGCTTCGCTCGGAATGACAAGGGATACTTCGGTGCGACGCCGGATGATCGTGGGGCTGGGCCTGGTCGCCCTGCTGATCCTGTTGGCCACCCTCGTGATGTTCTGGCAACTGAACACACTCAGGAAGGCCACCCAGGATGCGAGGGAACAGAACGACCGGCTTGCCCTGGCCCTGGACATTGCCTACCAGGAGACCCACATGCTGGCGGTCGTCCAGGAGAAGGCGGCCGAGCGTATCCCCGCCATCTTCATCAAGGAGGTGGGGGCGACCATGCGGGCGCTGGAGGCCAGGCGAGATGAACTCGGCCATCAACTGCCGCTCCTGCCAGTGGGTGATCCAATGCGCGACTGCATTGAGAGAGCGAGCGGGAGCCTGCAGGATACGGTCAACCTGGCTGCAGGGACGATCCGGGACGCGGAGGACGAAAACTGGCCAGCGGTTGACGGTGGCGCAGCGGCGCTCCTGGAGCAGCACAACGACGTGGGGTGGCGCTTGTACCAACTGGTCACTCTGACGCACGACCGGCGCAGGAGAGCCGAAGCGCGGGCCAACGAGGCCATGACGAGGATGGTCCTGGTTTCTGCGCCCCTGGTGATGGTTGCACTGGTCATCGCGGCAACCGTGGTCTTCGTCGCTGTGCGCGGCATCACCGTGGGTGTAGAGCAACTGAGCCGCTCGGCGCAACGGCTGGCGGAAGGCCATTTTGAGGAACGCGTCCCGGTAGTCGGAAAAGATGAGTTGGGCCGGCTGGCTCACTCGTTCAATCGTATGGCCGAGGAACTGCAGCGCCTGTATAGCGGACTGGAGCAACAGGTAGCGGCACGGACGGCAGACCTGGAACGGCGTAGTACGCAGTTGGAGACCGCAGCGCAGGTCGCGCGCGAGGCGGCAGCGATCCAGGACGTGGGCCGGCTGCTGGACACGACCGTGCACCACATCTCAGAACGGTTTGGCTTCTATCACGCTGGCCTGTTCCTGGTAGATGAGGCGGGAGAATCGGCGGTGCTGCAGGTGGCTTCGTCGGAGGGCGGGCGACAGATGCTGGCGCGCGGGCACAAACTAAAGGTCGGCGAAGAGGGCATCGTGGGGTACGTGGCAGCCACAGGAGACGCGCGCATCGCGCTCGACGTGGAAGCCGATGCGGTGTTTCTCAACAACCCCGACCTGCCCGGTACCCGCTCGGAGGTTGCGTTGCCACTCAAAGTCCGAGGGCAGGTCATCGGAGTGCTCGACATCCAATCCACCCAAGAGTCTGCCTTTTCTGAGGAGAACGTGGCGATCTTTCAGACGATGGCGGACCAGGTGGCGTTGGCGATTGCGAATGCGCGCCTGCTGGAGGAGAGCCAGAGTGCACTGCGGGAGTTGGAGACGCTGTACGGACGGCGGGTACGCGAGATTTGGCAGGAGCGAGCAGCCCGCCAGCCGGCTGCCTATCGTTACACCGGTGTGGGAGTGGAGGCAGTAGCCCCCTCGTTCGCACTGGAGAGCGGGGGAGCGGGGGAGACAAGGAGCAGGAGAGAGAGGGAGAGGGGGAGAGGGGGAGAGGAGGCGGCCAGCGCAGGGCAGGCTAGGCTGGTGGCGCCCATCCGCCTGCGCGAACAGACGATCGGCTCTATCGTCTTACAGCGGGATGCTGACCAGAACCCGTGGTCAGCGGAGGAGGTCTCGCTGGTAGAGGAACTGAGCACTCAGATCGCGCTGGCGTTGGAGAACGCACATTTGCTGGAGGAGACACAGCGACGGGCAGAGCAGGAGCAGATGCTTGGTCAGATGACGGCCCGCTTCACCCGCTCTCTCGACATGGACACCCTGCTGCAGACCGCCGTGCGTGAACTGGGCCAATTGCTGCAGATAGACGAGGTATCGGTCCACATCGGACCTCCGCCAGAGCAGGTGCGGAATGCGGATTGAGGATTGGGGAACCTTCCCGAAAGTTTCGGTGGGGCACCTTTCGGGAAGGTAAGGCGGAATGCGGATTGAGGATTGGGGAACCTTCCCGAAAGTTTCGGTGGGGCACCTTTCGGGAAGGTAGGGCGGAATGCGGATTGAGGATTGGGGAACCTTCCCGAAAGTTTCGGTGGGGCACCTTTCGGGAAGGTAAGGCGGAATGCGGGAAAGTGAGAAAAGATGACGGCATCTGTGAGTACGGATAGCGCTGAACGAGAGACCGCCGCGACTGAGCCACGTACTCTCTACGCGTGGCGTGAGCAATTGCTGGAAGCACTACTGCGTGGCATGCTGATCGTGGGGCTGTTTGCACTGGTGGGTGGCGGGATCATGCCCGCTATTCAACTCAAACGCCCAGACTTGCTGATCGTGTACCTGGTGGCTTATGCGTCCATGGTCATGGTCACTTTCGTGCGGCGATTGGGCTTCGTACTGCGAGCGGGGGTATTGCTTCTCCTCATGTACGCTCTGGGGGCACTCGACTTTTCGGTGGCCGGCCTGAGCGGCGATGGCCGCATCTTCCTGTTCACCTTCGTCATCGTCACGGCCATCCTCTTTAGCCTGCGCTACGGCATCGCTGTATTGGCGCTCAGCCTCCTGACCATGGCCGTGGCCGCCTGGCTCCTGGTCAGCGGGCGGTGGGAGATTCCCATCGAGGTCCAGGCCAATTCCACCAGCAGCGTGGATTGGGTGAGCGGGAGCATCGTCTTCCTGCTGTTGAGTGCAGGCGTGGTCATCTCCATCACCTATCTGATCCGCAGCCTGGCTCGCAGCGTCAAGACCTCGCAGGATGCAGTTCAAGAGCTGCAAAGCCAACGGGAGAACCTGGAGCAACTGGTGAGGCAACGCACCCAGGACCTGGAATACCGCACGGTGCAGCTTCAGGCCGCGGCCGAGGTGGCCCGCGACGCGACCACCGCGCGCGAGTTGGACGACCTGCTGAACCGGGCGGTCAATCTGATCCGGGATCGCTTTGGGTTTTATCACGCCGGCATCTTCCTGGTGGATGAATTGGGTGAGTACGCCGTGCTGCGGGCGGCCACCGGAGAGGCAGGACGCCAGATGGTCGAGCAGGGCCACGCCCTGAAGGTAGGGGAGGCCGGCATCGTGGGAGAGGTGACGGCCACTGGCCAGCCTCGGATCGCACTGGACGTGGCGCCCCCCCTCTTTTCCCCCCCCATGGGGGGGGGATGGGGGGGGCTACCGGAAACGCGCTCCGAGATGGCACTGCCGCTTCGATCAGGCGGTCAGGTCATTGGGGCTTTGGACGTACAGAGCCGGGAAGTGGCGGCCTTTGGCGAGAGAGACGAGGCGGTGTTACAGACGATGGCCGACCAGTTGGCGGTGGCCATCGAAAACGTGCGCCTGATCCACGAGATGCAGCAGACCATGCACGAGCTCGAGATGGCCTACGGACGCCGCACCCAGGAGTCGTGGCAGGCGGTGGCCCAGGGGCCCAGGCCGCTGCGGGGGTATCGGTACCGGCGGTTGGGCGTTGAGCCAGTCTTCGAGCAGCCTCCGGAAGCCGCTCAGGCCTGGTTGGAGGGC
>Ga0315277_10003543_pt1 | contig 21133 bp, 13 predicted proteins | sample YL17G05_15_MG_FD_203695 | JGI IMG/M metagenome (GOLD analysis project Ga0315277, IMG submission 203695) | Sediment microbial communities from Yellowstone Lake, YNP, Wyoming, USA - YL17G05_15 | ecosystem: Environmental > Aquatic > Freshwater > Lake > Sediment | place: USA: Wyoming | collected... | reverse complement strand
AAGAGCGTCCGGCGAGGGCACAGCGGAGGGGTTCTTTGGTCCAATCGGTGAGACCCACCGGAGGATAAACGTCGAAGCGGCGATTCTTTGTTCGAATCACCACGGGCACGGCGTCCGTACCGTCAGGGTAGGAGGAAAGACGGTGATCGGCACAAGGGAGGAGCGGGCTTTCACGCTCATTGAGCTGCTCATTGTTGTCTCGATCATTTCGATCCTCTCGTCTATTGCTGTTCCCAACTTCGTGGAAGCCCAGACGCGGGCCAAGGTCGCGCGCACTCAAGCCGACATGCGGACGTTGCTGATCGGACTCGAAACTTACATGGTGGACCATAATGACTATCCCATCCGCCATACGCCCGATCAGGTTCTTCCGTATCTGGAAACGCAGAAGGTTCAAATGGGACGGCTCACAACGCCAATCCAGTATTTAGATTCACTGCCGCAGGACATTTTCGCCAAGGCCCATCCCTATCCCTGTGATGGCATTGACTATTACGACAGCCGCCAGACGGGTCAATTCCTTGCCCCCCGCTACGGTCTCCCGATCAATCGGTGGAATCACGTGCCGTATCGGGGCTGGGTGATGGTTTCGGTAGGACCCGACTTGGCCATTGGCGCTCCGACGGACGAATACTTGGACTATCCTCGACAAGGAAAGGCCAAGCGCACCCTGTATGACATCTATGATCCAACCAATGGGTCGGTCTCCTTTGGGAATGTCTTTCGTTTCCAGGGAGACCCTCAGCCCGTTCAGATTCTGAATCCGCGCAATTAGGGAGAGGCCGGAAGCAAGAGGTGAAAGACGAGATGAACGACTGCACGCAATGGCATTGGAGAAACGCCCTGGCAATGTGCGCAACGGCGACGTTGATCTGGGCGGCTTTGTCGGGCCCGACGGCCTGGGCCTTAATTAAGGCCGAAGCGGTGACGCTGGAATATCAAGTGCGCAACTCGGACATCATCGTTCGGGGCACGTGCGAGGACTGCGCCACGACTTGGGCAAACAACCACCTCGTCACCACGTATAAGATCGCGGTGAAGAAGTATATCAAGACGGCCGGGAAAATGTCCGTCGAGACCAATCCGGTGATTTATGTCTCCCAGGTAGGCGGACGCGTGTCGGCCCCGCTGCCGATCGCCGAGCAGTATCCGGAGATGGCCGTGCTCTTTCCCGGCGAAGAGGTTGTCTTGTTCCTGCAATCGCCCGATCGGGTGCCGGCGGGCATGAAGGCAAAGTATCAGACCTACCTTGACCAGGGTCTCCTGAAGCCGACGCCGCTAATGACCAATTATCGGCTGACGACGTTAAACATCTCGAAGCTGACCGTGATCAAGGATCCCAAGACAGGCGTCGAAGTGGTGACGCGACTGAATTTCGACCGTCTCGGAATTCTACCGTCCCAGGAAGCGGTGAAAAAATATGTGGAGGCCATCCAATCGCAACAGACGTCGGTTGACACGATGGTCGGCGACAGAACGGTTCGCATTCCGGTCCAATTGGGCAGGCCGGTGATCGAAGGGCCGGGCAGCAAGAGCAGTGCGGAGGCCGCCGATGTGCCGGTCGAAGAAAAGATTCGTCGGATGCAATCCTACACTTCCACGATAGAGAGTTTCGAACATCAGGTCGAGGCCATCCTGCAAGGCTCGTCCAATTCGGGAACCGTGAAACGCAACCCCCAAACTGAAATCCGCTCCATGGAGTCGAGGAAAGAGCGATGAGTCGTAACAAACACAGGCATGGCACGAGCCTCGCGCTCGTGACGGGAATTCTGGCTCTGGCGGCAACGCTCCTGCTTCCCAGCGGCGTCTGGAGCGCCAACCGGCTCGATATGTGGTATTGGAGTCCGGGCGACCTCCAGAATCCGTTCGACGACTGGGACGGGGTGTGTCCCACGTTTGTCAGTCAGCATCTTATGCCATGGCATCTCTATCTCTATGTGGACGCGTCCTTCAACGCGATAGACCCTGCCACCAATACCAATGCCGTTTCGACCTGGCAGGCGTTGTGGGGAGTTCGCGAGGCCTGCCGTGCGTGGAACGACATCAGCATTTCGTCTTTTCAATTCGACGAGGGAGTGCCTCCGTTCAACCACACATTCGCCAAGTTCCCGGGCCAGGTGATTGTGCCGGGCTCCACAGGATTGGATGGCTGGAACCTTGTGACCTTCCAGGATCCGACGCTTTCCTTGGGCGGCGGCGCGGTGGGAATGTCCATGAGTTGGGTCTTCTGGCGCGATTTCGATCTGAAGAGTTTCACCAGTTTGCAGCCGGGCATCATTATTGTGGACCCGCCCGGCTCGAACCCGCCGACCGGCGGATTGCCCCAGGCGGCCCAGATTGATTTCAACGGCGACGGCATTTCCGACATTATCATCGAGGCCCGCAAGTATCGCGCCGGCGAGGTCATTGAAAGCGACACTTGGCTCAACCAGATCGAAGCATGGCACCAGTGGCCCGATGACCCGAACGATCTCCCGACAACGCCTGGAGGACAAATCACGCGGCCCGATACGCTGGGCACGCTCGACATCCAAGGCGTTGTGACCCATGAGCTGGGCCATCTGATGGGCATCGGCCACGCGAACCTTGAGCGCGCCACCATGTATTGGCTGCTCAAGGGTTCCTATGTGCAGGGCTATCGCTACCCCACGGATGTCTGGGAGATGCGCACGCTCGATCTCGACGACCACATTGCGGCGGGGCTGCTTTATCCGAAGCGCGACAACAGTCGCGGCACCATCGCCGGCGAGGTCCTGGATGGACGCAACTTTGATGGCTTGCCCGACCGTGTCACCAGCGGCGTGATTGATCCAATACTCTACGGCACGGTTTATGTCTGTCGCTGGATGACAACTGACATCATACCCGCCTACATTCCTGATAAGCTGCTGTTTACCAGCCAAACGGCGCTGACTCAACAACAGCTTGATACGTCCTCGGCACTCTGGCTGGAGTTGCTGACTGAAGTGCAGACGGGTCATAATATCCGGACCGCTATCTGGCCCAATCCGGCCTCATTAGCGCCGAACGGGCTTATCAACAACCAGGCGATCCATATCGAAGCCGCGAGCGACTATCACATCGCCGGTTTGTTCCCATTCGACAGATACTTGATCTTTCTCGACAATGCCGGGGTTTACTACAACGATTCGGCGGGCATACCGACCGATAACATCAGCACTCCTTTCAGCACCTTCTTCGGCTACCAGCCGATCCCCTCGGAGTTTTACGGCGGCAACGTGGATCCGGGTTCGCGGAATGTTCTCGGTCCCGACGCCGCAACGCCGTATGCAATCGTCACAACCCAGCCGCTGACGGTCTCGGGCGATATCCCCACCAGCTACGTCTATGTCCCCGTGTATGCCGGCCAGGTCACCGCCCCGATTGTGGTTTATACAAACACAGGAGGTCTGCCGCCGGGCGTCACGCCCACGCCCATCCCGGGAATCACGCCCACGCCCCCACCGTTGGGAAACACGCGGTTTACCAACACAGAGTTTCTGGTGCCGCCCCCTGTTCCTCCGATCGTACCCCGTACGCTGGAATTTGGCGTCGCGGCTGCCGTCGGTGACATTGATAACGATGGCGACCTTGACCTGTATGTTTGCAATGCGGTGTCGGCTACATCCACACCGATCTCTTTGATCAATCGGCTCTTTTTGAATGATCGAGGCGACGAAATTACTCCGCGGTCGCCGAACACTACCGCCCCCATGGTCCGCCGCTTCGTGGATGTCTCGTTCGGTCCTGACAACATACCCGGAACCGCCGATGACCGGATGCCCCTCGATCTCGATCTTTCTTTCGGCGCCCTCATGGCCGATTTTGATCTCGACGGCTACACGGACATTTTTGTGAGCAATGCGGAAACCCTGAGCTCCCAATTTGGAGCGGAAAACCGGCTCTATTTGAACCGCGGCTGGGGTCACCTCAAGGGCGACGCGGCGCACATGAAACCGCCCGGCTGGTTTGACGATGTCACGGCTTTCCCGCGCGTGGACCCCGCCATCGGGATTCCGACCCGCTTCACGGCAACGATCATGCCGGGGATTCTCAACTATCCGCCTTTTACGCCGTATCCCGATCCGTTGGTCACGTACCTGCCCGGCGACTTCCTCTACGGCGACTGGTTCAACCGCGCCACCAAATCCGACGCGGGCGATATTGATTCCGATGGCGACATTGACATCGTGGTTGCCACCATGAACATGTTTCCCGATGTGGTCGGATCGTACTCCCCACAGATCCAGTACACGGTCTTCCCTTACTTATTCTTCAGCGAACGCATCTTGATCAACCACGCCAACGATTTCGATTCCAGGACGCGCGGCTTTTATTTCACCGATGAAACCCTGGGGATGGACTGTCGGTTCGGCGAGGCGACCGCAACGTCCTTTCCGTATGCGACTACCTGGACATCTCGGCAAGCGGCGGACCGCCTGCCGCCCATTTATCCCGACTGGTTCCAGCCTCCGGCGATCGTCAACCAGCAGTCCGCCTCGCGGACCTACCAAGTGGTTCTGGCGCCGCTGTTTGGGGATGGCTCGCTTGATCTGGTGGTCTTCAACCGCAGCCAGCCGATTCTCTGGGCGCCCTATGTAAGCACGCGCGATGGATTCGACGCCATTTATGAGAACGTGGACATTACTGAGAACATGATGCAAGGCTATAGTCCAGACGGCGTTCAAGATGGCTATTTCCGCCTCGTCAATGCCGGTTTCGCAGAATATGAATACGGTATGTTGAATTTTTTGCCCGTTGTCGTCGTGGATCCGTTCGCGTTCCCTCCCACTCTGACGACCGTCACGGCGCCGTTGGGATGGTTGACGTCCACCGGCACGGGCGGGCTCGGCCGATTCCAGGGCGATCCGGGACATTCCCCGCCTGAAGGCAATATCGTCCAGTTTACACAGAACGACGCGTTCGGCGGCACCGTGGGAGACTTCAACTACTTCGGCTACAACATGCCGCTGGCTCTCGACGGGACCAATGGCCACATTCTTTACACGGTCGGTGGCGCAGGGTGCTCGCGCGGACCCGTCTTTGGCGGCGAGGCCTTGCTCTGGACGGTATACGGATGGAACGGCTGGTTCATCGCTTGGACCGGCATGAATCTCACAAACAATCCGCTTCCGGGATTCAATCCCTATCTCTCGCGTGGCGCCGCCGTTGCGGATTTTGACTACGACGGCGACATGGACGTCTATGTTGGTTTTCAGAAAATGGGCGCGGAGGGTACGATTGCGGGTCCCGCACCGGGCCAGTATTTTACCAACAACGGCTTTGCGGCGTTCACCAATTCAACCGTTCAGGCCACGTCGGAGGTCTCGCGCGGCACTTACCATGTTATGGCTTTCGACTTTGACAACGATAGCGATCTGGATATTTACAGAACCAACAGCAATACGCCCCACGCTTTGCTGTTGAACCGCCTCTTCGATGGCCGGCCCGACTTGTTTAATCCCAACGATAATAATCCCCTGTTCTGCGATGCCACGCCGCAATTTCTACCCCCCTATAATTATGGGAACTCTGCCCCGCCGTTCTCCGGCCTCGGGAGCAACATGACCGTCAGTTGCGCGGCGGGCGACCTCACGGGCGACGATCTGCCCGATGTCGTTTGCGCCAATGGCGCCTTGTTCACCGTCTCGGGCGACGACACCGATGTGTACATCAATCACGGCAAGCCGATGAACGCCGGCACGCCGATTCTGAGTCCGATCCATGCTACGTGGCCCGCACCCAAAATCGCCAGCTTCGAATGGTATCGCCTGGGACGTTATGTGGCCAACTTCGATTATCAGTTGCGTGCGCCGTATGATGAGTATCGGCTCAATGTGCGCCTTCCGGCCTACGACGTCGCCATGGCCGACTTCGATCTCGATGGCGACTATGACGTGATCCTGAGCAGTCTGGGACTCGGACCGCGCGTTTACAGCAATGAGGATTCGGCCGACGTTCTGTTGGCATGGAATGATGTGCTGACTTTCTTCAGCTTCACAGAACGAGCGCTCAATTCCATCCCCGACGGAGACTTTCTGGGGGACGGCATTCTGATCCCCGCCGATACGACCGGCTCGTTGTTCTCGATGCCCCCGGTGAACAATCCGTGGCGAATCGGAGGGACCAATAAGAAGAACATGAACCGCGGCTTGGCCATCGGCGACGTGGACAACAACGGTACGATTGACGTCGTGATCGCCAACGGTCTGCCGCGAGCGGGCGGCGGTGGCGGCGGCGCACCCAACGTGCTCTTGCTCAACCGCAGCGATGCCACTCATACTGCTGTTTTTGTTGACACGACGGAGACCCATCTGCCGGTCGAGCGCCGGACCTCGGGCACCCAAGTGGTCTGGGAAGGTATTAACGACGACACGATGGCGTGCGCGCTGGCCGACTTTAATGGCGATGGCAGACTCGATCTGATCTTTGTCAACGCCAGCGATGGCACCACGTCACCGACCCGTTTTCTGACCAATATGGGCGGCGGCCATTTTGTGGACGCCCCGCGCGCTTTCCTGCCCCCCACGGTCACCCAGCGTAGCTCGCCGTGGAGCATTGTGGTTACCGACTTTGACGGCAAAGGCGACCCCACCGAGGATATCAACGGCAATGGGGTTCTCGATCCCGGCGAGGACACGAACCATAATGGCGTGCTCGACTGGTGGGATACGACCGAGAGCGAGGACCTCGATGGCGACGGCCAGCTGGATCCCGGCGAAGACGGCCTGCCGCCCTTTGGCCCGCCGAATGGCCGTCTCGATTGGGCCGATTTCAATAACGACGGTGTAATCACGGTGCGCCGACCCGGTGTTTTCGACGCCAGCTGGGATGTGTTGATCACCATGCAGGACGGGCCCGACATCCTGTTGATGAATTCCCTGCCGAACCCTCAAGGGCAATTCTACTTTACCGATGCCTCAACCTTGCTGCCGGCGGTTTGGCTGATGAAGTTCGGTGCGGACGTCGGCGACATAGATTTGGACGGCGACGTGGATGTTGTGATCGGCTGCCGCAACACTAATCCGAACCAGGGACGTGTTGTTGTGTATCTCAACGAATTGAACAACCCGGCGCTCCGTCGGTTCGTGGACGCCAGTTACGAAGTTCCGCGTCCGTCGTCGGTTACGCCGGCGGCCGGCCTTGTCGACTCGATGCACTTCATCTGCCGCGACGTTAGCCTCACCGACTTCGACAACGATGGCGACCTGGACATGTTCCTGGCGTTTACGGGTGTGGACATGGGCGTGCAACCTCTGACTGCCGGCACCACGAACATGGTCTATATGAATCGCCTGATCGGCGACAGCTGGAACAGCGTGAATAAATTCCGGACCTATCGCTCCCCCTATTTGGTCAAGTTGTCACCGACGGTCGGCTTGCAGGGCAGCCGACTGACAGCCATGGTTTACTTCGAAAACCTCGATCGCGACGTCCGTACGATGAATTTCGGCCCCGGCATCGCGGTCGGACCTATTGCACGAGTGACGTCGAGGGCGTACAGCGTGCAATTGCAGATCGCCGACAATGCGCCCGTGGGACCGCGCGACGTATCGGCGACGATGAACAACGGACAGACAACTTGGTTGCGCGAGGCCTTCACGGTTCTGATGCGACAGACCGCCGCCCGCCCGATGTGGAAGAGCTATCAGTAAGGAAAGAACTGTGGATCCCACCGCTTTCACAGATGCACAATCTGTGGAAGCGGTGGTTTCTTTTTCGACTTCCAACCTCCCGCCTCTCACGTCTCCTACCGCTCAGGATTTCTTGTCTGCCGGCGGTTTCGTCACGCGAATGGTCATTTCGGGGCTTGTCAGAATGAAGCCGTCCCAGTAGGCGCGCGAGTCGGGGTGCGACAGCGCCACGTCGCGCGACGGCGTCAGATGGACGCGAAAGCGATAGGTTCCCGGTTTCTCCAACGCGCGCGTCAGGTAGGAGAATGGATTGATCGCGGCCGTTGCCGTGGTGCCTTGCGGCACATAGATCGGGGTGCCGGGCAACACGGTGGCAATCTCGGGGAGTTCGTATTCCACATCGAAGGCCAAATCCACCGGCAGCTTTTCGGTCAATTCCCAGCGATTGTGGCCGAAGACTTCGAAGTAACCGCCGCTCGACCGATACAGGCGAGAGGGCAGCCATTTTCTCCTCGTCGGTGCACTCGGCACAACCGTTGCTTTCGCGTCCGATGTGGATTCGTCAGCAAGAGAGACAAATCGGAACGCCCGCTTGACCTGAGCGTCCAGCTGGGGATCGGTCTTCGCTTCCAACCCATATTCCTGGTCGGGAAAAGCCACTTCGAATTGCAGCTCGGGGCTCTCGACGGTCTCGGTGACGGATGTGCCCTTGCTGGTCCGCACTGAGTATTCCGTTGCGATCTTAAGGCGATGGGGGCCGGGACCATAGTCGCCCGGATAAAGCCGGCTGACGTAGATGCCGGGGTACGGATACGGATAGGCTCGTCCAACCGGTGTTCCGTCCACATAGACCTGGCTTTTCGAGAGGAAGTGCAACGTTGTAGGCATGCTTGCAATGGCCGGCCATCCGGAGGATATCCGGAGCAGGGCCCTCGACCCCAGCGGATAGATGCTTCGTCCTTCCAGTGTGGCGCGCCCAAATGTATCGAGAATGGCCTTTTGTTGCTCGGCGGCGAGGACACCGGCATTCCAGGCATGCAAGAGGAGTTCACACCAACGGTCGCGATTGGGGAACGACGGATTGGCGCAGCGGCCCAAGATTTCCTCGATCGTTTTTGGCGAAACCGTTTTCCATTCCGACGCCGGCAGGACCAGGGACATGCCGCGCCGACGGGCGATCCAGGTCTCCAAACGCGCGAAATCCCATGGCCGCACTTCGATCTTCTGACCGAAACGTTTTTGATACCACGTTGCCCACCAACTGGCCGAAAGATAGGACTCCGAAACCGTTCCCTTTGCCGTTCGGTAGCCCGAAAGCCAGAAGAGCAACTGCACAATGTCGTCGCGCAGGGGATCGTCGGGTTCTTGCAGCGTGGAAATCAGTTCGGCTACGGCGCAGGGTTCTTCGGTCGTGGCCAGAGCGCGCAGCAGAGCCCGCCGCATCGGGTCGCTGCGGTCTTTGACGGCTCGATAGTGCGCGAGCAGCGTCGAAGAACACGACGGCTCGGCGAAATCGCCCAGGACATGCGCGGCCGCGAGGCGTACGGTGGGAGAGGTGTCGCCGAGTCCCCGCAACGCGGCGCTCATAACTTCGGGTACCGCCGCCAGCGAAAGTCCCTGTAAACCCGTCAGGCGTTCCGAAGAACTTGCCGATTGGGTCCTGGCAAGAGATTGAACCACTGCGGGCGGCTGGCCGCGACGAACGGCCGACCATGCCGAACTGGCGATCGGCCCACTGGCGGCGCGGGCATCCTGTCCCTGTTTTGCGGTTTCAGTGGCGGATGTTTTGCCCTCGCGGATTGCATCCGCTTGGTCGGCCACTTCGCGATAAACGCGCCTGGCTAGCGGGAGCGCCTCGGGTGAGTGAGGCGAATAGCGCAGGCTGTCAGCCTGCGGCTTTGTTGTGGGGGTAATGAACGCGCGCAGCGCGCGCAATTGTTGGACCGGGCTGGTCATTTTGTCCATCTGCCGCAGCTGCGCCAGATCGCGTTGCCAACCCCGCAGGGCATCGAGCAGCTCCGAAAGCGTCGCGCTCTTCGATGAGCCAAGCGTCCGGTTTTGGCTCTTCTTGGACGAAGACCCAATCCTGCCTGAGGTCGAAACGGCGAGGGGACGCTCGATGATCTTTGAACCCTTGGTCCACGGGTTGCGGCTGTAGAAGAAGACCTGATTGTTGCGCACCCAGATGCAACCGTTGGCGGCGCGGGCGCGTGGGATGGTTTCCAGAATCCACCACTGCTTGCCATAGCGGCGGAGGAAGAGGATCGCCTCGCTGGCGGCCGGCTCTTGCGAGCCGAGCGGAGGCGACGTCGGAAAGAGTCCGCGCCGAAGCCGCCCGAAATTCGCCACGTTCAGGGTTGGAACCGTTGGCTGTTTCTGACCGATCACTTCCTCCACCCGCACACTGTCGCCGCCGGTCGCCCTGACCCGAACGACCAGGTCGCTTTGGCGGACGAGGTCGAAAAGCGATGTGGATGGAAGCGGATTGCCCGCGGGTGGCGCTTGCGCCATGGTGTTGCCGATGAATCCGAGAATGCCCGCCGCCAACGAAATGGCCATCGCCAACCGTAGCACGCATGTCCCGCGCGTGAATGAAGCGCCCGCAACAAAACAACTCGCTTCACTCCAACCTTGGAACCTGAAACCTGTAACTTGGGGCCTGAAACTTGATTTCATTTTGGCGATTCGACTTGTTGTTCCTATGGCAGGATCCATGGCACCTCAAATGGGGCAATCCGGGAAAGGTTTCTATAAGGGATGGCACAGTTCTGTCGAGCAGAATCTTTGTCGCGTTCGCAATCCGCAATCCAAAATCCGGAAGCGATTCACGGCTTTCCTTGCTCGATTTCCCGCAGGCGGGCGCGCAGCCAGAAGGCCGATTCGGTTGTTCGGCCGTCGGCGAGTTTCACTTGATAAACGCGACCTGTTGTCAAGGACCGTGTACCCACCTGTTCGATGAAATCCTCGGCGGTCTCGATTTTGTCGCCCGCCTTGTCGCTCTTGCCCTCCATCAGCCGGCGCGCCGCCGAGGCGGGATACTCGACGTCGTTGCGGATGAATTTGATACCTTTTGCCTTTCCGATTACGTCGAGCAACGCGGCGATTTTTTGCCGTTCGGTGAGCGCGGAGTGTTTTGGAACGACCTCGGCTGGTTTCGTTTGAGCGACCACACCTTGCTCGAACGCCAGATATCGGGGTTCCCCACCAGTGACCTCGATTTCGATGCCGCGCAGCAGGTCGTCGCCGGGAACGGCCAGCCCCTGGAACGGATTGAGCGGAGGCGGGCCCGTGCCCGGACTTTCAATGAGTTCTCCCTTCCGGAAGATATATTGGCTGCCGCTTTTTGCGGTGAACCATTCCGCGAAACTGTTGATTCGCGGATAGTCGAGAGCCATCTTGAGACAATCGCTATGGCGCGGGCGGTCGAAACAGAGGCGGCCTTTCCAGTCTTTATCGGCCATCGCGCAGACAACGAGCGTGCCGCTGGTTTGTGCAGCGCCCACCGCGACATCTTCGCGCCAAGGCTCAACGTGCGTTCCCCGCGAGAGATAGAACGCCCACATCAGGGCGCTGCGGATCGCGTTTCCGTCGCCGTGCCAGCCCTCAACGATACCCGACGGCTTCTGGATTGCGAGCATCTTGTTGTAAGCGTCGGCGCACCAGGCAAAACCGGCGTCGGTCGGTTCCCATCGCAAGAGCGTCACGGCGCTTTCGAGCGCATCGGCCAGACCGTCGGCGCTGCCGCGTTCCCAATCGTAATCATGATATTTCCCGAGATTGCCGAGCGCCTTTCGGACGGCGTCGCGATAGCGCGCGATCCCTTCGACGCGATAGAGGGCATAGTAGCCGTCGAGAATGTAGCCCCAGGTGTCGGCGATCTTTTTGTCGCGCACCTCGCCCGTTGCGGCATTGACTTCGTTATAGAGAAGGCCGTCTTCATTGCGGCCAATCTCAAGAATGCGATCGAGATTGCTGATTAGCGGATCGCGAAGGCGGGCGGCCAGTTCCGGTCGGCCCTGTTTGGCTGCGACATAGAATTCGCACAGGCCATTGATGATCTCGCCGCCGTGATCGCGCAGACGCAGGCGCTCGGCTTTTGCCGGCGGCTCATCGAGCAAAAAGTGCTGGGCGATTCGCGCGCCCATGTCCAGATAGCGGTCGTCTTGCGTCACCCACCAGAGGCGCGACAGGACCTGAAGCATGTCGCCGTTGACCTCGTGATCCTTGGCCGGGATCGCACCGAAGCGGGTTTTGACGCGCGATTCCGCGAGAATGTCGTCGGTCAGCTCGCGCATGCGGCTGAAATACGGCGTTTCGGTTCCCAACAATTCGACAATCGGCATCAATCCGTCTTTAGCATATTCTGCCGCGCCAAAAATGACGCGCGTGAGGTCCGCTTTCGAATCGAGAAAGCGATTCGTCATCAGATCGAAATCGTCCGGCAATCGCCGCACGCGATTGGTGAGGCGCTGCTCGTCGGTCAGCGTCTTCAAGCACTCGTTTTCATAGAACGGGCGATCAACCAAGCGCGCGGCGATGACCATGAACGGCCAGTTGTCGGCGGCGGAATTCTTCGCCGTCCAGTGGCGCACCGTGGGATTCCGCAGGTTCTCCGGGATCAGAGCGGTGTCGGTATCGCGTTGGTCCCACCAGCCCGCGATGAACTTCTTCGCGGCGACGAAAGCCTTTCGATTCTCCGTGGCGTTAATCAGCGCCTGTTCCTTTGCCACAGCACTCTCGCTCCAACTACGATGTGTGAAAGCCAGAGTGGCAAGAATTATGAGTGACAGCAGAATTACCCCACCCGGTCGCATTTGGTCGCTCCTTGGAAAAGATGGTTGGAAGTGATTTGCAGATCACTCAAGCGGCAAGTTCTTCGGTAAAGTCATCGCGCTGACTCCACACGACAGGCGTCACCTCATAGTTCCGTAACGCTTCAACAACCGAACTTGGAACTGCGTGCTCAGTGTCGTTGAGCAAGGCATAAGCCCGCGAATCCGGCGGTCTGACCTCCTTTGTATCAAGCCACGAAAACGCCGTCGCCTGAGCGGTTTCCCGACTCGGCCGGGTGATCGTCCGTAGGATCCTTTCCGGCTTCATTCGCGATTTGGGGATCACGAAATCGAAAAGATGGTCATAGCCGCTCTTGCCCGTGAACTTGATCTTGGGTGTGTAACGAATCTCATGAATTTCGAGCCAACTAACGACGTCTTCGTAGAACAGGCCCGCCACTGTCGGCTCCGCCAAGTAAAAGAGATCATTCACCGCCAACATGGCCTGCACGAGATTATGTTTGCGCAATGCAAAAGTGTCCTCGGATGTGTGAATTTCCAGAACATTACCGTTCAACTTCACCCCGAAACCGTTTAACGTCACCTTGAGCAAATCCTGGCGTTTCGGACTATTTAGTACGCAGCCGGATTGTTCCAATTCCTGAATGATGTAACCGTCGTCGGTTAGAAGAAACCCAGCGTTCTCGCGCCTCACGTAGATTTGCAGATAGTCGTTGCTGTGGTCAAGATAAGGGGTAGTAACCTCGACCCATTTATCGTTCACCTCGCGGAGGGTCGTTTTGTCTCTTAGCCATGCCATGTACTCATCTATAAGGCGACGAATGTCCTCAATCATATCAGCAAACTCCGCCGGATTTCCGGTCGCTTTGTGATATTGCAATACCTCATGAAGTCACTGAGAGTCTCCCAACAATCACCTATATTCGGGAACTTGTCGGCGGGCACAGGGAAGGCCCACCGATGGCCGAATCCTTCGCGGTAGATATGGAGATGAGGGCAGGAAATCTCGCTATCGTCCGGGTTGCGGTGCGGGGCTCCGGCAAGATCGAGTCGGACTAGAACGACAACTTGGCGCGCGCGATTCTGATATTTCACCTTGGCAAGATCTATGCGACCGCGACTCACGTCGAGCAAGAACGACTCACGCCTGTCCGCTGAGATCAAGGGGACGGCAATGATCCCTCCGCAATCGGGAAAATCATATACCCGATCATCGGCACGGCGCTTCTCCATGGACATGAGTGCATCGGCTTCAGATTGGCTCAGGTTCGCTTCAGCCATTGGGAGCCTCTAAAACACAAACCGACAGCCCGATTCTCTCTCAATGATGCTCGCCGATCAAACAGTTTCTTCACACAACCTTAGTGCCGCCTTACAAACTCCACAGAATTTCTCTCAGGGCCGGATAGACCCTGCGATATTTTTCGAATTGCTCGCGGTAGCGGGCGTGGCGCGATGCATTGGGTTCGAAGACGCGGTCCACTTTGACCACCGCCTCGACCGCTTCGGGAATCGAACGATAGACGCCGGTGCCGATGCCCGCGAGGATCGCCGCGCCCAACGCTCCCGCCTCCGTCACTTTGACGGTGGCCAGAGGCGTGCCCAAAATGTCCGCCTTGATCTGGAGCCAGACGGGCGATTTGGCCCCGCCGCCCGTGGCGCGGAATTCCTTCACGGTCACGCCCGCCTGTTCGAGCAGATCCAGTCCTTCGCGGAAATAATACGTCACGCCCTCGAGCAATCCCTTGAGAACCGTGCGATGATCGGTCTCAAGCGTCAGACCGACGATGACGCCTTTGGTCCGGCTCTCGAACAGCGGCGGTCCCGTGACGGCGAAGTGCGGCAGCGCCAGAAGCGGCGTTGGGTCCGCCGGCAGGTCGGCCAGCAGGATGTCGTATGGGTCCACTTTGCGCTTGGCCGCCTCGCGCTTTTCCAGACGGCCGAACTGGTCGCGATACCATTTCAGCAAAGCGCCGCCGGTCAGATTGTAAAGGAACGAGACATAATGGCCGACGACGACGTGATGCTCGATGTTCAGGCCGCTGGCGAGCATCTTGGCGCGGTCGGGCAAGCGGTCATAGACCGGCGTGATGCAGATAAACGTGCCGATTCCATAGATCGCCATGCCCGCGCGAATGACGCCGGCGCCGAGCGCTGTGCAGCACTGATCGTGGCCGCCGGTGACCACCTTGACGCCGCGCGGCAATCCCAACTGCTTGCACAGAGCGGGCGCGACCTCGCCGAGCAACTGGCCCGCCGGGCGCAGTTCGGCCATCTGGTCGCAGCGCAGTCCCATCGCCGAGGCCAGAGTGTCGGACCACTGCATTTTTTCGAGGTCGAAAAGAAGCGTCCGGTTGGCGACCGAATAATCAATCACCGGATCGCAGCCGAGCATGAAGCCGACGAAATCTTCCCACAGAAGAAACTTATGGACGCTCTCAAAGAATTGCGGCTCGTGCTCTTTGCGCCACATCAATTTTGGCGCGGAGTAGAAATGGCCCAAAATATTGCCGTTGAGGCGAAAGAGCCGCTCGCGGCCAATCGTCGCCTCGATCTGCGCGACATATTCCTGACCGCGTTCGTCGAAGTTGAGAATGCTGTTGCCGAGAATTTTGCGATCCTTCGAGACCGGCGTTGCGGCCTCGCCGAGGCAGGTCACAGCCAGCGCAGTCACCGGATCGCGCTTGGTTTGCTTGGCCACCAGCCGGATGCACTTGCAGATTTTTTGCCAGACATCGCGGCTGTCGAGCTCCGCCCAGCCGGGTTGGCGGCGCACCGCGTCGTATTCGGCATAGTCCGAGGCCAGACTCTTGCCCGACTTGTTGAACGCAATGACCTTGCATCCGGTCGTTCCAACATCAATTCCCATCAGGCTCATGGTTCGGTTTCCCCTTGGAAGTTTATGGTTTCCACAATCTGTATGAACAGATTCAGCAATGCAATTATTCGATCAACGGCGATAGGCCCGCGCGCGGGGAGCGATGCGATAGACGGTGACAACGCGCGCAGAATCGTCTATGGAATAAAGAATGCGGTAGATGCCTACTCGAACACGCCACCCCTGCCCCTCTCGGCCACGAAGTTTTTTGACACCTCTTGGCCTCGGATTATCGGCTAGTGAGCGAAGCGCCTCATCCACTCTGCGAAGTATATCATTCGGCAGTCTCTTCAACTCCCGCTCTGCGACGCTCTCGAGTCTGACCAAGTAGATCACAGCCGCCCTGCCTTTCGGAGATTCTCGCGGATATCTGCATAATTACGAAAGCGCTTGGCGGTTCTGCGCGCCTCATCCAGCGCCAGCGTGTCTTCGAGGTCCTCGAGGTGTTCCATCAGCCGCTTGTAGTCCGCAACGCTCAACAACACGGATTTCTTGCGACCTTTGGCATCCGTCAGGAATTGTGGATTCACCAGAGTTGTTGCCATGTCTTATACTCCTTCGCCAGTTTGTGTTCCTCACTCTTGCCTTTTTCGCCGAACGCAATGACTTTGCATCCCGTTGTTCCCACATCAATCCCCATCAGGCTCATGGCGTCAGTCCCCTTCTTCGGCTTCGGACTGTGGATTCTGAGGGCCCGCTTCCGAGGCTGTTCGGCCCTCCACAACTACCACTTCCTCGTTATTGAGACCATACAGGCGATAGACGATCAAGTCAATCAGGCGGTCGGTGGCGGCGATCTTTGCGAGAAGGGGCCTGAGTTTGTCCACACTCTTTGTGAACTCGCGCTCGATTTCTTCTTCGGCGGTGCGCGCGATCTTCTTTTCCAGTTTCCCGCTGTTCTGCCGAAGGACATCGAGCAGGGTCGCTATGTCATGCTCGAAATAGGCGCGAAGTTTGGTCTTGTTGGCGAGGTCGTCAATCTTCGCGCCGATCTGCCGTTCGAACCACGCAAGAAAACCTTGGGCCTCAGTTTGCTTCTCCTTATTCATCTCGATCATCTGCTCGGCGAGAAAAGCGAGCAGGTCGTGGACCACGTCCGATTGGCCGCCGGTCAACCGCTCATTCACCCAGCGCCCCAGGTCGGAATTGAGAAAGTCGGCAAAAGACAGCATTTCCACAGTTCGGTTCTCTCTGCACTAACCGGCGCTCATGAACTCGTGGGCACTGATCCCCACCTGTTGAATGATGGCGCGCAGTGTTCCCTTGCGAATGGGCCTGGCGTGATGAGGGACAGGAACGACTTTGCCGTCGCTGTCGCGTACCCACAGCTCATGCGAGCCTTTGCCGTGGCGATAGAAGCGAAAACCCAACCGGCGCAGCCTCGCCGTGACCTCCCGGTAGGTCAGCTCGCGCAGCGACACCATGACTATACCTCAATAGGAATGCTAAAGCTGATCTCCCGGTTGGCCGGCAGCTCTTCCAGCATTCCTTCGGGGACGCGTTCGCCGCGTTCTTTCCTGTAGTCCAGAATCATCCGGACAACGTCCACGCAGTTGAAAATTGCCTCGGCTACGGTCTCGCCTTCCGCAAACGCGCCCTCAATGGTCGGACAGCGAGCCAGAAAGCCGCTGTCGTTCCGTTCAATGGTCAGGACCAAATGAGCGAGCTTGATTGTGCGCTTTTTCATGGATTCTCACCTCGTGTATGGCGGAGCGAAAAGATGATTAACTGTAACCGCCCGCGTTTGGCCGTTGCAAGTCATCTCGCCCCACGTCCGATCATCGTTTCGAGCATCTGCTCGTACAACTGTTTCCCTTCCTTCAGCAATCGCGCCCGCTCCGCCTTCGGCGTCGTGAACGCGATGCGAGGGATGGGAAGACTGTCAACTACATCAATGTCAGTCTGAGCGTTTGCCCTTCCTTCTTCGAGGCTCACTGCCTTATAGTAGAAGTCCAGTAACCTTGAGCAAATCAGCGCATTTGCGTATAACAGGCTGTACAGTTGAGTCGTCGGATAGCCGACGTGCATATTGTTGAGACAGTAGTAGCCGTCACCATCGTAGCAGCACTTCAGATAGTCACCTGTCTGGTTGAGGAAGAGTTTGGGATTCTCATATATCTCAGGCGTATACCCGCTCTTGTAGAGGCTTGCTTCTTTCGGACAGTAAAAGCCCTCGTACGTGGCCGAGAATCTTCCAAGGCTACCGCTAGAGGCGATTAGCCGTCCGTATGCGTATGAGGAATATCCCGAAGGCAGCTGACTGACTGTTATGGTGCTCTGTCCCTTTTTGCCAATAAGTCCGCTATAGAACTTCACGAGGCTTTCCAGTGGGAGGCTATGCCTCTCTATATGGTCGATCACGCGGCGAGTCTGTTCGCCAATTATGAGGCGCAATCTGCGCAATGGAGACGCGGCAAAGAACTCCTGGGGGATTGTATCAGCAAGCATTGCTTTCCTGGCAAAATCCTCCAGGGTCGTGGCGATACCTACATTTACGCTGTGGCGTTCCGCGCTGTCTGCTTCCGTTCCATTCCGCGTAACATACACCACGGGTTGACCGACTGTTCCTGACTGCCAGAAGTCCTCTCGGAAAAGGACAATTGAATCTATAAGTGACTCCGAGATCAGATATTCTCTGATGCGGGAGAAGTATTTGCCGAGCAGGAAACTATCAGGCACAATGTATCCATGTCGTCCAGATATGGTGGTTAGGCCCAATCCCGCCTCCATGAAGACGGCATAGAGGCTTATCTTGTATTCGGCAGAGTTAGGAAACGATGCCAGGAAGAAAGTCTTTTCTTGGTCAGCGATTTTACCCACACCGCGTAAACCAAAACTGACGTACGCTGGATTGCCGATGACGACATCAAAGCCGCGGTGGTCTTTGGGTTTGCCGGTCTTATCGAAGAAGACTTCGGGGAATTCGAGTTCCCAGTGGAAGAAGTGTTTTTCTTGCGCGGTGGTCTGAGCGGCCTGAAACCATGCCTGTTGCGTCAGAGCGCCCCATTGCACGTCCGTGCCGCGGAGCGCTGCAACGGCCTCTTGATACTGCTCCGGGCCGACGGCGACGCCGAAGAAGGGAGCGAGCCAGCAATTGGCCACCGCGCGGTAGCGTTCACGCCCCAATTCAAGAGCGGCATAGTAGCCCTCCTTCAGTTTCTCCGTCGCAGCATCGTGCGTTGGAACATCAGTGATCTTGTGCAACAACTCGAGCAGGGCGACAAGATGCCGCTCGTGCAGGGCCTCATACAAACCCAGCACGAGTTGTTTGACGTCTCCCTTGATCCGTCGGCCCCGTTCGTCGAACTGCGGCGGCTCTTTCATCAAATCGTCTTCGATTCTTGCTCCCACCAACGAGTTGCCGCAGCGAAGGTGATGGTCCAGGAAAGAGAGCGCCTTGCCCCTACTGACGGTGTGGAGCCACAGAGAAAGCTTGGCGAGTTCGACGGCCAGGGGATTGAGGTCCACGCCATACAGACAGCGTTCGACAATGAGCCGCTTGTAGAACGCCTGGACATTTTCGCTGTCGGTCTCCGCTGGCGGAATCAGATTGGGATCGGTGGCCATGTTCAGGCTGAGATGGTCGGCGGCGCCGACGAGGAAATGGCCGCTGCCCATCGCCGGGTCGAGGATTTTGAGGGAGAGATAAGGTTCGAGCAGGCGGCGCTTTTGGTCCTCGATTTCCTTATCGAGCTTTGCGATCTCCGCCGCCGCATCGCGTGCGGAAGATTTCTCCCTCTCTCGCCGGGGTCGTTCGAGTCTTTTGATTTCCTTGTCCACCTCAGCGCGGAGTTCGGCCACCTTCTTGGCAGCCTCTTGGGCGGCCGGCCCGACGGTGTTCTCGACGATATAGTCCACGATATATTTGGGGGTATAGTAGCTGCCGGTGGCCTTGCGCTCGCCGCGGTTGGTGACGAGATAGACTTCGTCCGGCTTGATGCGGCGCGGCGGCTGGGGTGGCTGGCCGCGCTTGCCGCGAATGGGACGCGGGTTGGGAACCTCGGATTCGGGGCGAAATGTGGATTTCCCTTTCTCTGAAACCTCAAGCAGCGGCGTCGTGGCAATGTGCGGCTGCAATTCCAGTAGGCCTTCATAAATGCTACCGAGATGCTGGACGTCGAGCGTAACATAGTCCACATGGTCGGAGGTGGGCTTGTCCCACTGCTTGCGTTCGTAAGCGAGCAGGTCAACCGCTTCGCCCAGATAGCGGTCGCCAATTTGCCACTGTCTGACATTGGGGTGCGCCGCATAGGCAATGTGGGGATGTTTTTCCGGGGAGAACAGGCCGCCGTTGTAAGCGGGGACAATGACTCGCCCGTCTTCTTCAAACCCACAATCAATGAGCGAGAACAAATTGCAGAGCCGTCCCCACAACGCCGCCGGTTTGGTGGGATACGAGCGGGAACGAAGCAAGTTGGCGTTGATCTCTTTGTGTAAAGTTCGAAGCGAATAGACGGCGTATTCTTTGTTGTCGCAGGGAAGGATTCCGCGATCTTCAGCGTAGAGAATGAACAGGAGGCGGTAGAGAAGAACGAGGCTGTTGTCGTGAACCTCTTGAACGGCCCCGGGGTCGCTTGAGCTGAGTCCATTGGCGGGATGGGCCAGGAAACCGTTCATCAGGTGGCGCAAGGCATCATAGACCTTGAGACGTTTGCCGACCTCGGTGGCATAGTCGGCGCTGCCCTTGAAGACTTTTTCGACAAAGGACAGCCCGCTCATCGGATCAGGGACAAAGGCTTCGCGTCGGAAGAAGAGCCAGAAATACTTGAAAAATACGCCGTTGCCGCGGTCGAGAAGATTGACAAGGTTGATCTCATAGTAGATGCCGCCGGCGCTGGACTTGTCGCGCTCGTAAAGCCGCCACTGGCGACCGTTTGTCAGGATGCCCCAGCGAACCCGGGAGCGGTACAGATAGTTGCAGATTTGCGCGGAGGGGTTCTCGCCCGTGCTGCTCTGCCTGTCCAACGAGGTTTCCCATGCTTTGGCGTCTCCGAGTGCGGGGGCGTCGCGCCAGTATTCCAGCGTTCCTTTGCGCGTATCCGCTTCCCGACGCTCCTCGGCGGTGCGAAAGAAAGCATAGTCGGGTTGCCGGCGACCCTCTACATTGGGGATGTTGACTTGAACCTGATAACACCCTTCGCCCCACAAGACGTCGAGGACGGGGCGAATGAAGTCTTTCTCGGTTTGGGCTTCATTCGTGTGGCTGTTGAAGCGCGAGGCGTGCCTACGGAAGAGGCGGACGATCTTGTCGCGCACTTCCTCGAGACTGGCTGTTGGCTGCTTCCATTCCTCCATTGCCCTCAAACGCTGCGGGTCGCTGAGGAAATGGTCGGCAAACAGGCCTCGATTACTGTATTCGCCGCAGCTTAGCGGAAGCGATTGTTCGACAGGAGAATGCATCGTTATCCTTTACAAATCTCTCACGCCATCAATGTCAGCAGTTCATGCGCCTCGACGAGTTGCGAGCGGACTTTGACGCCGTAGGGGCAGCCGCGCTCGCAATGGCCTGAGCATTTGATGCACGGTTTGGCGCGAATGCCCGGCGCCAGCGATGCGTAGAGCGCGATCGAGTCTTTCTCGCGGCCGTAGTATTTGAAATACATCGCGTAGCGCATGACTTCCGAGATCGCCACGCCAAAGGGGCACAGCCCGTCGCACTGGCCGCAGTAGCGGCAATAGTCGCTCGCAAAGGCCTCACGATAGCGCTCGAGCATAGCCGCCTCTTCGGGCCCGAATTTCTTCGACATGATTTCGAGAGCGCCTTTCACGTCCTCGAATTTGTTGAACAGCCGCAGGACACTCGCAACCGCCGGATTCTTGAGCACCCA
>Ga0315277_10003540_pt1 | contig 21136 bp, 19 predicted proteins | sample YL17G05_15_MG_FD_203695 | JGI IMG/M metagenome (GOLD analysis project Ga0315277, IMG submission 203695) | Sediment microbial communities from Yellowstone Lake, YNP, Wyoming, USA - YL17G05_15 | ecosystem: Environmental > Aquatic > Freshwater > Lake > Sediment | place: USA: Wyoming | collected... | reverse complement strand
GGTAGGGTTGTTTTGTCATATGTAATACATGAGAATGTAATTTTATCATTTTGAAAATCTACCCCAATATAATAAAGTATTTGGAACAAGAAAGTATAACATAGATGCGGGTGAAGATTTCTTCAGACAAACAACAACAGCTAGATCCAGAATGGCTTAGAGAGTTTGCAAAATTTCTCAATAAAAACGGTAATAAGGAAAAATTAGAGATAGTGAAAAAAATCTTTGTTGAAACCTATCTTGAAAACATTCGAGAGGGGATGAACACAAAAAATGCTCTGCAAAAAGCGGAAGTAATTGCTCAATCCTTTTTAATGTTACAGCAATAATATGTAAATCTTCCATTTCATTAGAAGTTTTTTCCCCTTATTCTATGACAATCTCTTTTTTAAATACAATATCTCTGAGACGGATTTTCTTTCCATCTGGCAATAACTCAGCTGGAGGATGGATGCCCTGTTCAAATAATTTGTAACATGCACATTGAACATGGTTTTCTTTTGACGAACAATATTTCTCGACCATGCTTTTAAAAAGCTGTATGGTTTTGTCATCTTCAATAAAATATTTCACTAATGGAGGAATCGCCCCGACGAGATCCTCTAAACATTGGTTTTGATTTTTGCAGACAAAGCCAGATTTTAAAACAATATACGCTAGACAGTTGCAATAATTATCTGAATCACATGTATCAAAACCAGGGTATTCAATTATACGTGGAAAATATTGAATACAGTTCCTTGTATAATCTATATAGTGGGGGCAACCCATGCAATCCATCCTTCTTTTTTCTATAACCAGTATTTCATAACTTTTTTCTCTTTAAAAACATACTCCCTCTTTGATGATTATTGAGAAATCGTAATGGAGAGTCTAGTCCAGGGGGTGAGAAAAAGATTATAGGAATTCTTTCAGATTCTTTCTATCTGGATTCAGGATATACTGTTTTTTAATAAACATCAACGTTTGCATAATCGTTATCTTCTCGATAACACCAGGGTGCAACGTAATCAATGAATCAGAAAACTTTTTCGCTTGTTTAAGATCCTCAGCAGTAAACGTTAAAACCCAGTCGTACTCACCATGGACATAAAAACTGCTTTCAATAGTAATCCCTAACTCTGCGACAAGATCTTCCAATTTTCTTGAAATGATTATATCGACTGTTTTTTCTTCGAGTTGTTTCGTGGTTCTTTTCACCATCAACATAAAATGCACAAGTCCTATTTTCTCTTCATTAAAAATCGCGGTATACCCCCAAATCAAACCGATTGCCTCTAACCGTTTGATGATTCTCCATACTTTTTGCCTTGAAAAACCACAGTGCTTTGAAATCGTTTCTATGCTGTCTTTTGAGTTTTTCTGAAGTTGAATAAGAACCTTTTTTTCGTCCTTATCTATTTGAACTCTACTACTTCTTGCCATATTTTCTCACCAATATTCACGATTTTAATTATATTCATGTTCTTGATTCAAAGTCAGGACAATCGTCTAGGCAACCACCTAACGATATTTCATTGCCTAACCTGCATCGTTCACTTTCCACGTATTCTTCGCCGTTAAGCGTAACAGTTGGAATACGATACTGTTCAAGATATTTGCATTTTATCATGTTCCTTCTCCCCAATCCACAATATTATAACAAACATGTCCTTTAAAAACATATCCTTAGAACACATGTTAAATTGAAAATGGGGAGTCCAATCTTGAAGGAGAGAAGGATGAAGAAGGAAAGAACAGTCTAGGTGAAAGTTCTACCTGATCTACTATTGACTCCCCAATGAAATATTATCCAGTTATGGTTGATAAATGTTTTCCTTCTCTTGAAAAAGTGAAACCGTTAGGATAAAAGATGTTACTACCTAAAATTTGTTTTTCATATTTTTTCATTGTCACGTCACACACTGTTTAAATCAATTTTTTGTGAAAATAATGGTTTCATACCAGCGAGGATGAAATCTTCGCTCTATCATCGTAATTTCCATGATTAAACGAAAAAGAGAATGATAGCACGCGCTAAATTTTTTCACTTTGAAGTTTGATCATTCGATACAATGTTCCATGTTGCTGTGTTGAAAGATTATTTGAAAAACACTAACAAAAAATTCCTCAAATTGACAAAAAACACTCGAATAGAAATAGCGCTGAGTCGTGAACAACTTAATAAGGCCATCAATAGGTTGGTGAAAGAAGGTGCTCTTGAATTTTACCGGGGTAAAAACATAAGGATTTATCGTATTGCAAAACAAAAACTGGAATGAATCATCCAAAAACATCGTTCTTCGATTCTACCATCAAAAAACCAGGTTCTGTTACTTCTAGGGGGTTGATACAGTAAGTTCATACGTCCTCTTTTCATCTTGCCAAGGGATATCACTCCAATCAATGTGATATTTTATATCATCTTGGTCCAGCTTGTTGGTCCATCTCAGATAACCATGGTATAAATAAAATATGCTGATCTACCTCATCACCTGTGCCAGATCCATATCCTCTAGGTCCATCAGGAGTACCCCAGAAGTTATAAGTTGCCGCGATATCACATATCGATTGTTTCCATAATATTCCCATCTCTGCGTTATTTATGATGTTATTATAATGGATATTAGGGGACGTTTTGTCGCTGCTAATTGTACCACAACAAATTCCATTATAATTGTTAGAAGAAATAATATTATGATTAACCAATGCATTTCCACGAATGTCTATTCCTTGATCATTGAAAGTAACGAGATTATGTTCAATGATACAAGACCCATAATAGTCAATTCCGTAATCATTTCCTTTTATCTCATTATCAATAATAACTACAGGTAAGCGACTAAAACCCATATTCATGATTCCAAACATATTATTGATAATTGAATTATTTATTATAACAGGATAATTAGTGTTGATAAAAATACCTGCAGCATTTCCCTTGATGTAATTGCATGTTATCTTTGGGTTTGAGCCATTTGGATCTGCAGGAGGTCCAGATTCAGCACAATAAATTCCATTGCCATTTGACATGATGGTATTGTTATTGATAGTTGAAAAATCAGACTGAGTGCAAATAATTCCGTTGCCATTTGAAATAATTTGGTTATGTTCGATAGATACATTAGAGGTTGTTGACGTGATACCGCAATCATTTTGTGAGAAATTATTTCGAACAATTTGACTTTCGGTCGTTGAGGAAAGATAGAGTGCAGCATTTTCATTTGAAATGAAGGTATTGTCTTGGATGGTGAGAAACGTACAGTTGTATGATTGACCGAAGGTCATTGTATAATTCTCAAATTTCTTTTGTATCATTTGCGCATTTGCAATATTCACTCCTATGTAATTATTCTGAAAAAGATTAGACTCGATTGTGACATTTGAGTTGTTTATAAGAGTGATTCCTGCAATTTGAAGGAGTTCCCTCTGAGTTCCTTTCCAGTTGAAAATGTTATTATTTCTTATAATGACATGTTTCGTTGTGTCTTTGAGATAAATTCCGCATATCGGAATATTCACAAAATGTTCCATTTTATTATCCAAGTTTGATTGTTCTAGGAAATGAAGAAATGTATTGATAAATATCCAAAAGGGAGATCCTTCTATCTCCCAATGTTCGATGATATATGGATCATCTCTGTCTCCATTTCCTCCAGTAACTCCATTTTGTCTTGAAAATCCATTATTACCAATGATGCGTATCGGGGGATGAGCGACAACTAAATTTTTGTTCGTGTAGTGTATCATTTTAGATATAGAGTCATAAGTTATATGTTGAGATGGATGGATCATGAATGAAGAATAATATTCATCGTTTTTTTCATTTAATCTTGCTGTGATGGAATCAATTGCGGATAAACATACGACGTTAATAATAATGCAGGAGAGAAAAATTGTTTTTATTCTCATTTTTTTACCCCTTTTTCTCATATGATTATGCAACGTGTTAACATGAAACAGATTATAATTGAGTTTAAAAAGTTTTCTAATCATATGGATTTATACAAAAATTGTTTATTGTGGATGTTTTTTCCTTTCTAAAATTTCATACGTTCTCTTTTCAACTCTTCGTTATTCTCTTGTTCTATGGAATATCATAGGGTTCTTGTGCAGGACGCCAGTCAATATTTATCCAATTAATTGTAATAAAATGTGGTATTACCTCAAGATATCTATGAATAATCTTTGGAAAAATTCCTAAAGAATCACTCCAGTAATTCTCTTTAAATTTATCCTTATAAAAAAAGAAGAAAAATAACACTTAATTTGTATATATACGAATAATTACTTGTCCAAATCCCCATCCAATTGCTTTTATTGAGATAGGTCCATTAATAAAATCGCCTCTAAACCAGGTTTGTAGTTTTAAAATTGGTATACCTGATATTGTAAAAGGAAATAATGTTGATAAAAATAATCCAGTACTATCATAGAGTTTATAAGAAAATCCTCCAATAAAAGTTCTTGCAGAGATACTAATGGAAAATTCACTAGAATTAATTGTAAATGTATCTTCTAAAGTACCAAATAAAAAAACCTTGAGGGTAAAAACATATTCATTATAACTTGTTTTTTCAGTAAAATCGTTGTTTTTTAGATTATTGAATATCTTAATTTGGTTATTTGAAATTTCCTCTAAAAATATATTATTTTGTCCAACAGCGTTCACATTTGGTGGTATCAGTATTAAAAAAACAGCTATAAAACATCCGAAAATAATTACTTTTTTCATGTTTTTTCCTCCCTATGATTTCATACTTCCTCTTTTCATCTCACCCAGGAATATTATAGGGTTCCTGTGCGGGATATCTGTCTATATAATAGCCCATTACCTTCCCACCATAACCTCCATCTGGACCATAATACCAATCACCCAAATACCCTTCAATCTTATACGGATTGATTTGTGGTTCATCCCAAAAATTACCAGACCATTTATTACCAGATTTAATTAATATTAATCTAATTTGTAATGCAGAAGGTTTCGAATAATAAAGATTTCTAAAATAAAAATAAGTATTTTTTGAATTATTAAAAAAATTATTTTTCTTTATAGTATTCTGAGTAGAATAAATAAGATAGATACCAACATCGTTATTGTTAGAAATTGTATTCTTGTAAATAGACGTTAGAATGCTATTTTGAACAACAATACCACTACCGTCATTTGAGGTAATATTGTTTCCAGAAATAGTGTTTAAACGAGCATAAATAAATAATATCCCATTGCCTCCATTAGAAAAAATCTTATTATCCTCAATCCTGTTCAATAAACTATTACTACCAGCTTTTAAAAAAATACCATTTTCTTTATTATTAAATATTGTATTATTGAAAATTTTATTTCCAATAGTGATTATACCAGATCCAGCTATTTCAGAAGTCATTATACCTTGATTGTTCTTAAAGATTATATTATCCGAAATAATGTTATTTGTATTACGCCAAACATCGAAATTGATACCAATACTATTATTCGAGATATTATTCCATCTGATCGTATTGGGATGTCTATTATCGCAAAAGCATTCCCATAAATTTATACCAATATTGTTATGATAAATTTGATTGTGAGATATATTATTGTTAACTGAAGTAGGGACAATTCCAATCTCATTGTCATAGATAAGATTTTCAGTAATTGTCTGGCTGCTTGCACAGGTGATACCACATCCGGGGTTTAGAACAATACGATTATGTGTTATCACATTATTGGAACCATAGATATAAATCCCCGAATTACTAGGCCAGATAGGACCAGCATGTTGAACTGTAAAATTTGAAAAAATATTACCAGAAGTATAAATAATAACAGTAGAGCCTTTTCCTTTACCATCAATGATGGTATTCCACATATTTTCTCCTATTAGAGTTAGTGATGATATATTTCTTAACTCAATCTTTTCATAATATATCCCACTATAAACATAAATTGTATCTTCATAATTTGCATCATCAAGTGCTGCTTGAATGGTACTATAATTTCCTGGACCGTTTCCACCAACATATAACCATTTACCGCTAGAAGTTGGCAAAGATGGTTTATTTGTATTTTGTGCAGTGGATGGAATGATAGCTGTTCCAACGAACAAGAGAATGATTCCCAAAGCTAATCCTTTCCTTATTAATGGATTTTTATCCATGACTTTCCCCCTTTGTACAATTAAATAACAATGTTCTCCTATAAGAAGATTATTAATGAAGGGATGTCCCGAGTTTAGGCTACTATACCCGTACCCATTTGTAGAATACTGTTTTAGATGTAAGATGTTATCATTTTAGTATAAGTATATGCGTGTAAAATGAATTTTTCAGGATATAGGTATATTACCATTACCTGAACTGAAAACACATAAAATATGATAAGTATTAGTGTTTTTATGTGAAGCATTAGCATTTAAAATGAACCTGTAAAAGCATATCCAACTACTCAGAATCCCTTAACACCCATATTCTGATTAGCTATGATACTTTGACAATCTAAACAGATATCGGTAGGGAAATCATCTGGTAATTCTGATCTACAATTTCATACGTTCTCTTTTAAACTCACCCCTGGGATATCATAGGGTTCTTTTACCGGGTGCCAATCAAAATTAAACCGCATCGGATATAATGCAATCTCGTGATATTCTCTGCCTTCATACCAGGAGAATATTAGTATTTTTGTGATGCCAACAATGATTTTTACATTACCTATAAGGGAACTCCAATAATTGCTATCCCAGATATTATGGGATCTGCGTTGTAGAAAGGAATATGTAAAAAATCCATTATTTTTGATAAAATTATTGAATGTAATTTTATTGTATTGAGAATCTTGCAGTAACTCTACTCCTTTGATGTTATTTTCTATTGTGTTATATGAGATATTGTTGTTTGAACCAGAGATTTCGATACCAACATCGTGGTTGTCCTTGATGAGATTACAATGTATTTCATTATATGAACCTTCGATATGCATTCCATAGTAATAACTGTTGAGGATTGTATTTTTTTCAAGAAGGTTGTAATCGCATCCTGAAAGAATTTCGATAGTACACAAATTCTGGTTAAGAAAATTATCTTGAATCGTATTATTATCAGCATTGGATTCGATGATTATCCCATCGTAATTGTGACTGAAGCTATTGCCTCGTATCTCATTGTCCGAGCAATTTGAAATTGATATTCCCCATACTTGGGAAAGAAATACATTGTTGATGATTTTATTAGAATGTCCTCCGAGGTGTATCCCGACATCACGTTTTATAAAAATGTTATTAGCGATAGTGTTTCCTATCCCTTCGCGCACCACGATTCCAATCCAATTTGAGAGAAAGGAGTTTTTGTAAATATCATTAAAAGAAGAGCCTTTTATATCAATGCCTATATCATTATTTTGAAATATGTTATTGTAAATTTTTGTTGAATAACTTGAATTGAATATGACAATGCCCATTGCATTCCCTTCAAAGATATTTCCCGATATCGTATGAAATGAAGAACAAATTTGTATCCCATAATAATAGCCCTGTTTACTGCCAATAATTGTAAAACCAGAGACGGTAACTAAATCAACTGTTATGATATCAATAACGTAATTTTGTTCAGGTCTTTTAATGATGGTAGTATATTTGTCTTCACCAATCAGATTTATTTTTTTATTAATTATGATGCTTTCATAATAAGGCGACGAATCATCAAATACAAATACCGTATCTCCATCACTTGCGTTATCAATCGCATCCTGAATCCTCGTATAGTTACCAGAACCTGAACCACCAACATACAACCAATTACCATTAGAAGTTGGTAGAGATGGTTTCTCAGTATCTTGTGCAGTCGCTGGAATGGTACAGGTTCCAATAAACAAGAGAATGATCCCAATAGTCAACCCTTTTTCCACAATAACATTTTGTATAAGTATTCCTCCTCGTTCTTCGTACATAATTCGGTTAAACAAATAAATATATAAGAACATTATGTGATTATAATCACAAAAGAAGGTTTTTACAATGGTCACCATCAGCCAGGTTGTACAAAAAATCGTCAATGATAAAATTTTCATCTTAGAACCACTCAGTAAAGGTATCATCTCAAACGTTTCACTTGCCGAGCAACTCAAACCAGAAATAGAAGAAGAGCTCGGAAAAAAGATCAAAACCCATGCTATCGTCATGGCGCTCCGACGATACACAGAAGAAATTCAAAAAACACACAAAGAAATAGCATTCGACTACTCATCAGAAATCATCCTCAAAACCGACATCTGTGACATCTCAGTACTTCGATCACCAACACTACTCACAAAACTCAAACGCCTCTATGATATCGTCGAATTCGAAAAAGGAGACACCCTTAATATTATCCATGGACGGCACGAGGTGGTTATTGTAACAAATGAACGATACATGAAAAAATCACTTGAGCTCCTTAAAGGAGAAAAAATACTTAACGTCGAAAAAAACCTCGTTTCCCTGACCTTAACATTTTCATCAGAGTTTCTCTATACCCAAGGAGTTATTTATAACGTCGTCAGGGCAATTGCTTGGGAAAATATCAATATCTTTGAGATTGTCTCAACCAATACTGAACTGACCTTTATCCTTAATAAAAAAGACTCTAGCAAGGGATACAAAGTATTAGGGCAGCTCGTTGAAAAAAGATAAACCTTTTCTGTTGGGATTTAAGAGTTCCCTTTCCCCCTTTCTACAATTTTATAACAATGTTCTCCTATAAAAGAATATCCTTAGAAACCAAGGTTTTTTGATAATCGTTGATAACCCAATGAACTACAATTTTATATCTCCTTTGGTTCCATTCTATGATATAGCTTTGGGTAGGCGATGCCGTGCAGCGGGTCTGACCGCATGCTAATACAAGAAGTCAAATGATTAGACGTTTACAGTCCACGTACCAATTAATGAGTTCGTGGGTATGTATCTTAACGTCGTTCTAACATTACCACTGTAAGTCGAGAGTTGAATATATTCACCAGCAGTAACCTCTGCAACATCAGCTGCAGCCGTATTATTCACTGGAGCGATAGCTGTACCATTAACATAAAAAACCTGATAAGTTGCACCTGGTTTATCCAAAGTAATTGCTATATCCCTCCATTTAATATTTGCACCTGCAGTGGCAATCGTTATCCTATTCGTAGTTGAATCCGTTGTACAGGCTATATTTGGTGGGGGTACTGGTGGTGGTATTGGACCTATGACAACATTGAACATTCCAATCAAGAAATGATTCGAAATTATTATTCCGTTATACTGATTTGAGAATGCAATCTTTTCCCCAGTGATATAGTGAAGAAATTGAAATGGTTTGAAGAGAACCATCCGTAGATTAACAGCTTCCACCGTAATGTAATCACCTTCTGTTTTCATATTCATAAATCTACCGAAGAGGAACTCTTTCTTCAATTCATAGATAGTGATAGTATCAGATTTACTTGCAGTTGCCTCTCCACTATCGGTGACCGTAAAGGTATACGTATAGATCCCTACTTTTGTGTAGGTGTGTGTTGGATTCAGCTGCGTTGATGTACTTTCATCTCCGAAATCCCAATGGTAGGTATAGGGTGGTGTTCCTGTTAAAGGTTCTACGCTTGCATTGAACTGAATGCTTTCTCCGATAGAACCAATGTTTGATGCATACGCATCATAAATCGTAAGCGGAGGGTTTGGAGCAACATCTGATAAAAACACTAGACTTGCTTCATCTGATAAATCTACTTTCAGGTATGTAGAGGTTACACTAAGATTTGAATAGATTTCATCTGCGCTTGTTAATACGAAAGAAATCGTAAGAGTATCACCAACAGCGGAGAAATCAGATGATGTGAGGTTTATTTGTTCATAACCACCAATTAGCAACTGACCAGTTTCGTTAGAGTAACTTACTAAATAGTCTTGTTCTGATGTGATTAATTGAAAATCATATTCCACCGTGTTAATATCAATAACATCCTCGAATAGGTCTATGATTTCTCCTCTATTTTCAATGTTTCCTACTACTTGTAAGCTCAAAGTAGCCTGTATTCCTTGCTGTGTATAGTTCGCTTTAATCAGGTCAATATTATCAACATCAATATATGGGGACGAATTGACTACCGTTGCTTCTCCAGTACGAAAATCCACTGAGCAGACATCTCCAGCCCCATCTCTAATTGTTACATCTGCAGCCACGACAGAAAAAGTAGCTATTAAAAATACGCTGCTTACCATCATTGTTATTACCCATAAATTCTTGAGTTTCATGCTTCTTACTCCATACCAGAGACTAGGCCAGACCCAACAAGTAACATTATTATTCCAACCACCAAACCTTTCCTTAACAGTGGGTTTCTATCCATTGCTTTCCCCCTTTGTACAATTTTATAACAATGTTCTCCTATAAGAAGGTTATTGATTCAAATAAAGTAATAAAAATGAGTGAGTTACTACTTTTTCTGATTCTATAGTAATCTTTGAATGATACTATCAAAGTTATCTTTCTTTTTCCCCAAAGCCACGAGTGTGTCGTAGGTGATTTTGAATACCTGTATCATTTTCCTCCATACGTAAACAGACTTTTCGGGTGCTCAACTACGAAACATACTCGACTAAAGTTATGTATCATGAGGAGGATACCGACTTTTGAAAATCCTGAAAAAGAAAAGTGTTTAGGAGTGATTCTCCCATGGTTCCATCAGAAACAAGTAATAGAAAATACATCCGGAAACCTAAATTATTGCCGAAATACATAGAGAAAACAAAAATCGATGAGATGCTCGAGAGAGCTCGTAATGATAACAAAAGGAACTATCTCATTCTTCTCACCCTGTGGAGAACGGGTATCCGAAACAGTGAGTTAATCAACCTCAAGAAACGTGATATAAAAGTGGATGAAATGACTATACGGCAAGGGAAAGGACACAAGGATAGGATTGTTCCATTGGATACTCACCTATCTGATTTATTACAATATCATACCCCGAAGATTCCCCTTGATGATAAAGTATTTCCTTTAACTTCAGCTCAGATACGGAACATCTCACATCGATATCAACCAAAAGATGAAATTGTAAAACCTCACACGTTCCGGCACAGTTTCGCAGTTCATTGTCTGAAACAGGGGATGAACCTTAGGAGTCTACAGAAAATATTAGGACATAATGATTTAGCTACCACAGCAGTGTATCTTGATTTGATTGCTAAGGATATTAAGGAAGATTACCAGAAGATTCAATGGTAAAGAATAATTTTTCCTCTTTGCAGAACTCATGTTTTGAACGAATCCAGTAGCAACCTTAATAAAAAGATCCAGGGGTTCAAATCCCTTCCCCTGCACTTTTTACACATTTTTACAGGAGAAAAACCGAAAAAAAAGAAAAAATGAAAATATTTTAGATATTCTTAATTAGTAAAAATAGATACTTTCTTTCAAAAATCATGAGACATTCATTGGAAGTTGGATTTAGTTTTGGAATAACATCAGGCATTATAACCACACTCGGATTAATGGTTGGATTGAATTCAGGAACAAACTCTAAACTTGCAGTTCTGGGCGGGATACTAACGATTGCGATAGCAGATGCCTTTTCAGATGCTTTAGGCATTCACATATCTGAAGAATCGGAAAATACGCATAGAAAAAAAGAAATCTGGGAATCTACGTTGTCAACTTTTCTTTTCAAGTTTTTTGTTGCATCATCATTTATCATCCCTGTCGTTCTTTTTGAATTAGTAACAGCAGTTCTTTTAAGTATCATCTGGGGTCTTTCTCTTTTATGTGTATTGAGTTTTCGTCTTGCCCGCATTCAAAAAATAAAACCATGGAATATTGTTATTGAACATCTTGGTATTGCTTTAATTGTCATTGTTCTTGCTCAGTATATTGGTGAATTGATTTCGACAGTATTTACATGAAAACGAGATGAACCTCTGACAGAAATGGAACATCAGGGTAACATCACCACTATGACCTATTGGATTGAAAAGAGTCATTCGATAATGAGGTCCTCTCTTATGTCTCTGAAACTTTCTCATCTGGATTTAACATGAGAAACTAATATTTTTTTTTATATTAAACTCGTGTTCAAATCCCTTCTACCCAACTCTTTTTAGTTCAACAGGAGTAAAGGTTTAATTTTACATGTATTTTGGTGTTCAAATCCCTTCCCCTGCACTATCAATCTATAATGATTTTTACTGGTAAATTCGTGTTCTCTTCCCGAAGGGAGCATAGAAAAAACGGCTCAACAGATATGATGTTAACATATTTGTTAACAAATACGAGTCCGAATCTCCCTTCCAACGCTAATAATTAGCACGGTTATTTAACAGAAGAAAAAACAATATTCAATAAACAACGATTTGAACGCCTGTTTACAAGTAAATTTCTGGTTCAAATCATTTCCTGGGAAATACTAAACCGATCAACCACGAATGAAGTTTAATCTCTTCTGGAATGCCTCTTGGGGTTGGTTTATCATAGGTGCGTTTTTCTCTAATTTTAAAATGGTGTCAATACCTTGTGTAGGTAGGTGTTGTAGTAATCCCATTTTTGTGTCAAACAAAAGGATGAATGTGTTGTTCACTTTGTTTAACATCTGCTGTCGCATGTTTCCCAAAAAAGTGTAGAACCCATTGAGTTCTTGTTCTGTTGGTTTTGAGAAGTTGATGAGTTGTGACAGAGAATCGATGATGACGATGTCAGGGTTTGTTTTGTCAATGCCAAATTGGATAATTTCTTTCATCGTCAAAAGATCCCGTGGTGGTTTGTGGTAGAGACAGTTATCGATATTTGCTTCAGCAGGAAATGCAAACCCGGAGACACAATCGATAAAGAAGATTTGTTTTTGGTCAAGAGGTTTCTGTTCCAATGCATGTCGCATGTAATTGTAACTTCGTGTCAGTGAGATATAGAGGATGTTGGTGAAATGGTTTGATTTGATCTTATTGAAAAAATCTATACATTGAGTGAATTCCATGGCGCTATGGAGTATAAGAACAATTCCTTCAAGGTTTTTTAGTACCTCATCTATTTCATTATGCATCGAACGCCAGTAGTTGATCTCCATTCCTGTTTCTATCATATAATTCTCTTTAATCTTTCCACTCAGGTTTTTCTTTAATGACTTCTAATTTCATGATGGTATCGGTGAACATGGTTGGGAGTTTTTTCATTGACCCTATTTTATCGTTGTATAGCAGGATGATGACATCGCGAGTGATACCAAGGGCATCCTCCTTAATAGACCGGAGGAACCCATACAGGTTGTGGAGTTCTTCATCTGTTGGGGCGGTGAAATTGATGAACTGCGAAATCGAGTCGACGACAATGATATTAGGGTTTGACCACTGGATGTTTTTTATGATGAGGTTTTTCATTTCCTCTAGATTGGGTGGAGGTTTTCTGTATACGCAGTCGACCTTATCTTGAAGCTCAAGGAGGAAGCCTGAGACACAGTCGACGACGAAGAGTTTCTTTGATGGGAGAGGGTGTGCTTGGAGGGTTTGTTTGATATGATTGTAACTGTTGATCAAGGAGATGTAGAGGACCGTTGTCTCTTGGTTCCTATGTATGTTTTTTAAGAAGTCGATGAGATCTGAGAACTCTATGGAGTTATGGGTAAGTAAGACCAGGCCATGAAGAGATTCAAAGGTTTTATTGATCTCTTTTCGTATTTCTTTCCAATAGTTTACCTGGACAACGCTAAGTTCTTCCATAGGTGTCTCTCATCACCAGTTAAATTTCTTTTATTGTTTAGCTGGCCAGGTTGAGGAGAACGTATTTTTGGATAGTGTTGATGAGGTTGTCTAGCTCAAATGGTTTGGTGACGTAGTCGACAATTCCTTTCTGGTAGAGTTTTTGTTTTTCTTCATCTGAGTATCGTACGACCGTGAGCAGAATAATCTTTGGTTTCGTTTTTTTCTCCGGGAGTTTTTCTAGGATTTCTCTAGTGGTGAGTCCTGGCATCATGACGTCGAGAGTGACTATGTCTGGTTGGAACTCATCGATTTTACTGAGGAAATCATCTCCATTCTCTGCCGTGGCAGTTTCAAAGCCTTCTTTGCGAATCATGAGATTAAGCATTTCTCTCAGGTCGATTTCATCATCTACAATCATTATTTTTGTCATGGTTTTTCTCCTCTTTTTTCACCCGAGTCATCCCATATAACGGTTTTATTTCTTAAATCGTTTTCTATCGCACGTTTCGATTCTTTCAATTTAAAGATATCTACGTCTCTGAATTTCCCTTCAAGGTCTTCAACCGGTGTTATTGGAAGTGAAAAATAAAATATACTGCCTTTTTCTGGTTCACTATCCACCCAGATTTTTCCACCATGGGACAGGATAATGCCTCTGGAGATGGCAAGCCCAAGTCCGGCTCCGCCAAATTTTCTATCCATCCCTGAGTCTACTTGATAAAATATTTCGAAGATCTTCTCTTGCTTATCCTTAGGAATGCCTCGTCCATAGTCTTGAATTTCAAATAAGACCTGATCGTTATCTTTTTTTGTTCGAACATTGATGATGGTGCCGTTTGGTGAGAATTTAATCGCGTTGTTTACAATGTTGATAATTACCTGTTTAATACGTTCGTGATCAACCATCATTTCAGGGATATAGGGTTCTATCTCAGTGTTAATTTTTATATTTTTAAGATCTGCGGTTGGTTGCATCGTCTCAACTGCCTCATTGACCATTTTTCCTGCATCTGTTTTTTCTGGTACAAATTTTATGGTCCCAGATTCTAAGCGGGAGACATCCAGGATATCTCGGATGAGGTTGTCCAGACGGTCTGTATTTCGTAGGACAACATTAAGCGCGTGTCGTTGTTCATCAGTGATTTGACCAAGTTTCTGTTTGAAAACCATTTGAGTATATCCTTTGATTGCTGACATTGGTGTACGTAGTTCATGGGAAGTGATGTTGAGGAAATCTGATTTTATTTTATCCAGTTTCTGCAGTTGAATATTCTGCGTTTCAATTTTTCTTTTTGATTCTCGCATTGTATCATCTGCAACAGCTTGTTGAACGACAAGAGCGACAGTGCTGCTAAGTCCATCCAGTATTGTATCTTCAACGTGTGATATTGGGTGTTTGGCAAAGAGGGCTAGAACACCTATGGTTTCTCCACCGGGGACACGGAGCTGATATCCTGCAAACGACTCAAGTCCCAGCTCACGTGCCCAATCGTTGTTGTGAACACGGGGATCATTCTGTACATCGTTGGTGAGGAATTTATGATCTACCCCTGACGCAACTCGTCCTATCTTGTAACATCCAAATGGGACGCGCCGGTGGATTTTACCATCAGTATGTGTATAGCGGCCGGAGCTTACTCGTAAACGTAGACACCGGTCGTGGTATCGGCAAACGTGAGGTCCTTCATGTACCTCAGCATGGATGCATCCCTGTTCACAGAGATCTCCATGTTGAGTAAGCCAGATTCTGCAGAAATCAGCGTCGAACAGACGGACGATGTTGTCGGTTATCGTTTTGAGTTTTTCATTAAGTGGTGTCGGTGCAAGAAGAGACTGTTGAAGTGTGTTCACACCTTGCTGCCACAGAAGTATTTTCTCCCGTTCCGTCTCAGTCTGTTTTTGTTCTGTAATATCTCTGACGGTAGCTTGAAGGAATTGTTTTCCTTTGATTTCCATTCTGGCCAACATTACGGTTGCTGGGAAGTCGGTGCCGTCTAAACGCTTGTGCGTCCACTCGAAGAAGCAGGATCCTTCACGCATGGCTTTTTCAATCATTTCCTTGGCCTTCTCTGCAGAAGCGCGTCCGTCTGGTTGGCGTTCGGGAGACAAATCCCCAGGTCCGTAGGAAATGAATTCCTCTGCGTTTTTCGCTTTGAACATTTTTACCGTTGCTGGGTTTCCACTTGTGAAACTCCAGGAAGGAGGCTCAAGAGTCATAATAGCGTCGCGGGAGCTTTCAAAGAGAATCCGATGTCGTTCTTCACTCTCCTGCAGCGCTTCTTCAGCCTGTTTGCGCACAGTTATATCTTGCATAATGAACAGAATACCAAGTATTTCGTTGCCACTCTTTATGACCGAACTCTGCACTGCTATCGTCACTTGTCTGTTGTCCTTAGAAAGAAATGTTATTTCTCTTTTTGGCGATTCTCCACCAATTCGGTTCTTGAAATCGGCAATATACCCTTCTATGTCCAAACCAAAAGCTGAGACCAGCTGAAAAAAGTTTTTACCAACGAATTTTTCTTCTTTTATTGGTAACAGTCGAAGCAAACTTTTGTTTACTTCTTTAGCGATTCCTTTTGGATCTATCAACGCAATTCCAGCAGGAGAATCATTAAATAATAATCTGAATTTTTCCTCACTCTTCCGTAATGCTTCCTCCGTCCGTATGCGCTCGGTGATGTCATGATAGACACTCAAGAACATCTTTCGGTTATCAATTTGAACCATTGATGTAGATACCAACAAGATTTTGTTTGTACCTTCTTTTGTTTGAATTGTTGTTTCAAAGTTTTTAGAAACACCTTTTTTAAGAGTCTCACTGATATTCTCAAGTGCTCTCTTCTGCTCATTTTGATCAGGATAAATCAGGCTTATAAAATCATTACAAACATCTGCCTCGTGCTTTGTATAACCGGTTATTTCCTCCATTTTTGTATTAAAGATTTCGAAATGCCCCTGTTTATCACTCAAGGTTATACCATCATTCACGGTATCAATAACTGTCTGTAAACGTCGAGCGCTCTCGCGAATTATTTCGGTTTTTTGTAGTTCATATTCCGCTTTTTTTAAGTCGGTCACATCATTCATTATCGTATACACTGCAGTAACATCATTACGTTCATCGAAAGAGAAAAAATCACGGATCATAAAAAGCCGTTTTTCACCGGTTTTCGTAATGTATGCTCTTTCATTCGATTGCGGGTATATTATTTTGCTTTGAAGTTTTTTCTCAAACGAAGCCTTAGCAATCTCACGCTCAGTTTCATGAACAAATTCAAAAATAGATCGCCCTACAACCTCGTCTTTGCGATATCCAAGAAGTTGACACCAGATCCCATTTACTTCCGTGATTACACCAGATGGCGATAACGTATGATACGGAACTGGGGCATTCTCATACAGTTGTTTAAACCTTTTTTCAGATTTTTCTAGGGCTTTTTCCATCTCCTTTTGCTTGGCGATATCTTTAATGATACCAACCGAACCTACGATTTTTCCTTTTTCACTTTTTAAAACACATATGGATATCTCGACATCAAAGGATGTCTTGTCCTTCCGGATTATCTTGGTTTCCATTCGATATTTAATGCCTTTCTGCCGAACGTTCTCCTTTCGAATTCTCTGCCATTCATCCGGAGGATACAGCATACTGACCGGTTTTAGGTACAATTCCTTTTCATCCATGCCTAGAAGTTCTTCAGCATACTTGTTCCACGATACGATTCGTTCTTTTTCATCGACGAGGGTTATTGCTACTGCGTAGTTTTCAAAGATCGTACGGTACGTATTTTCGATGGCCCCTAGTCCTCCATCGTCTTTTGTTCGTTTTATATCCTCTTTAACTTTATTGAATGTTTTATTCGATGTTCTATCCTCCGATTCTTGTAGCATCTGTTGTTCTTCGTATTCACTTTGAGGCTGAACCTGAAAGACCCTATGTTTTTCTTCTTCATTTAATATCTTAATTAATTTGGGTTCATTGTTCATAAGAACCTCCCATGAAATATTTTTTTAACCGTTATTTCGTTATTTATTAAAATTATGACAAATTTCAAACTATTGTAAATTGGTAATGATTTACCCATCCTCTATTCCATCCTTCAATAAATGAAAACACATTTCTTATATAAAACTGTGCTGGCAATAATTGATAATCATATATTCAAATCTTATTTTCTAATGTGATGTTCATCAATACGTTTATTTGTATGAAGAAGATTATGACATATAAAAGCATAGTTTAATGTGTTTTTTGTTGAGGATTTGTATCTTTTATAGCATTCCCTTCAGTGGCTTTAGTAACCTCGTTTTCTCCTTTTGAACTGCCTTAAAAATATAATCCTGAATGCGTTTATACATCAGAAAATCATATCTATGACAACTTTTAACATTGATAAGTTAGATTCCTTTTTCGGTGATTAACTGTTCAATAGAAATAAGAAGAAAATCGCTATTGTTGTTTATATTCAGAAGGCTCCTTTCACACCGTTGGGTTATCTGGTAGAAACAGAACAACAGAGACAAATTACTAAGTTAATATCTGAAGGTGCACAGAAACAAACAGATTCACCGGAAAGTCAGTTAAACCTTCACCACTGGTTGTTTGACTATCTGAATACACATGCTCAGGTTGTGGGTTCTAATGAGATGGCACAATATCACAATCAACATGTTACCTTCTTAACCAAGAGTGGTGGAACGATTGAAATGGATTTATCTCTAGGGTGGTCTGAAATATCAACAGATGAGAAAGGGTCTAATTACCTGAAGAATCTCCTCGAAGAAAAAGGGTATAGCATCAATACAACGGAAAGTGCTTATGGCGGTTAGAGCTGCGACTGGAATTTGGAAATAAACGCGGTTTATACGCATGATAAGGCAATAACATATTGGTTTTGGTAGAATTCCCATATCTTGATAGGAAACACCGTTTTTTTGGTGTGTTGGTGACGATAGTTTTGATTAGTAGGTTTTTCATTCCACATATATTCCATTGGGATGTTTGAAGGTATTCCTCCCAGGGCAACTAGAGAAAAATTTATTTGTGTTATGAATGTATTGATTTACCGGTTAATGATATTTATTTCCGGAATCGTAACGACCTTATCGTGACTATGTGATTACGAATGATATTTTTCTCGTAATTTTAAAATAGCGGCCAAATAAGCTATTATTTTCCCAAAAAGTTGTTCATTATATTCTGCTGAAATATTTCTTCCTTTTTTTATACTTGGTTTGCTTGGATCTTTCTGAGAAAGTTCTTCATATAATCCCATAAAATCTTTAACAATATTTTCATCTATTGAATCTAATTTTTTTCCGTTGGTTATAAAATTTGTAATAGCTTCCCGATGATCTTTTGGTTTTCCAAATTTTCTCCATTGATATCTTAGGATAAGTCGTCCAAACAACATTGCTCTACACGAGCTTAGATGTTGATATTTTTCTTCCGCCGGAGGATTTGATTGAAATGTTCGAATAAACCTTTCAAACTCTTTGCTAATATCACATTTTTCTACATATTTTTTCACATCTGGTAATTGTGAATTTATGTATGTAATATTAGTATCCAATTCATTTTTTATCTTATATTTTTCTATAATATTGTTTCTATTTGGAAAAATATCTGGGTGCTCAATAGAATAATCGGATAACCAGGTTGCACCAGAAGCTACAATTGGAATCGTTGCATTTATAGTACCAATTTGCGCAATCACCTGAGCATTAACTTGTTTACTCTCTTCTGCAACAAGAGTAACAGTAGGACTTGACTGCATTACAGAATCTACGGCAAATTTTATCTTTATTATATCTTGATCTTCAATTTTATTAGAATTATTTTGAGCATCAATGCAAAAATCTGTTACTGCATCGACACGAGATTTAAGTCCATTCAAAGCAATATATTTTTCTTGTCCCTGTTTGTTTGTTTCATCGGTTATTTTCATAGTAGCGGCTAATTCACCACTATATCCTTTTAATTTTTTCACCATTGTTTTTATTTGCTCTTTTTCATCTGCCATATGACTCGCAATATACAATTTAAATTTTTTACATGATTTTCGGTTAACAAATTGTTAGATTTCTTTCTAAATTTTCATTAATTATCATTTTACTTATAAAGTTATTCCAAATGTTAAAAGAATGATTGTAAAAAAATTCAATTTTTTAATTAAGTTTATTGTTTACTAATTTCAGATTCCTGGTGAATCCCAATAATACCTTTTAAGTGTAAAGAAGGACCCTCCCCAGCAGAAGAACACCAGAAGAAAAAAAGGTGAAGTGTAATGGGGAAGAAATCAAATAATAATTTAAACCGATTAATTAAAGAGTTCGAGGAATACCTACTTATAGCAGGAAGAAGCAAGAATACAATTGACGCATATACACGAACCATTAAACAAACTCTTTCAAGTAGAAATCTTGATACACTTTCTCAACATGATTTGAATAAAATTGCATTGAAATTAATAAAACATTATCAAGTAAATGCAAATAGAATGCGGTACGCTGCAATCAATCTTTTTTGCAAAAAAATTCTTCATCGTAATGATTTATATCTAAAAATTCTTAAACCTAAAAGAAGAAATAGAGATGTTCTTACATACGAACAGGTAAAAGGACTCTTAAAAGTTGCTAAAGGAAAAAGAAAGGTCGTTAATGCTTTTATACAAGTTTTATTCCGGTGCGCTCTTCGGAAAGGTGAACTTTGTAATCTAAATGTAGAAGATGTTAATTTTCAAACGATGGAAATTTACCTGCGTGATACAAAAACTGGAGATGGGGTTGTTGTTTTAGATAAGGTGTCTGCAGAGGCAATAAAAGATTATCTTGAACATGAGAGAATCCCTATAAATAAAGGGGAAAAAGCGTTGTTTCTTAGTAAAAGGGGCAAGAGAATAGGAGAACGATTTGTTAGAGATAATCTTAAACAATGTGCAGTAGAAGCAGGTATTACAAGAAGAGTATACCCGCATATGCTGCGTGCCTCTTCAATTACCCATATGTTAAACGTGGGAACAAATCCTTTGACAGTTCAAACGCAAGCCCGATATAATTCATTTAAGCAAACAATGACTTATAATAGACCAACACAGCAACAGATGAGAGAAGCTATCGAGAAAGCTTTTAATGATAAAAATGAAACAACAGAAGAAAAACCTAATAAAAATCTAAATACAAAACATGAGATGACTCCAGATGATATACAATTGATTCTCCTCGAAAAATATGCAAGCGGAGAAATAACGTTAGAAAAATATGATAAACTTATGGAAGTTATGCGACCAAAACAATTAAAACCGGTAACAGAATTAGCGGGTTACATTTAGGGACGATAACCTCCCTTTGGACAGATAACCATCATTAAATGGGCGGGTAACAAAGTGGCTATGTGGCGGACTGCAGATCCGCCTACGAGGGTTCAAATCCCTCCCCGCCCTCTAATAAAAAAAAGTCTGGGAGAAAAT
>Ga0315277_10003538_pt1 | contig 21152 bp, 26 predicted proteins | sample YL17G05_15_MG_FD_203695 | JGI IMG/M metagenome (GOLD analysis project Ga0315277, IMG submission 203695) | Sediment microbial communities from Yellowstone Lake, YNP, Wyoming, USA - YL17G05_15 | ecosystem: Environmental > Aquatic > Freshwater > Lake > Sediment | place: USA: Wyoming | collected... | reverse complement strand
TTCAGCCAGTCAGGCGCCTTTTCAGGAATGAGTTCGGACAGTTGCCGAGAGGCCAAGGGATCGTACTTAGACCGCTGGGCCAAAGAAACAGCGACATTCTTGATCTGGTTGATGGCCTCGTAGATAACCGGGATAGCGTAATATCCCGTCCCGGCCATGAGTGCCATCGGGAGCCTGGGAACTAAGAGTTCAGCGTAATAGTTAACCTTGGGATCCTTGAAAATACCCGCGATCTCCTTGGGGATAGGCGGCGCTGTCTGGGCGGCCCACATGGGGCCCGGACCTTGGGCGAACTGTTGTTCTGCCGGGGTCGGGGCTCCCATAGTCGCAAACCCTTTCGGAACCGGCGGCCCCACGGCCGCCATCTGTTGCTGCTGGGCCTGTTGAAGCATCTGTTGAGCTCGAACCGCTCCCGGGCCCGGCATCTGGACGGGGCCTGGTGCCGGCGGCGGGACCTGGATCGGTTGCTCGAACGGCTTCAGGTGCCCAGACTTAATCAGTAGATTAAGGAACTCCGGACCGAGCCCTTCCTGATCTTCCGGATTCGGCGGCCCCTGGATGAACCCGTATTCCGCCAGGACATCTTCTGGTCTACTCATTTTTTCTTGAGCTTTTCCCGGGCGATCTTCCGGGCCTCGTCCATGGTGAGCGGTTTCAAGACCATCCCGGGATTCTGCTGGGTCATCTGAGAATAGGCCGCCATTATCTTCTGGGCATACTCATCGACCTCCTCCGGCGACGGTCCTTTACTGGCCCTGTTGCCGAGGATCATATTCCTGGGGTCGGCTCCCGGTGTCGGCGTCGGGGTTTCCTCAACGTCGAAAACATGGGGGTCTATTTCTTCAATCTGCTCAATGTCGGCACCCTTCTTCCCGGCCCGGATTCCCATGGTCCGGAGAGCCTGATTCTTGGCCTTAATGGCCTTGTTGTACTCGGATACTAGGAGAGGGATCCGTTGCTTGGCCGGCATGCGCTCGGCCCGCTCGATAACCGCCATGTTCATGCCAATCTTGGTCATCTGGGCCTGGATCGCGGGCGTCAAAAGGGACGTTGTTTCCCCGGTCTTGATTCCGGAAATGAACTGAACACCGGCCCTCCGATAGTTCATCCCCTCGCCCAGGGCCTTGTCGTAATCCACGGCGTAGGCGTCCCGCTTTTGCTGCTGGGTCAGCCAATCCTTATTCTTCTCAACGGCGGTGTAGAAATTGACGCCGTTGATCGTCATGTTCTCGACCGGCAACCCGGCATCCTGGGCCGCCTGGAATCCCTGTGCGGCCTCCATGACCTTTTGCCCGGGGGTCTTTTCAAATGCCCTCTCGACGTTCTTCCTGGCTTGTGTCTTCGCTATCTCCTCCGGCAGTTCAATGCCGTAGAATTTGGACATCTCGATCTGGCGGGCCTTCTCCGCCTGTTTGCCCTGGACCTCTTCTTTGGTGTACTGCGGGGGATGGGGTAGTTGGAACGCGGCCCCGGTCGGCGATAACATCTGCTTGCCGGGTTCTTTCTCCGCCCTCTCGGCCGCACCACCCATGAGTTTCTGGATTGGGCCGGTCCCGCTCACACCCGTGTACTCCAGGAGATCCTGCATCTCCGGCGTCCCGAACATTTCAGCCGGGATCTTGCCCTCTGCGACACCCTGTAAAAATTGTCTGACGAGGTTCTTCTTTTCCTCCTTCTCCCTCTCGGTTTTTCGGGATTCCTTTTCCATGCCATACGCAAACCCCTGCCCCAGACCGCCCAGAAGATAGTTGAGTGCGGACGGGGGCTGTCGGACGACGATTGCTCCTCTGTATCCGTAACTCATGGCTTATTTCCCCGCTGCCTTTCCGGTGCCACCGCCAATGAGTCCGCCAAGTGGTCCGCCAAGGGCCGTGCCGACTCCGGTTCCGAGGCCCCCCAGTAGTCCGCCCCAGGGGCTCGCATTGGGTTGCTGTACGACGGGCTGGAACGGCTGCTGGCCCAAAAGGCTCATCACCATCTGGAAGGGCAGCATGTTCTCCCCCCGGGCTCGCTGCCAGTCCTCGTATGCTCTTTGCTGGGCGTTCTGATATTCCGAGCGGTTGGTCATTTCCCTCTGGGTCAGCATATTCCCGCCGGACATGAGGTTGTTCAAAATGTCCCCAACGATCCCCTGCTGTTGTCCAGCCATCCCGGTCAATCCGCTGGCGGCCGTGTTTTTGTTCTGAAGATCCTGGTTGAAGCCCTCGAGGTTGAGGTTCCCAAGGGTACCCGCCAAGTCGTTCGCGGCGTACTTGTCCAAGAGTGCCTGTTGAAGCGCATGCTGGCCTCCGAAATACCCACCCTGGTTGGCGAACTGCTCGGCCGTCTTTTTCTTCATGTCCTCGAGGTTCTGCATCGCTCCGGCCTTCGTGGACTCGTAGACGTTCTGACGGAACATATCTCCCTGCGGGTTATAGGCTCCGGACAGGACATCGCCATAATGGGACTGGGCCGGATCCATCGTGGCCAGGGGGCCGCCGCCCTGGCTCATCTGCTTAATGAAATTCAAGGCTTGCTGTTCAAACGAGTTAATCCCGACCTCCCCGGTATAGCCAAACCGTTTTAGCATGTCCTCGTCACTCGCCCATTCGTCCGGGACGGAACTATTGCCAGTCGGGGTTCCGGGATTCCAGGTTCCGAAATTTCCGGACGTTCCGGACGCAGCCCCAGCCCCGGCACCGGGACCAAAGTATTTATCAACGGCATCTATGGCCCTAGCATAAGCATCCCAAAGGGGACCGCTTCCTCCGGTGGATCTTCGCTCCGGGTTAGCGTTCCTGGCTGCCTGGACGGCTTGCTGCCTATTTTTGAATTTTGTCGGATCGAACCCATATTGAGTCCAATCCGTTGTCTGCGTTTGTGCCGTTGATTGTGGTCCGGGTGCTTGGGGCGACGGACCCATATTCCGGAAGGTGGGCGCCTGAATCGGCTGGCCCACATTCTGTAGGGCCTGGGTCATTGGAGCCATCGCTGTGGGGCCTTGTTGTAAACCCGGGTGTCTTGCTTGATATTGTGCAATTCTAGCTGGATTCATGGCATACCCCCTTAATACTTGGGATAGTTTCCCGTCTGCGCGTAGGTGGACGGCCGAGCGAACACAGAGGTGAGGAGCTGGGTCAATCGCTGATCATTGGGCATCGCCTGGGGGACGTTGCTATTTGCCGGCATGTTCCTTAAGATAGACGCCCAGGGTGAAACCGAAGCGCCGAAGCCTGGATTGGACGGCCCTGCACCCTGGCTGAAGGCCGACGACTGAGATTCTCCGCGGCGTCCCCCTGGCCCATTCCCGCCTGGTGTGCGTCTCTTGTCCTTGCCTCCCCGCTTGTCGCGGTCGTTATCGTCATTCCCGCCGTTGTCGTCACCGGGTTTCGGCCCACTCCCTCCAGTCGCCCATGGGTCCGTGTACCTCGGCGTCCCGGGAACCATGTTGAACTGCTTGGGTGTGTAAGACTTCTCGCTAGCCCCGCCGTAAGGCGACCCCAGAGTGAATCCGTTCATCTGGAGGGCGGCCGTCTTCAGGTAACTGTCCAGAACTTGCCGCTGGAGATCGCTCATCAGCGGAGCCATTTGAACTTTCATCTGGTCGGATGAACCGCTCATTTTTGTTCCTCCTTAGCCTCGAAGAGCAAATAGTAAATCGTTAGGTCTTGATATTCGCCGGCCGCCTTGATGGACTTCGGCTTGACTCCGACCTTCTGGAACCCCAGGCGCTCTAGGAATTTCTTTGAGCCCTGGTTATCCCCGATGGCACAGGCGGTCACCGAATGAACGGCGAACCTATTCCGCATATCTGCCTTTATCTTCTCGACCTGGGCGGTGATAATGCCCTTGTCCCTCTTGGCCGGGTCGAAAATAATACCCGTCAGGACGCAATCCCGATAGGCCTTTACGCCCGAAAAATAGACCACCCCGATTGGCTCCGGCTTGCCCGCTTCCATGATCCCGTAGATGATCGTCCTCGAGTCATAAAGTAGCAGGGATAGTTCCGTGTCGCCCCAGCTGTCGTCATAAAGAACGTGCCGGATCTCCGGGTCAAAGAGCCGGTTCAGGATGTAGTTTATCGTGACCGGGTTTTTGTCCAGCAACCTAATTCCTGCCATGCTATTCTCCCCTTGGCGGTATTCGCTGTAGGAGGGTTTTGACATCGCTCTTTATCTCGCCTATGTCGCCCTCAAAGTTCTTCTGCCTTTCGTCCATCCGGGCCATCGCCTCCCCGCGCTCGATGCAGACCTTGGCTTGGCCGGGCCCCTTATCGTTTCCGTTCTGCCTTGATCGCCTGGACTTGATATATTCCCTGGTCGTCAACCCCCCGGCGGCTATAAGCGCCAGGATCGCCGCGCCGTCAAGGAAGATGGTCGATGAACTCTTGGCTGCATCTGCCGCCACCTGAATTATACTCATGGTTTCTTCTCCTTGGGGCTCATTTATCCTTAACCGCCTCGCGCAACTTCTTGACCTCTGCCTTGAGTTCATATACCCAGAGCATGAACGCCTCGTTGACGATAGCGTTCCCGTCAGCGTCGAATCCGAGCGGGTTCATGCGGACCTCGGGACCCGGGTTGAGCACGTCGTAGCTTGGATAGAGAGCCGGATCGTAGCTGTGGCAGGACGTGAAGCTGAGGCTAATCGTTAAAAAACAGATCAGCCAGAGCGTCACGGTCGCGCTTCTTAAATGCTTCTTCAATTTTCTTTCTCCGTTTTTTATCCTTCTCAGAGGCTAATGCCTCCTCGACTTGTTTCTCCAGTTTCAGAATCTTGTCGAGTAGGGCGAGGATAGTTGCGATGTCAACTGCCATTTTTCCCCTCCAACCAGAATCTCCAGTCCGTTCCCTGATGAAAATGGTAAAAATGACCGTTCCAGATCATGCCGAATCCGTTGTTCCAGAACGGGTGTGTGGTCGTGTGTAGGCTTGAATAGGCGACCTTCCTTTGGTCAAACATGCCTCCAAGATCGACCGCCAAGTAATCCCCACTCCGGTCCCAACGCAAGGCGATAAAATGGCCGTGGGCGTTGAGGACGTGCCGATGGTACTTCTCGGCCAGGCGAACTGCGACCGAGCCGGAGATCTGGCTATAAGATTGCGGATGAACCAGGAGCCATTTGGTCCCGACCTCGAGCTGGTCATATTCCGAGAAAGAGTATCGCTCTTTTGCGCTATCAAGCCCCAGGTATCGGGCGACGTGCCGGAACTGAACGCGGATGACATTCCTGGCCGGTCGCGTTTCGTGATTTCCGCAGATATGAACATTCTTGTCAAACCGTAGCAGGAGTGCCTTAACAATCGGATCGCTCTGTTCCTTCTCGCCGTCCAGCCCGGGGCGCTGTTCGCCGTCGGTTGTTGGGTGCGATTTGGCCCAATCCATGTCGAAAAGGTCGCCCACGATGATGTGTTTCTTGATTTCAAACCGATTCGCCACGGCCAAGAGTCGGTTTACCCATAACTCCGAATGAAACGGGGCGTGGTAGTCGCATGAGATCATGTAGTTGTCTTCGGGAATATGCGGCCGGCTGTAGATTTTTATTCCAGGAATCTTCTGGACAAGGTTCCGCAATTTCATTTTGGTCAACTTTTGGTCAATCTGTGCGTAGGTAAAGTCCCGATGGAACTTTTCATTCATTGATTGGATAATTTCCGGGCAATCGGCCCCCTCTATCCTCAACTTACGCAGATAGGCCTCGGCCTCTTTGGTCCACTCAAAACCCCGGCCATTATACCCCTGTTGTGACATTTAGGCTCCGTACTCGAAATGGAAGACTTCGGGACGCTTGAACCGGCCGCCCCATCTTCCCCCGAGTGATTCCCAGATTTCTCCCAGCACCTCGTACCTGGCGTTGTGCTTCCAGATCGGTTTCCCGTCGTCGTCTATGATAACGAAGTCCATCGCCAGCCAGGACTGATGCTTGGACAGCTTTGTAATGCCGTCGCTGTTGGTGACGATATCGCCCGGTTTGGTCCGGCCCTTCTGGTAGAGTTCGTTCTGCTCCTGAACGGTTCGGAAGAAATAGTAGGGCATAAGTCGGATCCCCCCAGCATCCGCTTGAAGGGTAAACTGCGAAACCCTCTTGAAGAACTCGACCCTTCGTTCTGTCCTCGTCATCTTGCCACCATTATCGACACATACGTTCCTATCGACTCACCCAAGACATAACCCGCGGCCATCCACAGGTTTCTTTGCCAGGCCATCTTTGCGATTACGAAAAGATCGAAAAGGCCTATGCCCAGGGTTAATCCCGTTCCCAGGAACGCCCGGGATTGCTGGATTGCCCATAGATACCGCACAACAAAAAATTCCCGAAGAAGGCCCAAGGCCAACCCAATTAAAAAATCCTTGAGCTTCCTTCTCATCCTTAACCCCTGGAGGTTCTCCCTTTCCCATGTTTCTCCCTAACTAGCCAGATTTGCCATCGCTTTCCATGTCCCAGGCGTTCCGGCTGTCGTGCAGATCCAGCCCGGTGCGCCTTCGGCCGAAGGCGTAGTGTTGTAGCAGATCGAGCCCCTGGACCAGGTTCCGCCCGTGGGCGCCGCCGTCCCGAATGTGATCTCGGGCTCTCCATCCCCGACGTTGTGGCAGATGATATTGTTGGACCGCGTTGTTTCGGTCAGGTCGTTAGGCCCGACTCCGTTATTCCTAAAGTCGTTGCCCATGATGAGGTTATTGATGGCCGCAGCATCCAGTTCGAGGGCATAGCCATCATTCCATTGCATGTCATTTGCAATAACCCTATTGCCGTTGCCGGTGATCTTTAGGCCACTTGGGGTTCCCCCCGTGCTTTCATAGCCAGCCGAACCAAATCTCCCCCCCACAAAAACATGGTTATTGCCCTCGACCACCGCCCCATGCCATCGGCTGTTGTCAAAAAAACAGCCAATCCAGGTAGTCTGGCTACCCTGAAGATAGGCGTTATAGTATGACGAATTGTCTATGGTCCCGTTTGCGTTTGGCCGACAGCCGATAAATTGGATCATCCCGCCAGCCGTACTCGGCTGGAAAATTCCGTGTTTGGCATTGAGCAGCATAACGCAAAGGATAAACTTGTGGTCAAATCCACCCTCTATGTAAACTCCGTGGTCATCACAATAATTGATACGAACCCGGAAAAACTCCCAGCCGACACCAGAGGCCGCGCTGGGTTTGTAGATGCCCGATTGTTTACATTGGGTAATGTAGACATCCCGGACGCTGCAAACGTAGGCTGCCCCCGAAATGTAGATGCCGTGACCGGCGCTGTTGTTCGTTTTGTTCCCATCAAGCCGGAGGCTTTGGATAGAACTCTGGACTCCGGCATGAGATACGGTTATAAGGTTAGTGTTGGCGCCATCCTTGAGTTTCAAAATAGATGCCTCCCCCAGGCCCACTAAGTTAACGTAGGAAGCATCCATGTCTATGTTGCCGGTGAGAAAGGTTCCACTCGGGACTAAAACGCGGCCTCCGCCAGCGTTTTTGGCGGCGGTAAGGGCAGCCTGGATTTTGGGGGCGTTGTCGGCCAGGGACGGGTCCGCGTCGTATGCGCGGATGTCAAACCACGGCTTCTTAACTTGGATATCTAGCGCCTTTAGGGTAGCCGTCCAACCGGTTAAGTCCCTACCGCCATTGGCAAGAAGATAGCCAACATGGTCGTCGTCACCCAGGCCGGTCAGGGCAAGGCCATGATCGAGGATCCCGCAAGAGGCCGTCGCCTGGTGGGCATGCTCCGGCGTTTCCGAGGCCAACCCGCCGGACGCCTTTTCTTTTAGATATTGAGTATGGTCGTCGTCGAGCAAACCCTGGAGCTGGTGGTGCTCGAACGGCAACGGAACGCTCCCGAGTGCGCCCGCGATCAGCCTGAACTGGCGTTCTATGGCATCGAAATTGCGGTTCAGGGCGTCATCGCCTGGGATCCGCTGCCAATTAAATCCGGGTAGGTATGCCATGTCACCGTGTTCCTAAGTAGTAACCCCTGAAAAGTAACCCGTGGAGTTTCCATCCATACGGGTTTGAGATATCCTTAAATCTGACCTTGAACTCCTTTCCCAGACAGTCCACGGGAACATCGTTCGCATCACTCTTGAGCTCGTACCGGCGGATCCCGGCGTCGCCCGTTCCGCTAATCTGAAAATTAAAGCTGTAGGAGGCGTTCATTTCGTTGGCCAGGTCTATTCCAAGGGTGATGTCCTCGTCGGTCAGTTTCTCCACCAGGGCGTCGATCTGCATGACGCGCTTGTTTCGGTGTTTCTCTTTCCAGAAGGTGCCGGGCCAGGTCGCGGAGGTTTCATAATCCACCACTCCATCCTGGAAAGAATTGACCTTCTGCTCTTTGACGCGGCCATCGTGCGTCCCGAAGATCGGGATGAAGCTCAGGCCGTAGTCTTTCCTCTCATCCGGACTGAACCCACTCAGGTTCTTCTCAAAGGTTCCATAGGCCGAATAGTTGTCTTCCGTGAGATCCTTCTTGGAAACAAGTTCGTCGGCGGTGGTATCGTAGATGAGTTGGATGTCATTGTTGGAACTGCCGGATTTGGGATAAGACAGGAAAAGAAGGTTGAGGTGCGGGTAGAACTGGGCTACCGACCGATAGTAATAAACAGGGTCAATCTGGTCGAGGATCAGGCGGTTGAACTTCTTGTCGGAAATAGACCGCGGAATGTCTCCGCGGACATACTTCATTAGGCCCTTGGAGGATAAATAGAAATGGGCATCCTTGTTGCCGCAGAGAGTCCTTCCGGCCAGGAGTCCATCACCCGTTACCTGGGCTTGGACAAAACCCAGATCGCTTCCGGCGTAGTAAACGCGCTGAACGGACTTGTCGAGGTAAACAATGATGTCATCCTCGAGAACTTTTCCTCCCTGGATAATCCCCTCGGCATCCAGATCCAACTTGTCGACATCATCGAAAGATGTGATCTGCCCAGGCCAGGAGTGCCAGATCCGGGCATGGTATTCCGTGGTCGTTTCGATGGTTCTCAGAAGAAAAAGGTAGGTCTTGAATCCCAGTAGAAATCGGGCCTTCCGGTTGTCGTCAATGGGATCTGTGAACAGGGTTCCAAAAGTCGATCCATCCCAGTAATAGATGAATCCCGAATCGGACAGGGTGAAAACAAACTTGTCGAGGAGTTTGGCGTAACTCAGGATACTGTCATTCCCCCCGCTGGTGATTGTGCCTAACTCGTACCATTCGCTGTCTGTCTTGAGGTAGTAAAGCCGCTGGGGAGTCACGGCCAGAAGGTATTTGGTGCCCACGTTCTTCTGGTAGATCGGCAATCCAACCAGCGTCCGATAGTCCGCAATTCCAATCTGGGTGGCGATGTTGTTGAGGTAATCGGTGCCCCTGAGCTTCTCCGCCTTGCCGTTCTTAATGAGAAGACCATTGGCATCGGTCAAATAGATAGACTGGTCCTCCGGAGGAAGTTTCTCCTCGATGATATCGGTGTTGATCCCCTGAAACCCGATCAGTTCGCCAAGGACTTCAAAGTCAATCGGAGTTCTCCTTGCGGTAGAGCCAATCTTTCGTGACGTGGGTATATCTCGGCTTAAATGACCCGCCGTTTTCCTTGTGGTTACTCACCTTGTTTCCCTGTCCGGCCCGCGAGTTTATGTCCCCGCTTCTTCCGCCAGGTAAACGTAAACGGTTCCGCCGGCGATGGTCCCGGTTTTCAGGCCATTGATCTTTCTCGGCCGGGGGAATGAAACAAAAACCATGTTCCCGCTGGACGTGGTTTTGATAAATTCCTGGTCGTTCCCATCGGTCAGAGTGGCCGCATTACCGGCCGTTCCGCCGGAATGAACCACGGTGTCGATCCAGATTGGTTTCCCGGCGGCCAGGAGTGTCGCCGATCCGGTGTCCAGCTTGAAAACCTTGGTTGCCGCGATGTATGCGTTCGACATATCAAACCTCCTAATCCACGATGACTTTTCTTTTAATCCATGGAGTCGTAGTCCACGGTAATGATGTCCAGTTTGTTTCGGTCGTCAGGTCATAATCTATGACGAGATTCCCGCGAACGATCCGGGCCCAAAGTCTTTCAGACAGGCCCAAGCTTTCGCTTGCCGACTTGGGTACCTGGCGGTTGGTGAAATAACTCTCCGTGAGGCCCAGGTCCTCTTTCGCACCCTCGACCTCATTGGGCGCGTAGTAGGACTCGTTCAGGCCAAGGTCTTCCTTAGCCACCAAAAAGACCTTCTTTGAAAGTACCTCTTGGAGCCCGAGCGGCTCTGAGGCCGCCCCCGGCTTGAATTTCACCGAGGCGTAAGATTCACCCAGGCCCACGTCCTCTTTCTCATTCAGAAGCGCCTTGCTCTGCTTGGATTCGCCGGCTCCGAGGTCTTCCTTGACGACTTTGTAATACTTGCAGAGAACGATAAGCGAGATGTTGTCGTACCATCCGGATGCCCGTTCATAGGTGTACCATTTGGCGGTCAGGCTCACATCGTCAAAATGAAACTCGGACGGAATCCATATTCCCGGGTCTTCTTTCCAGCCAGATGCGACCTCGGCATGCAACTTGAGTTTGTAGGTTCCAGTTTGTTGGACGTAGGATTTGATATCGGCGTTGTTTAGAGCCTGATGCCAGGCGCCATCACTATAATCTCCCTCCCACAGGGTGACCTCGTTATGGTCCGGCTTTTCCAGGTAGATCTTGCCGTGCGCCTTGGCTCCCGGATTGCTAGATTTAATTCCCTTGACGCTGGCGCTGATCCGGGCATCATAAGTCGCCTTATCGACCGTAAATGACTTAATGAATAATAGCGAATAGGTGTTCCCGTCTGAAGAACTGCTGACGGCCTTGACCTTGTTATTTGATTCGTAGAGCATGTAGGTCCCATACTTTTCCCAACTCGTATAGGGGTTTGAAATGCTAGTGGAGTTATCCTGCTTGGCCGAAGCCGGGGTACACTCTAGGTTGAGCTGGAGGTTTCCATAAACATCGAAATACTCCGTGATATCAAAATTACTCAGCAGAAAGCCGCTCCCGCTCCCTGGTGTCTTGGTTTCATTCTTCAGGAGGTGCCAATCGTTGTTGGGGTCTGCAAGTTCAATTCTGAAATTACAGGACCCGTTCGAAACGTCGCCGGAAGGAACACTCCATTGGGCCCAAACCCAGACATGGGCGCCCACAACGTACTCCATGTTGTTGAACTGTTGCTTCATGGCATGCATGATCCCGGCCGCGCTCGAGGCGCTCGAGATCGCCTTGGCCTTGCCGGCGTCCAGCGTGTAAGCCTGACCTCCGCCAGTCGGGTTCGTCCAGTAGGTAAAACCGCTGCCGAAGGAGCCGTTCAAAATCTTTTCCGCCATCCCCGCCTACCTTTTGCCCCTTGACTGAATGAGCATCAAAAACAGGGTGAGGTTGACCGCCTTTAAGTTTTGATTTTCCAGATAAACAGTCTGAATCTGTTTGTTGTGTTCGGCGTTAGACGGCAAAAGCTGAAGGTTTTCAATGCGATTATCGTCCTTGAGTCCGTTTTTGTGGTGCACGATTTCCCAGGGGAAAAGATACCTGCCGAGGTGTTTTTCCATGACAAGGCGATGTTCTTTGACATATCTTCCATTTACGGCCCTCGGGTGGTCTGGGGCATAGACCACAATATAGCCGGTCTTCCATTTGCGTCTTCCGCCCCGCCAATTTGCCGCCTTGTCGCCGAAAAGCATCTTGGAGTGATGGCGTGGATTGGTTAATCCTGACCATTGAGACTTTACCCGAAGACATTCGGAATAAGTTCTCCTGGAAATACCCAACCGCCTTAATTCATCATAAATTGCCGATGGGTTACAGGCTAGAATCTGTGCGATTTGAGGCCCCGACAGCTTTTCGGTGACATATTTTTGAAAAAACCAGTCTCGCCCCTTTTTAATGTCGGGTCGTCTTTTCCCTGTTCTTGCTTCAGGCACCTTTGTCCGTCCTGTCCCAGGTTGTTGGGGTCTTGTCCCGCTCGTTCCAAATTCTGCCGATCCAGCGCATGATTATTTCCTTGCCGCCAGCAGCCAGATCCACCTCACTTTCCAGCGTTCTCTCGCGGAATCCGATGTTCTCCTGAACGGTTTTGTAAAAAATTCCCCCTCCTGCCGGAGCACTTGCGGCAAAGGCGGGATTAGAGAGGACGGTTATCGCAAGCAGAATGTCCAGAGCCGCCGTTCGGGAAATACCCGGCTGGGAAAGAAGACTTATGTTTGCCAGCAAACTCGCCTGGCTGGTCGGGACTAGTGCCGGGCTGGACGCAAGCGAGAGATTCCCCACGGCGGTAAGGATGGCCGATCTCAAAAGGGACGGCGTGCTGGCGAGCAGGATGGAATTATAGAGATCCATTCCTCCCGAAGTCGATAGGGCCGGACTTGAACTCATAGTCCTCGATACTAGGATGTCGAGGTTTCCCGTGCGGGCGAGCGCTGGTGTTGAGGCTAGGGATATCGCGGCGAGAAGGGTTGCCAGGTTTGCCGCCGTAAAAGTCGGCGAGGAGGCCAGGGAGATGGAGCCATCCGCTGTTTTGAAGGTCACGGTTGAAAAGGCCGGGCCGCTCGCAACCGTCAAGGTGTTATAGTAGTCCGAGCCTCCGACCACAGACAGGGCCGGGCTCGAAGCCAGGCTCAGGCTCTTGTAGAAATTTCCGATAGCTGCCATAACCGCCGCCGGGGTCGAGGCCACAGTAAGCGAGTTGTAGAAGGTTGCCACGGCGGAGGGGCTCAGGGCGGGGCTTGAGGCCAAGGTGAGCGCCGGGAAAATCCCGAGGAAATAGGCCATCGTCGCAGCAGGGGTTGAGGCGAAAGTCAGGACGTTGTAGAGGTCCATCCCGCCGATCGCCGAGGCCGCCGGAGTGGAGGGCCAAGTCAGCGTGTTGTAAAAATCCGCTACCGCCGCCCGGGCAAGCGCGGGCGTAGAGGCCATAGCGACGCTCCCTACCAGGTCCGCCGCCACAGCGCGGGCCAATGCAGGAGTTGAGGCAAAGGCGGCCAGGGATGGGGACATCGCAACGAAGGTGCCGGGCGAGCAGACGGGCGTTGAGGAGAAGGAGCTGGCCGGAGCTTCGTTGTAGGTAGTGCCCGTCGCCGGAACGTAGTCCACCTCGAGCATAATCGCAAGCCAATAGATGTCCGGGTTTCCGTCCGTGTAATACCCGAGTTTCCCAACCAGGGCGTTGACCGCCGCCATGTCCCAACCCCCCGCGGGAGTGGGGAGTTGCACACTCTTATAGAAAGCCGATGTCTCCGAATAATCAGCGCGGGTTGTGGGGTTGCCCCACAGTGTCGTTATCGTCGCGTCCTCGTCGACTATGACACACGCGCCCAAGTTGGCAGACGTTGAAGCGGAGGCGTACTGTAAGATTGCCCGTACCCCATTGATCGTCGTCTCCGCTGTGTCGGCGAAGGCGATGTCCACGTGGTCGCTGTCCCCGCCGGTGTTCAGGATGCCCTGAATCCTGTCCAGGGCGGCCTCGGAAGTCCACGGATTCTCGTCCAGGTACTGATAACCCTTGTTTGAGGCGTAGGAAATATCCGTCCCATCCGCGCTCTCCAGAGAGTTCGTGCCGGGAGCTTCTGTGTTCACGTCGTCCGAGGGCCGGAGTCCGACAACCGCACCCGCGCCGAGGGGGTAGTCGCCCGCTGTTTGACTTAACGCAATATCGGATATGCGGACAATTTGGCTATCACCTCCGGACCATGCCCCACACATAAATCCGTTGTAGGTTGCGGCAGTAGTAAAAGTTTTTTGAGTCTGCGCATGGCCATCTACTTGCCAATCGAATGTCTTTCCCGTGCCGTCGATCTTAAAGTCGATTCGATATTTTTGTCCCGTTGTGACCTGGGCATAAGAATCACCCCGAAACGACAATTCCGTATTGTATCCGCCAATAAGATTTGGGCCGTCTGGATAAAAGAAAAGTGTAAGAGAATTTCCCGTAGCCGCATTCATTTGGAAAAAGCCATGGCTATCGCCCGTCGCCAATGCCTCGAAATAGACATTGAATCTACCCACCAAAACGGCATTGGCTGATAAGAGAGTTTTGGAAACATACGTTCCACCGACGGCATAGGTAGCCCGCAAATAATTATATGGCGATGGAATGGTTGGACTTCCGACTATGGAGTTAAAAAGACCAGACCCGCTTGAGGAAATAACCCCGTGAGAAAAAGTAGTATTGTAAACCAGAGTCGGAGGCATCTATCTCACCACGTCCAGCCCTCACCACTTCTCGCCCCGCAGTAGTAGGGCGGCCACAATACCAGCACGTCCCGATGGGTAGAGTTGGTACAAATGGCTACTGGGTAGCGTATCCCGCCCGGCGAGACGAGCATCCTACCGACAACCGTATGCCCGTGGTCACAACGGGCGCTCGAAAAATAAGCAGTATTCTCCGCCGATGTCGGGGCCGTATGGGTAAACCCTGCGTCCAACAGAACCCGGACAAGCGTCCGAATGTCAGAGCAGGACAACCACGTCGTCCCCAGTTCAGACGGGGGCCAGCTCGGGGCCCCCGCCGGAGGCCAGTTCGTCGGCATCTATAACTCCTTACGCTAAGGCAAAATGCTCCTGGGCATATAACTCGGCCATGTGGTGATGAAGCCAGCGATGATAGGAGTGTGTGCAAATAATCAGGTTAGAATGGCGGTTGTCGGCTTTGTTGAAATTGACGTGGTGAACAACCTCGCCGGGTTTAAGTGGACGGCCCAGGATTTTCTCGGCGATCAAAATGTGTTCGCGTTCGCTGGCGCCGTGTCCGGTGCAAATATGAACATATCCCCGGCCATCGCGCCAACTACCACCCTTCCATCTATGGCTGTTTGTACCCGTTCTTGGATTTTTGTTAAGGAATACGGCAACCGATTGCTTAAGCGAACGCTTTATGCCCTTTTCCTCCAATTCTCGAAGAACCGTAGATTGAGACATCCTATATTTCCTGACACATTGGCGAGAGGACATCCCGGCAAGATAATCCCCAATTAGGGATTGCCACATGGCCTCATCCTTGAAGATTCGATGTATCATCAGCTGGCAGAAAGTTGTGCCGTGATCGTCACGTTGAGCGTGTCCCCGCTCACTACGCCCCTCAAGGCAGCGAAGTCGCCTACGCCGAGCAGCGTCCCTGTGGCACCGCCCTTGGTGCTGTTGTCCTTCAGGAAGGCGCCATAGACATCGTCAGTCGCGTTGATGGTGAACACGGCCTTAGACGCCGAGTTGTCCACGGTGACCGTCGAGGTCCCGGTGATCGTTCCCGGCGTGAAGGCCGGGTCGGTGGCGTTGCTGTACGGGGTTATCGTTGCCCATGACGAGTGAGAAGCCATCGTGTCGGCGATGAGCGGCGTACCCGTGTCCTTCAGCCCGACGTACCACAGCGGAGAGGCCAGCCCCGTCTTGAGTGTCGCATCGAGGTACTTCGTCGCCCCCGCCGTGACCACCATGTTGTCGAACTCTTCCGTCCAGGCAACCTTGCCGTCGCGGACGCACTCCACCTTGAAGTGATGATTGACCTTGAGATGGAGCCCGACGCCCTGGTTCATCTCCAGCGACGCGGCGCTTCCCATCTTGCCCTTGGTGTTTGCGCTAAGATCGCTCATTTCATTCCCTCCTTATGCCCTTGTAACCTGGCTTTTGTAAGTGAACTGGAGCTGCTCAGTCTCCGCCAGAGTGATGGCTGAGAAGACAACCCGGTTATACATGACCGAACCGGCATTGAAGGCCCCGTATTCCCTGACCGTCCAGCCGCCAACCGGTGCGGTGTGGGTAGAAACCAACTGGGCCGTGTCATTGGCAACGGTGGTCGTGATCCGAGAGAAGGTCCCGGCCTGGCTGTCCAGCTGCGCTTCTAGTGCGCTGTCCGTGATCGTCGGACCGGTAGATCCACTTCCAATCCGCCCCAGGGTGAAACCGGTGCCGCTGTTCCAGAGCAGGGCCATCTGGGCGAGGCCGTTGTTCACGATGGTATTCTTGACGGGGATCCTCCAGAGTTCCTCGAACTTGTCGGATCCCAGGCGCTTGATCCGGGCGGTCAGCCAGCCACGGACACCGAACTTTGTGATTTCAGCTTTTTCCATGTTTACCTCACACATTCACGAATTGGGGGAATACGATATGCCTTGCGTTCGTTTGGTACTCGTCCCAATTCTGGAACCGAATCCGGGAATTTTTGGTGTAATGCCGAACGTTGTGCAGCCGAAGTTGGATCCGCTCGTTGTCAAAGTCTGCCCGATAACGGTCTGCGAGTTGGACATTCCCCAGGCGGAGTGCCATGAGTTCCCCCATGCCGAAGATATGAAGGTCCGGAAAATGCTTCATAAAGTAGTCTTCCTGGTTGGGGTCTGTGACGGTTTCCGGAAGTGCGTTATAGAGGAGTTTGATTTCATTCCCGGCCTCGGATGGTGCCGGGACAATCTCAAACTCTTGACCGACGAGCCGGACCCAGGTAGGAACGGTAGCCCCGCCTCCTGCGTTTTCGACGTTGGCTATGTCTATGAGCCCCGCCGGCGCCTTCACCAGCAACGTACCGTCATAAAAGACGTTGAGATCGTCTATGAAATCATCGGGGACCGCATAGCGGTTTGGATCGTCCAGGGTGGACCCGCCTTCGACGGTCGCTTCTTTGTAGAGAAAGAAAAGGCCACGGAACCCCGATGTGGCAAAGTCCATGGCGACGCGCTTGCGGACCCGCTCGATCCAACGGTCATATTCAGCTGTCGAGAAATCCCGCCCGTCGCCCAACTCCTTGACGGCCGCCTTGATGTCTGAGTATTTCATTTTTCCTCAACGCTGGCTCCTTGCGGCTTCCCCCGTCGGTGAGAAATCTCGTGAAGTCGTACCCGTTTCCCACCCAGGTCATCCTTGAACTCTTTTCCGCAGACCTTACAGGACGTGGTAACCCTGAGCCCGGCTGTTTTCTCGTCCGGTTTCACCCCGGCCTCCGCCTGGATGGACGCCGTGCTGATCGGTCCGCGGATTGTCTGTCGTTCCGGCTTGGGACGGAAGGCATCTCGATCGGCCTCGGTAATCTCGATGATCTTTTTCGTCTTGTAGGACGAACTCTTGCGGATGGCCTCAATAATGGCCGGATCGTCGGTTGTGTACCGTCCGTCCTCAAAAGAAATGATCCTGGCCGGGATGGTACTTAATACCCCGAATGAGTCGAATCCCTTTTTCTCGGGTACAACCTGGATGGAAAACCGCCTGGACATGACATGAAACTCTACGGTTTGCTCCATAAAAACTCGCCTCCTAGAAAAACTTATTTCCCGCGCCGCTTTTTCAGGTGACCGGGATTGTAGCCAAGGATCGAGTGGGCCGACCGTCGGGCGTTGTCATAGGCGGCTGCCCAAGCCTGATCCTCCGTATGTCCGGCGGCCATCATTTCGTGCGCGTTACTGGCAACCGTCTTTTGGGAGTAACCGCGTTTCAAGGGCACAGCGTTCTCCTATTTCCCGATGGCCAAAAAGGGAACGACCGAAGAAATCGCCGAGGTTGCTCTCTCGATGGCCACCCCATCGGCCCCGGCATCGTAGTCGTAATAGAAAGCCTTGACCTTCTTGTTGGTGTAATCGTACTCAAAGGTCAGGCCGCCGATCTGAGGAAAGAGGACGATGTGCAGCGTGGGAATCAGCTTGGAAAGGTCAAAAGAAATCCCGCCGGTGGCATAAGTCCCGCCGTCAAAGGTGATCGTGCCCGTGACAAGTTTGAAATTGTGGGCGCACTTATCCATGAGGCGCCTGTCCTCTTTATAGGAAACACTCAAAATTGCGTCAGCCATGATTTCCTCCTTGGAAGAAAAAGCGGAGGTCCGGCGAGATTATCACGGTGAAAACCGTAGCCGGCTGATTGCTCAAGCCGGACCTCCATAACGTCCTTGCCGTTAGTTTCCCCAGGCCAGGAAATGAATCGTGATTGCGCCGATATCGACTCCTGTCACTGCGGCCAGGGCTCCGGTCGCAGCGGTCTGGCGGTAGATCGCGAACGTCTTGGCTGAGAGATCGTAGTCGAAGACGTACCCACCACCGCTCGGCATAATCATGGCCTTTATGCTCGGAATGTCCGCGCTCAGGTCGAGCGCCCGGCTGTCCGTGCCATTCTTCAGGACGATCTTGCCGAACAGAATTTTGATCGGGTCACCGCCAGCCGTTGCCGGAGGGAAAACCACCTTTTGCTTTTCGACATAATCAACAAGTGTTCCAGCCATTTCATTCCTCCTTACGCAACGCCATAGAGGATGCCGTGCATCTTGGCGTGATGAATCTCGAGCCCGATATGGCCGAAGTATTCATCCAGGATGTAATGGTCTTTCTTTTCCTGGAGGTTGAGCTTCAGCTGAATGTCGGAGTTCTGGAGATACCGATAAACGAGTTCGTCCATGTCCAGGGCGAAAGCGTAGCCGGCGAACGGACCGATGAAGTGCTGATCTTTGACCAGGTTCACGTCACCGTTGGCGCTGTGGTACTTGTTGATCTTGACGCCGTAGGTTGTCGTCTGGCCAGGCTCGAACCGCTGTTTGCCGGTGGCGAACTGGGAAATCTGGCTCAGAATCAGCGGACCCGTGAAGACCCACTTTTCGCTCGAGCCGTACAGGAACAGATCCTTGAGGAAGGATTCCCAGGAGCTCTCGGTCAGGGCCGAAGAACTCATGTCGAGCTCGGGGGCCGTGCCCTTGATGAAGTAGTATACCCCGCCGGTCTGCCATCTCTTCTGGGACCCGGTTGTGTCTTCCTTGGGCTCACCAAAGAGCAGCTGGCTTTCGATCTCCCGCTTCAGTTCAACGCCCTTCTTTTTCCGCTCGAAGTCCCTACGGTTGCCGCCGTAGACTGAGATATTGTCCGCCGTTTCGGTGATCGTGATGGTCTTGGAGAAGATCTGGAGATAATTGCTTTTCGCAACTTTCGCGGTGACCAAGGACTCGGGAGAGGTCCAGCCTTCCGTCATGGCCGAACCGAGTTTGTAGATGTAGTCGTTGTCTCCAAGGTTGACCGCACCAGTTGTACCCCACCCCCTGACGACGAACAGTTTGTGCGACGCAGCCTCAATGGAGGTGATCCGCATGAGCTCGCCCGTGGTCACATTCTTGATGACCTCACCTTCCTGGAAGATGCTTTCGTCATCGACCACGAAATAGAGTTGGGTTGTGCTCGCCACGGCACCGTTGACCTGGGTATAGTTCCCCAGAAGGTCGTCCTCGAACCATTTGACCTCGGTATCGACCGCCTTCACCTTGGGGAGCTTCTGAAGAAGCGTAACGAAAGGTGCAACCTCTGGTTGCAACTGAAAAATCGTGTCCCGAATATCAAGTTTCTTGATACTCGCTTCATAGTTTGTGGAGCCGAAGACTCCTCTGATGACAGCCATTTAATCCTCCTATGCTGTGCTATTCGAGCTTGGCACCGAGGATACGCTTGCGAATGTCTTCCTCCATTTCCTCCTTGGTCGCCGGAGCACCCAATTTTGCCCCCGCGCCACCAGCCGTCGATATCTGACCCGTTCGCGCCTTTCCCAGGACCGCCCTGAGTTGGTTCACGTCTACATCGCCCCCGAATAGGTCCTGCCTCAACTCGTTGACTAACCTCTTTCGACTTTCCACCTCTTCTGTTTTGGCTCTCTCGTAGAGGGTGTCCAGGTTGGCCTTTGCGTATGCCGGCGTCTTGCTCAACTCCAACATCTTCGGCTGTAACCTCGCAAACTCATCCGGGTTCTCATTGGCCTTGACTACCGCCTCCTGATAAAGCCTGGCGTATTCCTGCTTATCGGTTTCTTCCTCGATATCAGCCCGGGCATTGGTCGTGGCCACGTCTAGGGCCTGACCCATGTATTTCGTGAACTTTTCCCGATCCGTGAAAATTTCGCTGGGGTCCTCCGGCACCTCGAGCGCCCGCCTCTGCGTCCGCGCCCTCGGCTGCACCATCGCCGGCTGAGGAAACATCGTAGTCACCCGCAACGTCCGATTCTCGTTGCCCAACTCGGTGTTCTTCCTCTCTAGGTTCTTGACGAAGTTGACGAGATCCTCCGGATTCTTCAGGCCCTTCTCCTGGAAAAATGCCTCCAGAGAGTCGCCCACACCCTTATCAGGGACCCCTCCAGCCTCGACCTCATCATCCTGGTCAACGTCTACCTCGGCCCCAGCCCCCATCTCAGGCGGCACTATCGGCCGATCCTCAACGCTGCCCCCAGACCCGTCAGCTAAACCCTTTCCCGTATCAGGGGAGTTCTCGCCTTCCTGGTCTTTCATCTTCTTCGCCATCTCTCTCCTCTTCTACCGTCATTTGCCCGACCATATCAGGCCAAGCTCTATATCAACACCATAGGTTGATACCCGTTTCATCCCTCACCACCTATATACCATACTTTTAAAATAACCCCAAACGCAGCCCCAAAGGATAAAAAATTTTTGGGAAAACAATCCCTTGTGACAAACTCAAGACTTTCTTGCGACATAAGATAACTATGCTTGCTAGGTCCTGGGAGTCCCGGGCATCCTATCCCCCCGGCCTCCGGCCGGGATCCTTCTTAACCGAGGGCTCGCCCTGGAAGCCGGCAGGATCCAGGCACTCGAGCACGACCGGAAGCTAGGACCATGGACACCAGATCATCTAGAAGGGGCGTCGGCCGGCTGCGTCGCATTAGGAGTATTATGTAAACTAATCGGTATTGATAATAAACAAGTTAGGCCCTTTTTCGTCCTTTGGGATTATTATGAGCATTTTTCCCCGATTCCGTCCCGTTTTCCGGGCTCCTGGACCATGGATTGATGGTCCGCTCCCCGTTCATCCCTGAAGGCCTGAAGGCCATTTCCCGCTCGATCCGGCAGCCGGCAGCAGATCCGGGGCCCTTCTATCCGTTCGGGCGCCTGAATAGATCATTCCTCGGATCTAGGGAGTTCTCAAAAAGGGTAACCATTGTCTTTTATGTCTTTCTGGTCGGCGAGCGGGAAGGTCATTAATTGGTCCCTGTCCTCTTTTGATACATTATCTTATTAGAGCACGGCTAGATGGTCCGGAAGTGCTTGCGGATCATCGCGGACCGATTTTTTTGGTTCGTCGGATTTTTGCTCATGGTTAGTAGTGATCTCGATTGCTGAAAACTGTACTCAAAATGGGTACGCTCTCTCTGTTGGCTGATTGTCTTTGTCTGGTCTTTGTCTGGACCTAGTCTGGACAAGGTCTGACCTTTGTCAACCGTATTTACTTTACTTAATATTAATCTTCTCTTCTC
>Ga0315277_10003537_pt1 | contig 21155 bp, 20 predicted proteins | sample YL17G05_15_MG_FD_203695 | JGI IMG/M metagenome (GOLD analysis project Ga0315277, IMG submission 203695) | Sediment microbial communities from Yellowstone Lake, YNP, Wyoming, USA - YL17G05_15 | ecosystem: Environmental > Aquatic > Freshwater > Lake > Sediment | place: USA: Wyoming | collected... | reverse complement strand
CGAACCCGATGCTGGGCAACCGCGGCTGCCGGCTCGGCATCATCATGCCGGAAATCACCGAGATGCAGGCGCGTGCCGTGTTCGAGGCGGCCTGCGCGGTGAAGCGTTCCGGCGTCGAGGTAAGGCCGGAGGTGATGATACCGCTGGTCAGCGACGTGGTTGAACTGGCGCGACAGCGCTCGGTAGTCGAGCGCATCGCCGCGCAGGTCTTCAAGGAGACCGGCGTAACGGTCAGCTACCAGATCGGGACGATGATCGAGGTGCCGCGCGCAGCGTTGACCGCGGACGCCATCGCGCGCGAGGCCGACTTCTTCTCGTTCGGCACCAACGACTTGACCCAGATGACCTACGGGTTCTCGCGCGACGACGTTGGCGCGTTCCTGCCCCAGTACCTGCAGCGCGCGGTCCTCAAACGGGACCCGTTCGAAACCCTGGACAGGATCGGGGTTGGCTCACTGGTCCGGACCGGTGTGCGCCTCGGCCGCGAGACGAAACCCGAGCTGAAGGTCGGCATCTGCGGCGAGCACGGCGGCGACCCGGATTCGGTGAAGTTCTTCCACGGCGTCGGACTCAACTACGTGAGCTGCTCGGCGTTCCGGATCCCGGTCGCGCGCCTGGCCGCGGCCCAGGCCGTGCTCGAAGGGAAGGCGGAGTTGCCGCCGCCCGCGAACGGCAAAGAATAACCGGTTGTTGAACGGAGGGAGGCGATGGAAACCGAACTGAAGCAGGAGCTCGATGGGCTCCTCAGCCGGCACGGTGACGTCAAGGTCAACCCGGACCGCAAGAAGATGATCGGGGATGCCGTGGCCCGGCGCGAGGCCATGATCGCGAAGTGCGGTTGCCTCGCCGTGTGGACTCCGCCGGAGTCGACCGGGCGGAGCCCCCAGGACACGGTCATCGTGCGCCGGCCCGAATCCGAGAAGAACATCGACTGGGACGCGCCGAACAACCTGCCGCTCGCGCCGGACGCGTTCGACATGATCATGGCGGACGCGCTGGCGGCGTTCGAGAAGAAACCGCGGCTCTACGTCGCGGACCGCGTGCTCGGGGCCGACCCGACCCACGCGCAGCCGGTCCGGGTGGTGAGCGACCGGGCGCTGACCGTGCTCTTCGCCGACAACATGTTCCGGCCGGTCCCGCCCGACATCGGCAAGTCGTGCTTTGCCTCCCGGCCCTACACGCTCGTCGTGCTCCCGTACGACAAGCTCGACCCGGCCCGCTACGCCGGCCGCCTGCGGACGATTCCCAAGACCGGCAAGGCGTCGAACATGGTCATCGCGATGGACATGGACCGCCGCATCGGCGTGGTCTTCGGCTCGGCCTACTGCGGCAGCGTGAAGAAGCACATGTTCACGGTGATGAACTACCTGCTGCCGCTCGAGGGCATCCTGTCGCTTCACTGCTCGGCCAACGAAGGCAAGAACGGCGACGTGGCCCTGCTGCTCGGGCTTTCCGGCACCGGCAAGACCACGCTCTCGGCCGACCCGCGCCGCGCCCTGCTCGGCGACGACGAGCATTCCTGGGGCGACTCGGGCGTAGCCAACTTCGAGAACGGCTGCTATGCCAAGCTCATCAACCTGAGCCCGGTCAAAGAGCCGGACATCTACAAGGCCTGCTTCCACGAAGCGCCGTACCCCGAGCACGGGGCGATTGTCGAGAACGCGATGGTCTACCCGGACGGCAGATTCGACCTCGACGACGAGCGGCTCACGCCGAACTCGCGTGGCTCCTACCCGCTGACCTTCCTCTCCAACATCAAGACGCCGCCGGTCGCGGGACACCCGAAGACAATTCTCTTCCTTACCGCGGATGCCAACGGCGTGCTGCCGCCGGTCGCGCGCCTGACCCGCAACCAGGCGATGCTCTGGTTCCTGATGGGCTACACGTCGAAGCTGGCCGGCACCGAGACCGGCATCGTCGACCCGAAGAGCACGTTTTCTCGCTTCTTCGGAGCGCCGTTCATGCCTTTGAACCCGGACGTGTACGCGCGTATGCTCGGCGAGAAGCTCGACAAGCACGGCACCAAGGTCTACCTAGTGAACACCGGCTGGAGCGGCGGCGCCTATGGTGTCGGAAAACGGATGGACATCAGCCTGACCCGGGAAATCGTCGAGTCCGCGCTCAACGGCTCGCTCGCCAAGGTCGAGTGCGCCACCGACCCGGTCTTCCATCTCGATATTCCGAAGAGCTGCCCGGGCGTGCCCGACCCGACCGTGCTCAACCCGCGCAACACCTGGCCGGACAAGGCCGCCTACGACGAACGGGCGAAGAAGCTCGCGGCCGAGTTCTGCGTCCAGTTCGACAAAGCGTACGGGAAGAAGAGCATCGACGCGCACATCGCGGCGGAGTGTCCCGGCAAATGAGGACGGGATCGGGGGTCGGGGGTCAGGGATCCGGGGAAGGGAACCGACGGAGTGGCTGAGCCCATTCGCAGCTACCGGGACCTGCGAGTCTGGCAGGAGTCGGTCAGGCTTGTGGAGTTTGTCTATCCGCTGGCGCGCAGGCTGCCCGTTGATGAACGCTTCGGTCTGTACGCCCAACTGACGCGCGCCGCCATATCAGTGCCGGCCAATATCGCGGAGGGACACGGTTCGAGCCATCGTCGCGTGTTCGTCAACCACCTGTCCATCAGCAAGGGTTCACTCATGGAGGCTGAGACCTACTTGGTGCTGCTGGTCAGGCTGGGTTTCGTGCCCGCAGAAGAGGTTGCGCTTGTCGAGGACCAGGCGCGTCTGGTAGGCAAGCTAGTGAACGCGCTTATCCGTTCGCTTCGGCCCCGACCCCTGACCCCTAATCCCTGACCCCGCCTGCGAGTCGCCGCTTAGGCGACAATAGCAGGCACAGTCCGAAGACAACGCTCGATGTAATGATGATGACCGCGCCGGCTGGCGCATCGGTCAGCCACGAGACCAGCAGTCCCACCAGGCAGGACAGGATCCCGAACAGCGCCGAGAGCAGATACATCGTCTTCAGCCGATAGGTCAACTGAAAGGCCGCGGACGGCGGGTTGACGATCAGGCTGAATATCAGCAGGCCGCCGATGGTGCTCAGGTTGGCGGTCACGGACAGGCCGCAGAGGACGAGCATCGCGAAGAAGAGCGCGCGCTCCGGAATCCCGACCGCGCGGGCGATTTCCCGGTTGTATAGCACGGCCTGGATTTCCTTGTAGAACAACCCGAGGAAGACGAGCACCGCCGCGGCCGCGACGGCCATCAGGACGAGGTCACGCGCGGAGACGAGCAGGATGCTTCCCCATATCAGGCTGAGGGCGCCGGCGCGCGGGCCGCGCATCAGGCCGATGGCGAGGAAGGCGAAGCCGAGCACGACCGAGAAGATGATGCCGAGCGAGACGTTGGGCTCGATGTCGGCGCGCTCGGCCACCGGGCCGATGAGGAGCGACGCGGCGAGGCAGAAGACCGCAGCAGCGAGGAGCGGGTTGATGCCGAGCAGCAGGCCGGTGACCGCGCCGGCAAAGGCCGCGTGCGACATCGCCACACCGACAAACGGGATATTCATCATCACCACCCAGACCCCGACGACGCCGCAGACCAGCCCTCCGAGCACCGCCGCGGCGAGCGGCCGCCAGAGGATCGCGAACTCAGGCGGCATCGGTGAATAGCTCGGCGACCAGGCGCTGGTCGGCGAGAGCGGTCCGGTCGCCGGCGTGCGTGATGCGCCCGTCCTTGACCATGACGATTCGGTTGGCGACCTGCGGCAGGTGGTCGAGTTGGTGCGTGACCATCACCACGGTCAGGTTGAAGCGGCGAAAGGCGTCGACCACCAGTTCGCCCAGTTCTCGCACCGCGCGCGGGTCGAGGTTCGACGTCGGCTCGTCGAGCAGAAGAATCTCCGGCTCCTGCACGAGCGCGCGGGCGAGCGCAATCTTGCGTGCCTCGCCGCCCGAGACCCGGCCAACCGGACGCTCGGCCAGATGAGCCGTATGCGTGAGTTCCATCATCGCCAGCGCGCGTTCTCGGTCGGCTGACGTGAGCCGGCGCAGGAGGCCCGCGCGGCCGCAGCGGCCGACGAGCACCGCTTCGAGGCAGGATATGGGCGCGCGCGGGTCAACCCGTTCCTGCTGGGCAACGTAGCCGATGCTGCGGCGCAGCCGGCCGAAGTTCGCGCGCGTCGCCGGTTCGCCGAGGATGCTGACCGTGCCGGTGTGGATGCGTCCGAGGCCGTTGATGACGGTGAGGAGAGTCGTCTTGCCCGCGCCGTTCGGGCCGATGACGCCGCAGAAGTCGCTGCGCCCGATGTCGAGCGAGACGTCGTGCAGGGCCACGTGCTCGCGGAAGCTGACCGTGACCGAGCGGAGCGAGACCGCGGGGTCGGCTGGCGTCACTCGATGGCTTGCGCCAGCGCCGCCGCGTTGTCGAGCAGTGCTTGGCGGTAGGACCCGTGCAGGGGAAAGTTGGTCAGGGTCACGTGCTTTGCCCCGAACCCATCGGCTAGCGGCTCACCGGTTTCGGGCCCGGACTGGAGGTTGTCCACGACCAGCTTCACGCTCGAATCGGCCGCGACCCGCGCCAGCCGGGTCAGTTCCTGCGCGGTGAAGTCCTCGGCGCGGCCGTAGGTCGCGACCACACGGAACCCGAGCCACTCAAGGAACGGTACCTGCTGTTCAGCGGCGATGACCGCTGGCAGTTCCTTTCCTGCCAGCAGCGTCCTCGCAGTGGCGGCGGCCGAGTCGACGTCGGCCTGGTAGCGCGTGGCGGCCAGCCGGTACGTGTCGGCGCGCGCCGTGTCGAGCTCGGTCAGCAGGCTCGCGATTTCCGCAGTTGCCTGCTTCTGCAGCTCGGGAATCATCCAGTTGCCCTTGGTCGCGAGCGTCACCTTTCGCGGCCCGGGCGGGAGGATAGCTTTCTCCAGCGCCGGGTACCAGGCTTCCCAGCCGTGGTTCAGGATGAGCCGGGCGTTGTTCGCCGCCGTCACGTCCGACGGCTTCAGGTCGAACTGGCCCGGGCAGAGCCCGGCCGGCGCAATCGTCGTGACCGCGAACCGGTCGCCGCCGACCGCGTGGATAATCGCGCTGATGAGCGTGGTCGAGGCCACGACCCGGATTCGGCCCGACGGCTGGGCGCAGCCGAGGGCCGCCACGCCGATGAGAAGGAACCGGAGGATGAGCTTCTTCGCCATGTCAGGAACTCCTTGGCCGGTGGCCGGCGTGCCGGTGCGTGCGGGCGAGCGGACAGGTCGCCGGGGTCAGGGTCAGGTTGCCCTGGCGCACGCCCTTGAGCGCGAGCAGTTGGTCGGCCAGCTTCCTCAGCCGGTCCGCAGGCCCGCGCAGGATGAGCACCTCGAGGCAGTCGTGCCGGTCGAGGTGGACGTGGGTGGAGGAGACGACCTCGGCGTGGGCATCGTGTTGCACGTGCATCAGGCGATGGGCAAGGTCGGGCTGGTCGTGCCCGTACACGTAGGCGAGCACGCCGACAGCCGGGCCGGAGCCGTGCTCGAGTTCGGATTCGGCCAGCCGGTTGCGCACCAGTTCACGGATGGCCTTTGACCGGGACCAGCCGGTCTTCTTGAGCAGGGCCTCGAACCGCCCGAGCAGGTCCGGCTCCATCGAGACGCTGAACCGTACCGCGCCGGCCCCTTCATCGTGGTTCTCGGTGTTACGCATCCGGGAATCGTAACACGCGGGCCTTCCAGGGTCAAGCCGGGCGACCCAGAGGTTGACAATCGTGCCGCGCGGCATATGCTCAGGTTGTCTATGAGACCTATGAGGCCAATAGGACCTATATGTCTTATCGCCTTGTTCGTAATCTCCACCGCGGCGTTCGCTGCCGACGTGACGTGGGACACGGTTGCCCGTCTGACAACAAACTCGGCGAGCCAGGTCACCGGCTACTCGGGCCAGCATAGCCTCGCAGTCGACGCGGCCGGGAACGTCCACGTCGCCTGGTTGGACCAGCGCACGGTGCCCTACCGGGTCTGGCACCGATGGTACGACTCTGACACAAGAACGTGGCAGGCAGAGACTGCGCTTACCACCCGGCAGGCCAACTGCTTCCGGCCGGGCATAGCCTGCGACAGCGCGGGTGATGTGCATCTGGTTTGGCACATCGAGAGCTTCCTGGGGACGGGTATCTGGGCCAAGCGCTACAACGCGGCCACCCGTTACTGGAGAGCAGACACGCTGATTGACAGCACAACTACCAGCCAACCTCAGCAATACCCGTCCGTCGCATGCGTGCCCAGCACCGGTGATGTTGACGTCGCCTGGTACGGGTCGCCTGATACCGGCATGTACAGCCAGGTCTTCCTGAAGGAGCGGCATCCGGCAACCGGATGGGATTCGGCATTGCAGGTTACGTCCGCGGCTGTCATCCATGACCAGGTGTCAGTCGCGGCGGGAGCGGACGGCGACCTTGCGGTTGTCTGGATCGGGAAGGACTTCGGCAACGACTACAACCAGGTCTATTGCCGCCGCCGGGTCGGCGGCGCGTGGCAAGGCGTTGAACTCGTCTCCGATATCCCTCTAGGCCTAAGTCAGTACTCGCCGTGTGTCGCGTTCGACCGGCAGGGCGCAGTTCATGTTGTCTGGCACGGCCGGTCAATGATGAACACCTACCAGCAGGTATTCCACCGCGAGTGTGATTCGGTCGGCTGGTCCGGTGTCGACAGCGTCAGCGGCGAACGGGCCTATCAGCAGCAGTATCCATCCGTCGCGTGCGACGCGGCCGGTAGATGCCACGTGGTATGGTGCGGTCAGGCCGGCGGGACTCACATGCAGCTCGCATACGCGCAGCGGGATACGGACGGCATTTGGAGCGCACCGACGACACTCACCGGGCTTGACTCCGGAAGCGTCAACTATCCGTCAATCACATGCGACGCCGGCTCGGGTATCCACATCGTCTGGTACGATGACCACACCGGCAACCAGGACGTGTACTACCTGCACGGCGTCACGCCGGGCGCAGGTGTTTCCGAATCCCGTCCCTCGCACCCCGCCCCTCGCCCCTATGTGAGCGCCACCGTCGTCCGCGGAGTGCTGGTGCTAGGTGCAGTAGACAGTAGACAGAAGACAGCATACAGGGCAGAACTACTGGACGCGGCGGGGCGGGCGGCGCAGGAACTGCATCCGGGCGCGAATGACGTGCGGGCGCTGACGCCGGGGGTGTACTTTGTCCGCGAGGTGGTCAGCGGTGAGCGGATAGCGGTGGGCGTCCGCAAGGTCGTTGTGGCGCGGTAAGGAGAAGCCGTGAGGATCATTACTGCCTTGCTCGTCCTGGGCTGCATCGTGTCGGTCTCGCCCGGTCAGTATGTCGAGACCACCATACTCCTGCCCGATTCAACGTCCGGGCTGACCGGCGTCCGGTCACTGGTCTACCACTCGCCGACCAGCACGATATACGTTGGCGGCGACGATAGTTTTCTTATCTGCGTCAACGCTCAGACCAATGCCAAGCTACGGAGAGTCTCCGTTGGCCGTGGGCCGCACGTCCTGTGCAGTGTCCCACCCGGTAACAGGGTCTATTGCGCCAACCAAGGCGCCACCGTCACGGTGATTGACGGTGCGACCAATCTGCCGGTCAAGACGATCTCGGTTCAGCGGCGCGTGACCGATCTGATCTACGACGAGCATGAAGGCAAGCTCTACTGCGGCAACGCGACCGACAGCTTCGTTCGCGTCATCGATTGCGTGGGCGATAGCGTGGTGGGGCAAGTGCCTGTCAGTTTTGGGCCGACCGCGCTCTGCTACAACCCACAGCTGAACCGCATCTACTGCGCGCACGAAACAGAGGACGAAGTGACCGTCATTGACTGCGCTGCTGATACGGTCCTGAGTACGGTCTGGGTGCGAGGCGTCGAGCCGCATGACATCTGCTACGACTCTGGGTCCCAGAGCGTGTTCACCGCTAACACTGTGAGCAACACGGTCTCGGTTATCGACTGTGAGGGAGACACAGTCTCGATGCTCCTACATGTGGGGCGGGAGCCGGGCCACGTCGTGGCGGGTCCGCCGGGCAAGGTTTATTGCTCGAACTACCGCGACAGCAGCGTGTCGGTGATCTCCGACAGCGGTGTGAAGACAGTCCGGACCGGCCCGTATCCAATCGCGCTGAGCTTTGACCCCGTGAACAACAAGATCTACTGCCCCAACCGCTACTCGTCGTCGGTCACGGTGATAGACGTGGTCCAGGATACAGCCATAGCTCAGGTCAGGACCGGTTCGTACCCGATGGCCCTATGTCGCAATTCGGCTGGTAACAACACCTACGTTGCGTGCCACAATGATGATGTTGTCGAAGTGATCGACGACGTGTCCGACACCGTGGAGGCCGTAATCACGTTCTTCGTCTGCAGCCCTGGCCCGCTCTGCTACAACACCACGAACAACCATCTCTATTGTCTGGACAACACGCAAGGCGTGCTGCTCGTCATCGACGGTGATTCGAACCGTGTGCTCAAGACGCTGAAGGTATCGACAAGCGGCGGCTCTGACACGCTCATCTGGAACCCGGTCAGCAACAAGGTCTATTTCACAAACTCGCATGACAGCACGGTGTCAATCCTCGACTGTCTGAGCGACAGCATCGTGGCGACCGTGGGAACCGGCAAGTCGCCGCAAGCATTGTGCTGCGGTGACGATGGTAAGGTATATGTGGCGAATCACGAGGGCCGGAGCATGGCAGTAGTCGACGGGAGCGGCGACTCCGTGCTCGCCGTCGTGCCTGTCGGCGACTATCCTGGGTCGCTCAGCTACGACCGGAATGACAGCAAGGTGTACGTTGGTAGGCACCACGGGAACGGGGATACGGTAGTCGTGATAGACATATGCGGTGATTCGGTGGTGGCAAGAATCCCCGTGCCGCCGATTGACTACGCAACGGTCTGCTGGAACCAGAACCACAACAAGGTGTACGTGGGCGATCCCGATTGCGACAGTGTGGCCGTGGTCGACTGCGCAGGCGACACGGTCCTCAGGAAGGTTCATATCCCTTTCGGCACGTGGGGATTGCACAGCGATTCTGTCTGCGACAAGGTCTACGGAGTTGAGTCCTGGCCCGGCGGCCTGCAGATCATCCGGGCGTCAACCGACACGTTCTGCCAAAGCCTGAGCGCTGGCTACCTGTCTGCTCTCTTGGACAACGGGAAGCAGGGACCGGCCAATCGACTCTATTGCGCCAGCCCAAACGCAGGAGAGGTCGCGGTCGTAGCTGGCTACAAGACAGACAGCATCCTCCGTCGTATCACCGTAGAAGACGATCCAGCTGCCCTTGCCTGGAATCCCACATACTCGCGGGTCTACGTATCGAACCACGGCAGTTCGAGCATTTCAGTGATACGCGATACCATCGGGGTAGGTGTGGAGGAGGGGCAGCCACTGGCACCAAGCCACAAGCCACAGGCTACGGTGGTGCGAGGAGTGCTGAATCTGGGAGTAGACAGTAGACAGCAGACAGGATACAGGGCGGAGCTGCTGGACGCGGCAGGGCGGAGGGTAATGAGTCTGAAGGCAGGTGCGAATGACGTGCGGGCGCTGGCACCGGGCGTATACTTCGTAAGACAGCAAGGGTCGAGGGGGCAAGGATTCGAGGATTCAAGGGTGGCGAAGGTCGTGGTGACGAGGTAGGCGGTGAAGACAGAAGACAGGATACAGTAGACAGAAGACAGGTCGGGGCGGGCGAAGGCCTGCCTCTTGATTTCGAGCCCGTTTGGTGGGAAACTTCTGCACACTGTGGCTGGGAAGGCGTGGGGTGTTTCTCGCGGGAAACGGAAACCGCGAATCCGAACGGAGCCAGCGCGTGACCGCATACGCGCGTCCGGGGCCTGTCCGCGTAACCCTCGGCAGGGCAACGCCTAACACGCATCCTGCTTGACTTTCCAGGGGCCAACCCAGGGCTCTCCCCGGGTATACCCCCGAACTATCCGGGGGACTGCTCGGGCGTGTCCTCCCGAACACGTCTGACAGACGCTGAGGAGCGCTCTCCTAAGTGTTCTCCTGGCGTCTACCCGAACAGCAGCGAGAGGACTCGCGCGGGCTTCTGCACTCGGACGAGCTCTTCCGGGTACGTACCCGGCTGCGGTGAGAAAGGCAGGGCAGACAACCCGAAAGCCTCATGGAGGAACGATGCGCCCTGTTTTCGGGTCCAGCGGCGTCCTGGCTGGTTTAAGTGTCAGTGTCAGTATAACTTAGCGCTGCGAACCAGCCCAAGACCGACGCCTTGGGAATCACCGTGGGAACCGTCCCGGGAACGGTTCCCGGGGTGATTCGGAATGTCGTCTGCGACGTGGTGTGGGCTGCGGTTGGCGGCGTGATTCTGACCGGGACTTGCGGCGCGAGACGTGATGGGATTCGCAGTCCGGTCCGGACCGCGATTCCGACCGTGACTTCCATGGCCACGGGGAACGTGATTGGCAGCATGACCGGTGAGGTGTCTGAGAGTACGATTCCCGAGGGGACCTGCGGGGAGATTCTCGGAGCAACTTGCACTGCGATTCCTTTGGTGATTCTCAGAGCGCCAGTCACCGTTCAGCGCCAGTACTAGTAGCAGCGAGCCGCCGTTGTCCGGCGGCTCGCCACATCCAGGTGAAGCTCGGTTACTCGGTCTTGAGGACCTTCTGCGTCTTCCCCAATCCGCAATCCCCAGTCCCTGACGCCTCCTCTCGTACGAAGTACGCGCCCGGGGTAGGGCGGCAACGTCACTCCAGCCCGGACTCGGTCCGGCAGGCGCGGGCTGGATTGACACGGCTGGCTGAAGCGGCTATACTCCAGCGCCTTCGACCCGGACCTCACTGTCGAGGCGGATTGGCTTTAAGGAGCATTATTGCGCGCGGTTCTGGTTTTCTGGGTCCTCCTCGCCGGCATCGGAGCCGGCGCCACCCTCAGTGACGCAGCCGTAAGGGGACGGGTCAGGCCGAGACTCTCGGTTGACATCAACGGTTACGTCTACGACTGGGACAACATCGGGCGGTTCGTGCTGCCGGGCGAGACGCTCCGGCTAGCGACGTCGGACAATGCGAACAGCAGCGGCTGGGTCGCGTCGGCCGGCGAGTTGGTGGACGTGGGGAACGCTACCTGCTGGGTTGCGCCGAACGAGCCGGGCCTGTACCCGATAATAGTCACCAGCGGCACCACGGTCCGCCGGATCAACGCCTTCGTGATGATTCCCTATGACAGCCTCAACAAGAAGGGATATCTGAACGGCGTCAAGATTGGGAAGTACCCGAAACCCATTGAGCAGTTTCCCAACTTCACGAAGCCGAAGGGGTTCATCATCACCACGCCCGACAACCTGGACACGCCCGTGTCCCCACATTACACGCTGCGCGACTTCGCGCCCCGCTCAACGGACGGGTTCCCCAAGTACACGGTCCTGCGCGAAGAACTGCTGGTCAAGTTGGAGCTGCTCACCGACCTGGTGAAGAGCCGGGGGGTGAAGCTCGACCGTTTTGTCGTATTCAGCGGTTACCGGCCGCCGGCGCACAACTGGCGGGTCGAACGTGGCCGCAACAGCGCCCACATCTACGGCGGGGCCGCAGATATCATCGTCGACGCCGACAATGACGGGCGGTTCGACGACCTGAACCACGACGGTCAGTCGAACCGGAAGGACGCGAAGTTGCTCGCTTCCTATGCTGAAGAGCTGGAGGCAAAGCACCCGGAACTGGTCGGTGGCGTGGGCTGGTACAGCCGCACCCGCTCACGCGGGCCATTCATTCACGTTGATGTCCGCGGCAAGACCGCCCGCTGGCATCAGTGAAAGTTCGAAGTTCGAACGCCGAAGGTCGAAGTCGGGCGCCGTGTCATCGGGAGACGGTGAAAGTCCGAAGTCCTGAGTTCGCACTTCGGCGCTTGGCGTTCGGCATTGCTCTGTGAGCCCGGTAAAGTCAATCGGTATCATTGTCCTGTCGGCGACGGTGTTGATCTGGTCGGAAATCTACTACCCGGTCAAGGATAGCGTCGGTCTCGACCTCCTGCGGCTGACGTACCAATTGTACAGTACGCGGGCCGGCACGCTGAAGATGCGGCTGGAGATGCCGAGGCTCGGGCCGGAGATTGAGGCGCTCAACGGTTCGGTGAAGGAACTCGCCGACCAGTTTGCGACTGCCTTCACCAACGAGCTCTACATCGTCGTCAACCCGAACAGCAACCTGCTGTCTCTGCGTCGCGGCCAGAAAGTGGTGCTGGACGCCGCCATTTCAACCGGCAAGAATGACACGCTAACGTACCGGAGCCGCAAATGGGTGTTTCAGACTCCCCGCGGAATCATGAGCGTCATCCGTAAGAAGAAGGACCCGGTCTGGCTGAAGCCGGACTGGGCATTCCTCGAGAAGGGCGAGTCGATACCGCCGGTCCACTCGCCATTGCGAAAGCAGAAGGGCGTGCTGGGTGCGTTCATGCTTGACCTGGGCGGCGGCGTGATGATACACGGCACGCCGCAGGAGAACTTACTCGGCCGGAGCGTGACCCATGGCTGCATCCGGGTCGGGTACGACGACCTGAAGGTGCTCTTCGACTCAGTGCAGGTCGGCACCAAGGTGTTCATATTCTGATGGGCAGGAGAATCAACAGCTTTCTCGCAGTGGTCGCGACCATAGTCGGGAGCCTTGCTCTGGTCCGGCTGGCCGACGCGGTCGGGAAGCGCGAGCTGTTGCGCGCGGCCCGCGAGGCGGATGCCGAGGCACGGGCAGTCGTCGGCCAATATGACAGTCTGCAGGCGGTCAAGGTGAAGCTCGAACAGGACACGCAGTTTCTGAACTACCGGATTGCCTCCTTGTCGAGGCGCGAACCGTATCTCGTCATCAACCGAGAAGAGCGGAAACTCACGCTTGCGGTCCAGGACAAGACTATTCTGGAGACAAGGTACCAGTTCCGCCAGGTGCTCGAGGGGCAGGATGAGTACTCGGCCCTGCCGAAGGCAACGCTTGAGGTCTTGAGCAAGCAGGTTCGGACAAGCTGGTGTCGGCCGGACTGGCTGTACCGGCTCGAGGGCGTCACGCCGGCAACTGACTCGGCCGGACGCTGCGTGCAGGATGCCTTCGGCGTCGGCGCGATCTTCCTTGGCGGCGACTTGGTGATTCACGGCAAGGTCAGCGATGACGTGCCGGTCGAGGCCATCGACCACAACTACATCGAGGTTGACTCGATGCCGCTAAAGAGCATAGTTGACGCGGTGAAGCCGGGGACGCTGGTCCTTATCAAGTAGCTTCGGGTTTGACAGCCGGGCAGCATCGGATATGCTGGCCGGTGTAGGATTCGAGGATTCAAGGAATCCAGGATTCATGTGCCGAACCCCGGACTCCTTGACCCCTTGAATCCTGGAATCCTGTTTTCGGAGAGGTGCCGGAGTGGACGAACGGGCGTGCCTGGAGAGCACGTGTACTCGTAAGGGTACCGTGGGTTCGAATCCCACCCTCTCCGTTCTGCCGTAGGCAGAACGGAAGTACAAAGTGCAAAGTCCGAAGGACAAAGCAAGTTCGAAGTCCCCAATTCACATGCGCCAATCAAAGCCGTTGGATTTCCGGAGCGCGGGGGAGTGGCGGAGGTGGCTTCGGCGCAACCACGCGAAGTCGCGGGGCGAGTGGGTCTACATGTACAAGAAGGGCGCTAGCGCCGGTCTGCGCTACGTCGAGGCGCTGGACGAGGCGCTCTGCTTCGGCTGGATAGACGGTCAGATCAAGACGGTTGACCGTGACCGATTCAGACAGCGTTGGACACCGCGGCGGCCGGGCAGCATCTGGTCTCAGCTCAATAGGGACAGAGTGAAGCGGTTGACTGCTGATGGCAGGATGGCATCTGCCGGTCTGGCTGCAGTACGCGCCGCGAAGCGGTGCGGCAAGTGGCAGACGGCGTACACGTCACGAACCGCCCCGGAACTGCCGACAGACCTGCGGAAAGCGCTGCGGACGGTGCCCGAGGCTTGGCGCAACTTCAGCCGATTCGCTCCTTCCTACCGGACCATGTACATCGGTTGGGTGGCTGACGCCAAACGAGAGGAGACCAGACAGCGCCGGATAGCGGCGGTTGTGCGGCGGGCCCGGGAAGGCCGCAAGCCCGGAATTTCATCATTCTACGAATGAGACGGGTGGGACGCCGAGTCTCACGTCGGCTGTTGCGCGTCTAATATTGGAATATGCGAATCACGCGTTTCCTGCTGATGTCAGCATACATGGTTTTGGGTGCCGTGGGAACCGCCTATGCGCACCAGCCGCACATGGTGACCGACACGGGCGTGATAAGGGTGGACAAACCGGATGTATCAAAGGCGTACTACGCCGAGTTGCTCGGCAAGCCCGCGGTCTACGAGATTACGAGTCCGGACTCATTCAATCTATACGTCAACATCCTTGTTCCGGACGAGGTCGGCATACCTGCCGACCTGTCAGTCACCGTGACCCGCGGCTCGGACACAATCGCAGTGCTGGACGGACCCGCGCGTAAGTGGACGGAGTTCTACGAACCGTTCGGCGGCGACTTGTACCTGATGGGACCGGAGCGGCGGTCGCGCGTCGGGCCGGGCACGTACGTCGCGACCGTATCGCGGCCGGGCAACACGGGGCGGTACGTGTTCGCCGTCGGAGAACGCGAGGAGTTCCCGTTCAAGGAAATCGTCCGGGTGATTGGCCTGATGCCGCGCCTGAAGCGGGATTTCTTCCACAAGGCCCCAATCCGGGCGTTCACTGACCCGCTCGGCTCCCTGTTCCGACGCAAGGAGTAGCGGCGAGGAGCATGTGAGATGAAAGCCGGTCCGGTCACACACATCGACCCGGTCTGCAAGATGGAGGTCATCGAGGGGCAGGAAGCGGCGCGGCGCGAATACGACGGCGTGACGTACTACTTCTGCTCCAAGGTCTGCGCCCGCAAGTTTCAACAGAACCCCGAGTCCTACGTCGGCACCGAGTTGCCGGTCGAGCAACAGGCGCCTGAACCCGTTGCCGCGTCTGGCGGACTCGCGAGGTCTCACATTGACCCGGTCTGCAAGATGGTAGTGCGCGAGGGAAGCGAGGCCGGCAAGTGGGACTACAAGGGAACGACTTACTACTTCTGCAACCCAAACTGCCTGAGACGTTTCCAGGCCGAGCCCGAGCGGTTTCTGAAGACCGGCGAGTCGGCCGGGATGGGAGAGGAAGCCGCATCGCTGTTGCCGGAGCCGGTGATTCTCGAGAAGCCGGAGTTGGCCCCAGCGGCCCCTGTCGGACAGTGGGGCAAGACCGAAACCGTGACTCTCTCAGTCGGCGGTATGACCTGCGCCAGTTGCGTCGCCACCGTGGAGAAGGCACTCAACCGGCTGCCGGGTGTGAAGAATGCGACCGTGAACTTCGCCATCGAGAAGGCGATTGTCGAGTTCGACCCCAAGGTCTCGCCGGTGCCGGCCCTGGAAAAGGCGGTCGTCGACGTAGGCTACGAAATCAGGCACGAGGCGGCCGGCAGCGAAGACGGCGCTGAGGTAGAACTGCGCCGCGCCTCAGACCGGCTGGTCTGGGCGTGGGTTCTCGGGCTGATGCCGATGCTGCTGATGGTGCTGCATGGCGTCTTCATGATTCACGTTCCGGGCATGATCTGGCTAGACGTCCTCTTCTGCGCCGCGGTCCTGTTCGGCCCGGGCTGGAACGCGATACGCGGGGCATGGGGCTCGGTGCGGGCCGGGTCGGCCTCGATGGATGTGCTCATCGTGCTGGGCGTCGCGGCGGCGCTCGGTTCGGGCGTCGCGGTGCTGGCAGGCCTGCCGGTCAAGAGCTTTGCCGACGCCGGAGGAATGGTGATGGCCGTGTTCCTGACCGGCCGGTACATCGAGGCGAGAGCTAAGGGCCGGGCCTCGCAGGCCATAAAGAAGCTTGTCGCGTTGGGTGCACGGGCCGCGCGGATTCAACTGGTCGATGGGGTCGAGAAGGAGGTGCCGGTGGCGCAGCTCGCGCCCGGCGATGTGATGGTCGTCCGGCCCGGTGAAAAGATACCGACCGACGGCCGGATAGTCGAAGGTGAGACCAGCGTGGACGAATCGATGGCGACCGGCGAATCCTTGCCGGTTGAGAAGAAGCCCGGCGACGAGGTCATCGGCGCAACCGTGAACGGCAACGGCCTCATCAAGGTCGAGGCGACCCGTGTAGGCAAGGATACGTTCCTATCCCAGGTCATCAAGCTGGTCGAGCAGGCGCAGGGCACGAAGATTCCCATCCAGGCGTTTGCCGACAAGGTCACGGCCCGGTTCGTGCCCGTTGTGCTGCTCATCGCGGCGGCGACCTTTGCCGCGTGGTTCTTCCTGACTCCGAGCCTCAAGCCGATGCTTGCATGGGCCGCTACTTTCTTGCCGTGGGTGAACCCGAACCTCTCGGTCGTGTCACTCGCGTTCTTCGCCGGGGTCGCGGTGCTGGTGATTGCCTGCCCGTGCGCCCTGGGGCTTGCGACTCCTACCGCCCTGATGGTAGGCTCGGGCATGGGCGCGGAGCGCGGGATACTCTTCCGCTCTGGCGAAGCAATCCAGACGCTGAAGGACGTGCGGGCAGTCGTGCTCGACAAGACCGGCACGATTACGCAGGGCCGGCCCGCAGTCACCGACGTAGTGCCGGTGGCAGGCGAGCGCGAGGCCGAAGTCCTGAGGCTGGCTGCGTCGCTTGAGCAGGGCTCCGAGCATCCAGTGGCAGGAGCAGTGGTCGCTGCCGCGCAGGCGCGGGGACTGAAGCTCGTGCTGCCGACCGACGTGCAAGCGGTGCCGGGTCAGGGTATCAAGGGCAAAGTAGAAGGCGTAGAGGTGCTGGCCGGCAAGGGACTGCTTCTGCAGGAGTGTGGTGTCGACTGCAGCATTCTCGACCGAGCAGCAGCGGGACTCAGGAAGCGGGCGAGGACCGTGCTCTACGTTGCATCTGGCGGCAGGCCGCTCGGCGTCATCGGCGTCGCCGACACGGTGAAGCCGGACTCGGCACAGGCGATTGCCGACCTGAATGCGCTCGGCATCACGCCGATAATGCTGACCGGCGACAACCGTGAGACTGCGACTCAAATCGGCGCCGAGGCGGGCATCAGCCGCATCGTGGCCGAGGTCCTGCCGGCTCAGAAGCAGCAGGTTGTGAAGGACCTGCAGAAAGAGTTCGGCAGCGTAGCGATGGTCGGGGATGGCATCAATGACGCGCCGGCCCTGAAGGCGGCCAACGTCGGCATCGCCATCGGCACCGGCACCGACGTGGCGATTGAATCCTCGGACGTTACTCTCGTGCGCGGCAGCCTCTCGGGCGTGGTCTCGGCCGTCAAACTCTCACGGGCGACGTTCGTGAAGATACGGCAGAATCTGTTCTGGGCGTTCTTCTACAACGTAGTCGCGATCCCGCTCGCCATGCTCGGTCTTCTCCACCCAATCATGGCGGAGGTGGCCATGGCCCTGTCCTCAATCAACGTTGTGACCAACTCGCTACGTCTCCGGCGGACCAAGCTGTAGTCCGACACGGAAGATCGCGGCCGTCCCTGGGGCCAGGCCGCGAGTCTGTGCTGCCCGACGGGCAGCTTCAGTCTTTGCCTCAGCCCTGGATAGTGCTCTGAGCCTCGTCCAACAACACAGAGCCGGCGGTCAGGTTGAGCATCTTCTCGGTCGCGGTGGCGATTCCCGGCCAGACAGCCCCGCCTTGGTAGGCGACTCCACCCGCCGAGTCCATCAGGACTATGGTGGGCACCGACCTGACGTTCCAGCACTTCTGGGTCGTCTTGCCGGTGTCATATACGACCGGCGCGTCGGAAGCGTAGGCCTTCTTTACCGCAACATCAGGTTCGCCGATGTTGACCAGCAGGCTCGCGATTTCTCTCTGCCGGAGCACTGACGCGACCTTCGGGAGCTCGCGGATGGCTACGTTTGAGACAGGACACTTGGTGTCCACGAATGCGAGCATGATGCCGGCCTTCCCCTTGTGCCCGGCCATCGGCTTGACCGCGCCGAAGAGGTCGGGCAGCCTCGTGGTCGTCAAGAGCGCCGCGGCGTCGGGCCCGGTGGTGCCGGACACAGGCGCGTCCCGGCCCGGGTCTTTGGCAGCCTGCCCCTCCAGTTTGTTGTCTTTCACGAACGAGGCAGCCGGGACGCCGGACGCGGGCGCGGTGCTTGACGGTCTAGAACCGCAGGCGGCCAGGAACAGCAGAAACGCGGTCAGGACCGCTACGGGAAGGAACTTCTTCACGTAAGACTCCTTCGGTCATTGTCTGAAGCCCGAGAATCACTGGGAATGGTTCTACCGGTTCGATGCCTGTCTGTCAAGCGCGCCGCATTGACCGACGGCGCCTCCGCACTATACTCCCACGCCTTGTTCCTATGGAACCCATCTCTACCCTCGATTCCCCACTCCCGTTCTTGATTGACCTCCACACCGATGCGCTCTATGAGCACATGAGTGGCCGGAAGGACATCACGCAGCGGTCGGACAAAGGTCATGTGGATTTCCCTCGGATGAGAGAAGGTGGCGTCAACGGCGAGGTCTTTGCCGTCTGGGTCAGCCCGACCGAACTCAAGCCGGGGGAGTACTGCGACTTCGCGCTCAAAGGCGCAGATGCGTTCGAAGAAGTCTGCGCCAAGTGCGCAGACATGGTCGCGCCGGTGCGGACGCCGGACGAATTCCGGCAGGCTGCCGTCGCGGGCCGAATCGCGGCGATACTCGGGGTCGAAGGCGGCCACGCCTTGGAGGGGCGACTTGAGAACCTTGACCTATTCTTCGAGCGCGGGGTGCGCGTGCTCACGGTAGCGTGGTGCAACTCCAATGAGCTCGGAGACTCAAGCGGGGATGAGAACAAGCCGCACAACGGGCTATCGTCCCTTGGCCGTCAGGCGGTTCGCCGGATGAACGCACTTGGGATGATCATCGACGTATCGCACAGCGCAGACAAGACCGTGTTCGACATCCTCGACACGAGTCTATCTCCGATCATCGCGTCCCACTCTGGAATCCGGGCGCGGCGTGACTTCAACCGCAACCTGACCGATGAGCAGATTCGGGCGATTGGCGCTCACGGCGGCGCAATTGGTGTCGTATTCCTGCCCTTTTTCCTGCGCGAGCCCGAAGACAAGGCCACAATCGAAGACGTGATTGGCTGCATTGACCACATCTGCCAGCTTGTCGGGCCGGACCATGCAGCACTGGGGTCGGACTTCGACGGGTTCGCAGGTGTGCTGCCCGGTCTGGAGGATGTGACCAAGATGGGCGCTGTCGCGGAAGGCCTGCGCCGGCGCGGGTTCGTCGATGGCGACATCGCAAAGATTTCGGGCCTCAACTTCCTGCGCGTCTTGGACGCAGTCGCGGCCCGTTCTGGCTGAAGTCCGGCGCAACTCGCGCTGGCTCCCCTTGCGTGAACCACTCTCCTCTGCTATATTCCACGAAGACATGGAGCCCGTAGTCCCCGGTCGATGCTCAGGCCCGGATTTTGGGTGCCGTTTCTCTAGGGGCCGGTCGGCCGCGGGCTGCGCTGCCCTCCCAGGTGGTTCACAGCGACTCAACCCGGCATGACTGTTCCTGATGTACCGATACCTAACCCGGCGGCAGTGCAGGAAGAGGGGACCGACGGCTGGACCCTACTGGTGAACCCAGACACCGCCGGTGCCATGGCCGTGAACCAGACCGGGGCTCTTATCTGGAAGCTGGTAGATGGCCGGCGCACGACCGAGGAGATTTCCGCCGCGGTCCGCGAACGATTCCCGGCTGCGCCGGACACCGTTGTCGAAGACGTTCGTGCACTTCTGACCAAGCTGGCCGAGGAAGGTTTCATCGGCCAGGAAATGCCGCTCAAGGGGGCACCCTGATGAGTGAGAAAACGTATCGAGCGAACGAAGTCGTCTCCTGTGTCGACGAGGGAGAGGACGGGGCGATGCTCTACAACCCGGACAAGGACGATACTGTCGTGCTGAATCCGTCCGGGCGCGGCATCTGGGCCCTGCTGTCTGCGCCCCGGACCCTCGATGAGATTGCCGTTCACCTGGCAGCCGACTATCCGGACGTGACGCGCGAACAGGCACTAAAGGACGCGGAGCAGTTCATACAGTCCCTTGTTCCTTCCTTCGTCATTGCCTCGCCCGATGAGCATTGAACCGCTGCCCATCCCTGACCTGACCGTGCCGCCGCCCGGGCTGCCGCGTTTTCCGCAGGAGCTGGACCTTTGTATCACCGGGCGCTGCAACCTTAAGTGCCGCTACTGCTTCTACGCTGATGAGATGGCTGCCAGGAACGACCTTCCGACCGAACGCTGGTTCGCGCTGTTTGAGGAAGTGAGCAAACTGGGAGTGCAGCGGCTCTGCCTGACCGGCGGAGAGGTCTTCACTCGCACCGACCTTTTCGAGCTGATTGACGGCATCATCGCCAGCAAGATGCGCTACTCCCTGCTGACCAACGGCACGCTCATCAGCCGCCAAACACTGGATGCATTCGCCGTGGGCAAGCGCCGTCTGCGTCTCGATTCGATTCAGGTCTCGATTGATGGGTCGCGGGCCGAAATCCACGACAAGAGCCGCCCGCCAAAGAGCTTCGACCGCGCAATTGCCGGGCTGCGGCTGCTCAAAGAGGCAGGCTTTCCGGTGACCGTGCGCGTCACGGTCAATCGGGCCAACCTCGATGACCTTCCGGGCATCGCCCGGCTGCTCTTGGAAGACGTCGGGCTTGGCGGCTTCAGCACCAATGAGGCCGAACAGCTGGGTTCGGCGCGCTGCTATGGCGATAGCGTGGTGCTCACGCCGGCCGAACGCCGGCGGGCGATGGAAATGCTGTCCGCCCTGAGCAAGAAGTACGATGGCCGGATAAGCGCGAGCGCCGGTCCGCTGGCGCTGGCCCGGCACTTCGCCGAAATCGAGGAGTCGCTTGCACGAGGCGAGACGAGCCGGCCGGGGCGGGGCAAGCTCTGCGCCTGTGGCGGCGTCCTCGGAAAGATGGCGATACTGCACGACGGATCCATTGTACCCTGCAACCTGCTGCCGACGCTGACCATGGGCGTATTCGGACTGCACTCGCTGAGTGAGGCGTGGCGTTCAAGCCCGGCGATAAACGCGGTGCGCTACCGGCGCGACATACCGCTTGCCTCGCTGCCGTCGTGTCGAGGCTGCGCCTATGCTGGTTTCTGCACGGGCGGCTGCCCGGGGTCGGTGATGGCTCGGTACGGAAAACTGAACGTGCGCGACCCGAATGTCTGCTATCGGATCTTCAAAGGCGAGGAGCCCGGCGATGAAGTCCACGGTTGACGTAGAGGCAAA
>Ga0315277_10003536_pt1 | contig 21159 bp, 19 predicted proteins | sample YL17G05_15_MG_FD_203695 | JGI IMG/M metagenome (GOLD analysis project Ga0315277, IMG submission 203695) | Sediment microbial communities from Yellowstone Lake, YNP, Wyoming, USA - YL17G05_15 | ecosystem: Environmental > Aquatic > Freshwater > Lake > Sediment | place: USA: Wyoming | collected... | reverse complement strand
GGGGCGGGAGGTCTTGCACCTTGCAATGTCATTCGTTTTCGAACAAAGGATGACGCAACTAAAGATAGGTTTGTTCCGAGCAAGGTTTGCAGGCCGTGAAGGAAATGTCGGACTGCCTTTCTTGTTAATTTCAGAAAGGATTGATCTATGAATCCGTTCGAAAGCTATTTAGAGGCCATTGGATCGGGCAACGCTGAAAAGGTAGCGTCACTATTTTCAGAAGACGGGTCTTTTTATGACCAAGGCCCGGTTAAGATGGGAATGGATCCAATTCATGTGACGGGTCGGAATGAAATAAAGGCTTTTTTTCAGCAAATTTTTTCTGCACAAGGCCCGATAAAAGCCTTCAACGTAAATATAAACGCCAATGCCATGAGGTATGATGTAAAGATGGGAAATCTGCTTTTTCTTGCACTTGGCGTTATGAAACAGGAAAACAATTTGATAAAAGAATTTCGTGTGACGGTTATATAATTTTGGAAATGTTCTAAATAAAACGGTAGCCGTCGGAGGCGGACAAGAGGATAAGGGCACGCAGTGCCGGGCTGGTGGGGGGAGTCAGAATCCAGTCTTCGCAAAGCCTATAGGCGTGGGAGTTTGGGGCTCCGGACTCATTCAGCGTCACGAACCGCCCAGCTTGTAGCGTTCCGTGGGCCGGTCCTGGCAAGCGGTGGTGAGCTGGGTCCGGCCGGCCGGCTTGGAAAAAACCGGGCCGACCTCGGCCAGGGCCTTGTCGGGCAGGTTGTTCGTCTCGCTCAGGTGGGCCAGAACGACCCGCAGCAGGCCGGCGTGCTTGACCTCGGCCAGGGCCTTGGCCGCGTCCGGGTTGGACAGGTGGCCGTGGCGGCCCTGCACCCGGCGCTTGAGTTCCCAGGGATAGGGGCCGTCCAGGAGCATGCGGGGGTCGTGGTTGGCTTCGAGGATCAGGGCTTGACAAGACTTGAGATGGTCCTTCACCAGGTTCGTGACCACGCCCAGGTCCGTGGCCAGACCTAGTTTCAATCCCTCGAAGATAAAGGTGAACCCCACCGGGTCGGCGGCGTCGTGGGAGACCGAAAAGGGGCGGATGGCCAGGCCGTCCAGCTCGAACCCCTCTCCGGTCTTGAAATGGCGCACCTGGAGCTTCCCGAGCTGGTCCCGGCAGGCGCCGAGCGTGGCCCGGTTCATATAGACCGGCAGCCGGTAACGCCGGGCCAGGGCCCCCACCCCAGCCACGTGGTCTCGGTGCTCGTGCGACACCAGCACCGCCGTCAGCCTCCCCGGCTTAAGCCCGACCTGCACCATCCGCCGCTCCAGCTCCCGGCAGGACAGACCCGCGTCCACCAGGAGCCGGGCCTCCCCGGCCTCGATCCAGATGGCGTTGCCCTTGCTGCCGCTGGCCAATACGCAGAATTCGATTTTTTGCCCCCTAGTCAGAGCAGGTGATCAGGTGAGCAGGCGAACAGGTGAAAGAAAGTTACCCGGTCTTCACCTGGTTTTACAAATCTTCAATGCTCTTCTTTCCTCAGCTCACCTGATCCCCTGCTCTCCTGTTCACCTGATCTTCTGCCTCCTTTGTAAACCAAACGCCGGCCACAGGCAAGGGGCTGTCGGCCCGAATCGGCAGAAGCCTTGACTCTCCGATCCTGGTGTGCTATCAGTTTAAAAGTAAAATAACCTTCTAAAAACCGCGAATTTTATCAGACCTCCGAACCGAGCTCGGCCCATCCGGAGCCAGCGAGCGGAGTAGAAGGCCGACGTGCAGCCGATTCGCATTTTTCTGGCAGACGATCACAAGCTGTTGCGGCAGAGCCTCAGGGTGCTCCTGGAAAAGGAGCCGGGCCTGGCGATCGTGGGCGAGGCCGGGGACGGGCTGAAGACCTTGGACCAGGTCGAGGCCCTGGCGCCCGATGTGGTGCTCATGGACATCAGCATGCCTCATCTCGACGGCCTGGAGGCCACCCGACGTATTAAAAAGAGACATCCGGACGTCAAGGTCCTGATCCTGAGCATGCACGGCGACGACCAGTACGTCGGGCAGGCCCTTCGGGCCGGGGCTTCCGGTTATCTGCTCAAGGACGCCTCCAAGGACGAGCTGCTCCTGGCCATCCGCGCCATTAGCCAGGGCGGCTCCTACCTCAGCCCCCGCCTCTCGAAAATGCTCATCGACGATTACCTCCGGCTCAGCGACCAGACCGCAGAGGACCCCTACCACGACCTTCTCACCGACCGTGAGCGCGAGGTCTTCCAGCTCATGGCCGAAAACCAGTCCAGCCCGGAGATCGGCCGGATTCTGGGCATCAGTCCCAAAACGGTCCGGAACCACCGCGCCAACCTCATGGAAAAGCTGGGCCTCCACTCCCAGAGCGACGTGGTCATGTTCGCCCTGCGGCACGGGCTCATCCCCCTCGAACCCTGAACGCCGGTCCCACCGCTGGTTCCTGGCCATTCGCCCCGATTCAATCCTGGAAGAAAACTTCTAGCCTCTTTTTTCCTTTGAAAAGGAAAAATAGGGCAAAAATGAGGCGGTCGGTCCCGATAAATGAGGCGGTCGGTTCCGACAAATGAGGCGGTCGGTGCCGACAAATGAGGCCGCCGCCTCATGGACCCGCCTGATCCTTCCGGTCTAAAATCCAGCTCTACCCAGAATCAGTAACCAGGAGGGGGCTTATGTGCGGCGCATCCTGTGAGCCGGACGAGGCGCTCGTCCCTCTGGACGTGGACGAGCTCGACTGCGCATCGGACCTGGATGAGGCCCAAGCGGCCGAGGACGGGGGTGGATCCGGGGTGGAGCACGGAAACGGCGAGGGTCCTCGCAACGATGTCGTTTCGGCTTATCTTGCGGAGCTGGGGCGCCTCGGACGAATCCCGCCGGCCCGGGAGCTGACCCTGGGCCGACGGATCAAGAAGGGGCAGGAGCTCATGGTGCGGCTCACCCTGGGGTGCCCGGCCCGGCTGAAGGAAATGGACGCGCTGAAGGCCGACGTCGTCTCGTGGCTTACGAAGAAGAAACGGCCGAACCTGACCGAAAACGAGGCCATGGCCATGATCCTGGGGCGGGTGACCGCCCTGTCCGTCCGTTATCCCCGCTCGGCCGGGCTGGCCGCGCTGGCCCGCCGCCTCCGCCGGATCGATGGCCTGGTCCGAAAGGCCAAGGAGGAGCTGATCACGGCCAACCTCAGGCTGGTGATCACCATCGCCAAGAAATACCTGCATCGGGGACTGCCCTTTGCCGACCTGATCCAGGAGGGGAACATAGGGCTCATCCGGGCGGCCGGCCGGTATGACTACACCATGGGCAACCGGTTCTCGACGTATGCCAGTTGGTGGATCCGGCAGGCCATCATCCGGGCCGTTTATGACACGTCGCGAACCATCCGGCTGCCCGCCCATGTCGTGGAAACTATCAATGCGTATCTGAAAACTCATCATCGGCTCATCAAGGCGCTACAGCGGGAACCCAGCCCGGGCGAGATCGCCGTGGCCATGGGCAAGAACCTCGGTAAAATCGAACAGATGATGAGCCTCACCCTCGAACCCGTCTCCCTGGAAGCGCTCATGGCCGACGAGGAAACCCCTCTCGGTGAGGGACTGGCCGGAGACGACGAGTCCGTCTTGAAGCCCCGGCCGACCGAGGAAGAGTATAACAAAACAGTGAGATTGTCCTTAAAGACGCTTACGCCGCGAGAAGATAGAGTGGTGCGCATGCGCTTCGGCCTCGACCAGGAAAAGGCCTGCACGCTGGAGAGGGTCAGCCGCGAGTTCGGCGTCTCCCGGGAGAAGGTCCGCCAGATCGAACAACAGGCCCTGAAGCGCCTCCGTCATTCCTCATACGGCGAGCTTTTGGAGAGCCTGATCTGAGCTTGCAAAACTTCGGCCGCCGGCCGAACGCACACCAGCTTCGCGTCGAACTTCTCGAAATATTACTCATATTCCCGCGGCCCCTCGGCTTCACTCGGGCCTTGAGCTTGCCGAACGGCCCTTCGACTCCGCTCAGGGCCATGGGCCTGTCGAATGGCTTCGATCCTCGACTTCCTGGATTTCAGCTCGACATCCTGTGTTTTACCGCGGTCTCGATCTCGGACCCGGGAGACAAGGCTGGGGCCCCGCTTAAAAAATCGATCAACCCGAAGGGGTTGGCCTCCGCGGCCCGCCGGTCGAAGCGGCACAGCCCTTGGCCCCGGCGCCGGACTATGCTCAAAATCATGTAAAATTCTTGACATGCGCGCCCTCGAATGGTATATACTCTTGCGTTGGGCGGGCATAGCTCAGTTGGTAGAGTACAAGCTTCCCAAGCTTGGTGTCGCGGGTTCGAGCCCCGTTGCCCGCTCCATGATTTGTACCACACAGGCGCCGGCTCGAACCAGCCGGGGTCCGGAGGCCGATATCCGGATCACGGGCAAAGGCGGGTTCGAGGACGCTTGTTTGCATCCGGCCTCAGCGGTGACGAGGCGCGGCCGTGCGCCTGGGTCGCCAGAGGTCGGACGCTTCCGCCCGAGGGCGGAGGCATGCACACTTCGAATAGTGAACGTACGGAAAACCCCTCCCACGAGGAGGGTATAGGTCAACTATTTGAAGGTGGGCCAACGTTGCCCGCTTTCTTTTTTTAGGCCATGGACGCGAAAAACCAGGCACAAACGGTCATGGCGGCCGTGGAAAAACTGGCCGAGCCTTTTTTGGAAGCGGATGGCTATGAGCTGGTGGAGGTCCAGTACCGCCGGGAGCCCCGGGGCTGGGTCCTCCGCCTCTTTGTGGACCGGGCCCCGAATGGCCCATCGCCCGGCATGCAGGGCGGGATCACCCTGGATGACTGCGTGGCCATCAGCCGGGAACTGGGGCACCTCTTGGAGGTGGAAGAGGTCGTGCCGGGCCCGTATCATCTCGAGATCTCCTCACCCGGCCTCGACCGTCCGCTCAAGAAGCCGGCGGATTTCGTTCGCTTTGCCGGCCGCCAGGTCCAGGTGCGGGTCAAGGACCCGATCGACGGTCAGCGGAATTTCAAGGGACGCCTGACCGGCATCGAAGGGGAAATCATCACCCTCAGCATGGACGGCGGGACGATCGACATCAGGCTCGAGGCCATCGACCGCGCCGTTCTCGAACCGGAAATCGACTGGGGACGTGCGTGAAAAACGGCCGCCGTGCGGCCAGGTGGAGCAAGGAACATGCCTTCAGAGCTCGGACGTGTCATTGACCAGATCAGTCGGGACAAGGGGATTGATCGCCAGACCTTGGTCGAAACCCTGGAAGAGGCCATCCGGTCTGCGGTGAAAAAAAAGTTCGGCCTGGCCGACAACTTCGAGGTGGCCTTCAGCGAAGAGCTGGGCGAGATGGAGGTCTTCCAGTTCAAGGAGGTGGTCAATGAGGTCACCAACGACAAACTGCACATCTCCCTCGACGACGCGCGCCTCCTGGACCCGGAGTCCCAGCTCGGGGACGAGCTCGGCGTGAAAATGGACACCGCGGAATTCGGCCGCATCGCCGCCCAGTCGGCCAAGCAGGTCATCATCCAGCGGATGAAGGACGCGGAACGGGACATCGTTTACGAGGACTTCAAAGACCGCCAGGGCGAGATCATCAACGGCATCGTCCAGCGCATCGACAAGGGGAACATCATCATCAACCTGGGACGCACCGACGCCATCCTGCCCATAAGCGAACAGGTGCCTCGCGAAAACTACCGGCAGGGCGACCGCATCCGCGCCCTGGTCCTCGAGGTCAAGCAGATCAGCCGCGGCCCGCAGATCGTGCTCTCCCGCACCCATCCGGAATTCCTCAAGGCCCTCTTCGAGATGGAAGTGCCCGAAATCTCCGAGGGAATCGTGCGCATCGTGGCCGTGGCCCGAGAACCGGGCAGCCGCTCCAAAATCGCGGTCCTCTCCGAAGACAAGGACATCGACCCGGTCGGCGCCTGCGTGGGCATGCGCGGCTCGCGCGTGCAGAGCGTGGTGCAGGAACTTCGGGGCGAAAAGATCGACATCATCCCCTACAACCCGGACCCGGCCCGCTTCATCGTCAACGCGCTGGCCCCGGCCGTGGTCTCCCGGGTGATCATGGACGAGGTCAGCCGCACCATGGAGGTCGTGGTGCCGGACGAGCAGCTCTCCCTGGCCATCGGGCGCAAAGGTCAAAACGTGCGGCTCGCCTCCAAGCTCTCGGGCTGGCGGATCGACGTCAAGAACGAGACCCGGTACGAGCGGATGCTCAAGGAGGGGTACCAATCCCTGGTCAGCCTGCCGATGCTCAACGAAACCCGGGCCGACGCCCTTTACGAGGCCGGGTACACGTCGGTTTTCGACGTTCTGGGGGCCAACCCCGAGGAGCTCGGACAGGTGCCGGGTCTGGAGGGAGTGGTCCCCGAGGAACTCATGGAGGCGGCTAGAATCTACGTGGACCACACCGAAGCCGGCGTTTCGGAGGAAGAACAAGAGGCCCAAGAAAGCCAGCCGGCGTTGGCCGCGGCCGAGACAGGGTCTGAGAGCGGCGGCGAGACCGAGGCGACTCCGCCTCCCGGGATCGAGAACGAAACGGCGGAGACCGCACCCGGCCAGGCGGCCGTCCCCGAAGCGGTCGAGGTCGGGGAACCCCAGGCCGAAACCGTGCAGGAAACGGCCGACGCCGACGATCATTCGGAAGAGGAGCCGCCCAGGGAGTGAAGGATGCCGAGCGGAGACGGACCCCACCCTCCGATCCGGACTTGCATCGGGTGCCGGAAGACACGGGCCAAATCCATGCTGATACGGTTGGCCCTGGACGAGGAAGGGCAGGTCGTTTGGGATATCAAGCAAGTATTGCCGGGACGCGGTGCGTACTTGTGCTCCAGCCGCGCCTGCTTGAAGGCCGCCCTGAAGGCCAGGCGCTTTGCCTGGACCTTCGGCCGGTCCGTATCGATCGCGCGCCTCACCTCCCCAGGCTCCCCCTGGAGCGAGGAGAGCGACGACAAAACGCCGGCCGCCCAACCCGAGCGTGCCTCGGGCGCGGTCCGGAAACCGATACCCGTGACGGAGTGATCAGATGGGAAAGACCAGAGTCTACGAGTTAGCGAAAAAGCTGCACATGGGCAACAAGGAACTGGTGGATCGGCTCACGGCCTTGGGTTTTGCGGTCAAAAGCCACTCCAGTACCATCGATGACTCGGAGATTGAAACCATCCTCAAGCACCTTCAAGGCCCCCAGCCGGCCGCGGCTCCGGCCAGCGGACGCGCCGTCATCCGGCGACGTAGAAAAATCGTCGAAGTGCCGAAGGAGGAAACGGCCCTGGCCGAAGCGCCTGCTCTGCTCCAGGTCCGGCTCGAGGAGGTGGAGGCCGAGGCTGACGCTGAAGCGGAGGCCGCTCTGACCGCTGAGCCCGGGCTTTACGAACCAGCTCAGCCCGAGGTCCGCCTCGAGGCGGTCGAGGAAGCCGCCGCACCAGAGACGGAAGAGCTTCCGCCGGAACCTTCGGCCGAAGCGGTCTCCCTCGAGGCTCCGGTGGAAACCGCCGACGAGACGGCCGCGGCTGCCGCCCCGCAACCGCTTGCCAAGGCGGCGAAGGCCGAAATCGTTTCGCGTAAGGTCGCGGCCATCCCCGACAAGGCGGTTCGGCCGGGGCCGCGGACCAGGCCCACGATCACCGCAAAAAAAATCGGCGCCGCCGGCGGCGAACCGGCCCGGATCATCAGCCGCCCCACCATCGTTCCGCCTCGCGAATCGAAACCGCTTCGGCCCCACGGACCCGCTCCGGTCGAGATCGAAATCCCCTCCTTCCTGGGGGCGATGCCCGAACCCGGCTCGGACGAATGGCGCGAGGCAATCAAAAAGAAAAAAAAGAAAAAGGGCCGCGGTCAGCTCGACGCGGGCCTCGAAGAAGAAGGGCTCGACTTCAAGAAGGGCCTGCGGCGCCGGGAGGTCATCGAACAGACCGACCTGTACGACGAGGACCAGATGCCCCGCTCCGGCGGACGGTACCGCCGCGGAGCTCGGGTGGCCAAGGCCCCGCAGAAGACGACCATCACCACGCCCAAGGCCATCAAGCGCCGCATCAAGATCACTGAAGCCGTCGTGGTGGCCGACCTGGCCAAAAAAATGGGGATCAAGGCCCAGGAGGTGCTCCGCAAATTGATCGGCCTGGGCTTCAGCAGCACTATCAACCAGGCCATCGACTATGATACCGCGAACCTGATCGGATCGGAATTCGGTTACGAGATCACCAAAGGGACTTTCGACGAGGAGGGAATGCTGCACAACGTCGAGACCGAGGACAGCGGCGTTCAAGCCACCACCCGGCCGCCGGTGGTGACGGTCATGGGCCATGTGGATCACGGCAAAACCTCGCTGCTGGACGCCATCCGACAGACGAACGTCATCTCGGGCGAGGCCGGCGGCATCACCCAGCACATCGGCGCCTACCACGTGGTCACCCCCAAGGGGGAGATCACCTTCCTGGACACCCCGGGCCATGAGGCCTTCACCGCCATGCGCGCCCGAGGGGCCCGCGTCACCGACATCGTCGTGCTCGTCGTCGCCGCCGACGACGGCGTCATGGCCCAGACGCGGGAGGCCATCGACCACGCCCGGGCGGCCGCGGTGCCGATCATCGTGGCCATCAACAAAATCGACAAGCCCGAGTCCAACCCGGAGCGCATCAAGCGCGAGCTGGCCGAGGTCGGCCTGACGCCCGAGGAATGGGGCGGAGAGACGCTCTTCGTCAACGTCTCGGCCCGGACCAAAGAAGGCCTCCCCGAGCTTCTGGACGCGATCCTGCTCCAGACCGAGATGGGCGAGCTGAAGGCCCTGTCCGACGGCAAGGCCCAGGGCCGGGTCATCGAGGCCCACTTGGACCGGGGCCGCGGACCCGTGGCCACCATCCTCATCCAGGGCGGGAGACTGCGGGCCGGAGACCCCTTCGTCTGCGGGAACTACCACGGCAAAACCCGAGCCATATTCGACGACAACGGAGAAAAGCTGGATGAGGCCGGGCCGTCCATCCCGGTCGAGGTCCAGGGCCTGACCGGCGTACCCGCGGCCGGCGACGAGTTCATCGTGGTCGACGACGATCGGCAGGCCAAGCAGATCAGCCAGCACCGCCAGTTCAAACAGCGGGAGGCCGAGCTGATCAAGACCTCGAAGGTGACGTTGGAGAACCTGTATGAGCGCATCCGCCAGGGAGAGGTCAAGGAGCTCATGCTCGTGCTCAAGGCGGACGTTCAAGGCTCGCTCGAGGCCATCACCGACGCCCTGGCGAAACTCTCCACCGAAGAGATCATGGTGAACATCATCCATTCCTCGACCGGCGCCATCAACGAAACGGACGTCATCCTGGCCGCCGCCTCCAAGGCTTCCATCATCGGCTTCAACGTCCGGCCCAACGCCAAGGTCCAGGAGATGGCCGACAAGGAGAACGTCGAGATCCGCTATTACGACGTCATCTACAAGCTGACCGAAGAGGTCAAGGAGGCCATGACCGGCATGCTCGAGCCGACCTACGTCGAGCAGACCATCGGCCAGGCCGAGGTCAAAGAGGCTTTCCACGTCTCGAAGGTCGGCACCGTGGCCGGATCAAGCGTCACCAGCGGCCGCATCGTGCGCGGGGCCAAGGTCCGCCTGCTGCGCGACGGCGTGGTCCTGTACGACGGCGTGCTCAGCTCGCTCAAGCGGTTCAAGGACGACGCCAAGGAGGTCGCCAGCGGCTACGAATGCGGCATCGGCCTCGAGAACTTCAACGACATCAAGGCCGGCGACCTGATCGAGGCCTATATTATCGAGGAAAAGGCGGCCACGCTCTAGAGGACATTTTGCGGCTCGAGGCAAAAAAAGATGGTTGTCGGCGTGATGAAGGTCTCCATGATAATACCCGGCTCCGGCTCCCTCAAGAGCAAGCGCAAGGTGATCCGGAGCCTCTTGGACCGGCTGCGGGCCAAGTTCAACCTGGCGGCGGCCGAGGTCGAGGACAACGATCTCTGGCAGCGCGCCGGCCTAGGCCTGGCTTTTGTCAGCAACGACCGGAGCTTCGTGAATTCGGTCATGGACAAGGTGCTGGATTTCATGGAGCGCAACACGGACGCGGAAATTATCGATACCCAGGTGGAAATCATCAATCTCCCGTGAAGAAAGGGCCCAAGCGATGAGCACGAGAAGGGTGGCGCGGGTGGAAGGCCTCATTCAAAACGAGGTCTCGCGCCTGCTCCTGCTCAAGATCAAGGACCCCAGGCTGAAATCGATCATCGTCACCGGGGTTAAAGTAACCCCGGACCTGAAACGGGCCCGCATCTATTACGGTCTCCTGGATGCCCAGGCAGACCGGACCGCCGCGGCCCTGGCCCTCGAGCGATCCTCCGGCTTCTTCCGCCGGGAAATCGCCCAGGTGCTGAAAATGAGGTTCGTGCCGGAAATTGGTTTCGAGTACGACCAGGCGCTCGATTACGGCCGGCACATGGACGCCATCTTCGAAGACCTCGAGGCACACCGGAAACCCTAGGACCATGGAACAAAACTCCACAGCCGGTCAAGACGCCCTGGCGGCCCTGGCCGATCTCTTCGCCCGGAAGGGCCGCTTCCTGCTGCTTACCCATGAGGACCCGGACGGGGACGCCCTCGGCTCCCTGCTGGGCCTGGGGGAAGGCCTCGAGACCCTGGGCAAGCACGCGACGCTCTTTGTCGAAGGCCGTCTGCCGCGCCTTTACGGCTTTCTGCCCGGCGCGGAGAAGATCACCGACCGGCTGGGAGAAGTGGAACCGTTCGAGGCGGCCGTTCTCCTGGACTGCCACACCTTGCGGCGGGCCGGCGTGGCGGCGGAGCGCGCCCGGGGCGTGCCCTGCCGGATTGTGTTGGACCACCATCTCGTCACCGGACCGGTCGATGCCACCTATGCTTTCATCGATCCCAGCGTATCGGCCACAGGCGAGATCGTTTACCATCTGCTCAGGCGGCTGGGCGTACCCTGGTCGCCCTCCCTGGCCACGAACCTGTTCACGGCCATCACCACGGACACCGGCTCCTTCAGCTTCGACAACACCAGCCCGGACTGCCTGGAAGCAGCCGCCGACCTGGTTCGGGCCGGGGCCCATCCCTGGCAAATCTTCCAGCACCTCCACCAGGACCTGCCGGCCGGGCGGCTGGTCCTGCTCAGGCGGGCCCTGGAAACGCTGGAACTTCACCACCAGGGCCGGCTAGGGATTTTGGCCGTGGACGCCGACATGCTGAAGCAGAGCGAGGCGACCGGCGAGGACGCCGAGGGTTTTGTCAACTACCCCCGCTCCGTGCGCGGCGTGGAACTGGCCGTCCTGATCCGGGAAAACGGACAGGGGCTGTACGACGTCAGCCTGCGCTCCCAGGGCCGGATCAACGTCTCCGCCCTGGCGGAAACCTTTGGCGGCGGCGGCCACCACAACGCGGCCGGGTTCAGCCTGAACGCTCGGAACCTGTCGGACATCAAGGGCCGGATCATCGCCGCCGCGGCCCCGTTTCTTTCCGAAGGGGAGGCCGCCTGATGAGCCTGGCCTTGCAAAGAGACCTGTCGGGCGTCCTGCTGGTGGACAAGCCGGTGGGGTTGAGCTCGTTCGAGGTCGTGCAGCGCCTGAAACGGGCGCTCCGGGTGCGGAAGATCGGCCACACCGGCACCCTGGACCCCATGGCTACGGGCCTTCTGGTCGTGTGTCTCAACCAGGCCACCAAGATGGTGCCCTTTCTTCAGGCCGGGGAGAAGACGTACACGGGGCGGATGCTCCTGGGGCTGGGCACGGACAGCGGCGACATCACCGGCCGCGTGACCTTAAAGCGGGCCTGCCTCGATGTGGCGCCGGAGGAGATCGTCCGGCTGGGCCGGGAGTTCGAGGGGGCCATCGAGCAGGTGCCGCCGGCCTTTGCCGCGCTCAAGATCGGCGGGCAGCCGGCCTACAAGCTGGCCCGGCGGGGAGAGAAGGTTCCGGAGCGGTTGCGCCGGGTAATCGTGCACGAGCTGAAGGTGACCGGAATGGAGCTGCCGCGGGTCTCGTTCGCCACCCGCGTCTCCAAGGGCACGTACATCCGCTCGCTCGTGGTGGACTGGGGACGGCGGCTCAGGACGGGCGCCTGTCTCGAGGAGCTGCGGCGGGTGGGAAACGAACCCTTCCGCCTGGAGGAAGCGCTGCCTCTTGCCCAGGCCGAGGCCTTGGCCAAAACGGGCGGCCTCGAAGAGCGGGTCATCCCGCTCGAGCGGGCCCTGTCCTTCCTGCCGGCCGTCCGCATCGACGACGTCTCGGCCCGGTTGGTGGAAAACGGGCAGCCCCTGCCGCTCGAACACCTGGGCGACTTCACGCCCCGGCCCGGCCCCATACAAATCCTAGACCCCTCGGCCAGGCTGCTGGCCGTCTATTCGTACGACCCGACGCGGTCCGCGCAGGCTTCCGCTTGTCTGACGCCACTGCGGGTCCTGCAAACCCCAGAGAAACCCCCGGCGCCACGCACCGGCAGACCGCTTTGACCTTATCTCGAAGGAGGAACGACAAAGGTGGTATTCAATCAGGAACAAAAAACAGGCGTGATCGAGGAATACCGAACCCACCCCACGGACACCGGCTCCCCGGAGGTACAGATCGCCCTGCTCTCGCGGCGCATCGAGTATCTCACGGATCATTTCCAGGTGCACAAAAAGGACCATCACTCCCGGCGGGGGCTGCTCAAACTGGTGGGTCATCGGCGAAGGTTGCTGAACTATCTTCAAAAAAAGGATGTCAACCGCTATCGGGGCATCGTTTCCAGGCTGGGGCTCAGGAGATAACGTGAACGCTCGAACGACTACTTTCCCAGCCGCTTTAAGGTGAAAAACAATGGATAAAATCAAGGTAGAGGCACAATACGGATCGGCGGCATTGACGATCGAAGCGGGCCACATCGCCAGACAGGCGAGCGGCGCGGTCACCGTGCGCTGCGGCGACTCGGTGGTGCTCGTGACCGCCGTGGCTACGAACGAGCAACGAACAGGCATCGATTTCATCCCTCTGACCGTGGATTATCAGGAACGGTTCTACGCCGTCGGCCGTATCCCGGGCAACTTCTTCCGCCGGGAAATCGGCCGGCCGTCGGAAAAGGAAACAATCACGGCCCGTCTGATCGACCGGCCGTGCCGGCCCCTCTTCCCGGAAGGCTGGAACTATGAAACCCAGGTCGTGGCCACGGTCCTGTCCGTGGACGAGTTTTTCGACTCGGACATGCTGGCCATGATCGGGGCCTCGGCCGCCCTGGAAATCTCGGACATCCCCTTCCTGGGGCCCATCGCCGGGATGCGGGTGGCCCTGGTGGACGGAGAGTTGATCGTCAACCCCATCCAGTCCCAGATCGAGGCCTCGAAGCTGAACGTCATCGTGGCCGGTTCCCGCGACGCCATCGTCATGGTCGAGGGCGGGGCCCTCGAGGTGGACGAGGCGACGCTGCTGGAGGCCATTTTCAAGGCCCACGAGGCGATTCAGCCCATCCTGGACATCCAGGAGAAACTGAAGGCCGTCCTGGGCAAACCCAAACGCTCCCCGGCCCCGATCCAAAGAAACGAGGCCTTCATCGCCATGGTCAAGGACCGGTACCACGCCGCGGCCAGGGAGGCGCTGCTGACGCCGGGCAAGATGGAACGGCACGGCAGGTTCGACCGGCTCCGCCAGCAGGCGGCCGAGGAACTGAGCGGGGAATACCCTGACGATGCGGCCAAGATCGGGACGCCTTTCGAAGAACTCGAACGGGAAGTCCTGCGCGAGCTGATCATCAAGGAAAGACGCCGTATCGACGGCCGCGGTCTGACCGAGGTGAGACCCATCACCTGCGAAGTCGGCATGCTGCCGCGCGCCCACGGCTCGGCCCTCTTTACCCGCGGCGAAACCCAGGCCCTGGGCGTCACCACCCTGGGAACCAGCCACGACGACCAGCAGTTGGACACCCTGATCGGGGAAAGTTCCAAGTCCTTCATGCTGCATTACAACTTCCCGCCGTTCTCCGTGGGCGAGGCCCGGCGGGCCGGCCCTCCGGGACGGCGCGAGATCGGTCATGGCGCCCTGGCCGAGCGAACCATCAAGGCCATCGTGCCCGACCAGGAGGCGTTTCCCTACACCATCCGCGTCGTGTCCGAGGTGCTCGAATCGAACGGCTCCTCTTCCATGGCCTCGGTCTGCGTCGGCTGCCTGTCCTTGATGGACGCCGGCGTACCCATCCTCAACCCGGTGGCCGGGGTGGCCATGGGGCTCGTCATGGAAGGGGACCAGACCATCGTTCTGACGGACATCCTGGGCGACGAGGATCACCTGGGCGACATGGACTTCAAGGTCGCCGGCTCCCGGAAGGGAGTCACCGGGATTCAGATGGACATCAAGGTCTCGGGCGTGTCCCGCGAAACCATGAAGGCTGTCCTGGACCAGGCCCGCGAAGGCCGGCTCCATATCCTGGACGAGATGAAAAAGGCCATCGCCGCACCGCGGGCCGAGCTGTCCGAGTACGCGCCCAAGACGACCTACATCGACATCAATCCGGACAAAATCCGGGATGTGATCGGTCCCCAGGGCAAGGTCATCCGGGCCCTTCAGACCGAAACCGATACCCGCATCGAGGTGGAAGACGACGGCAAGGTCACGATCTACGCCCTCAATACCCGGGACGCGGAACGGGCGATTAAAAAAATCCGCGAGTTGACGCAGGAGGCCGAGGTCGACCAGATTTACCGCGGTAAGGTGGTCAAGGTCATGGACTTCGGCGCTTTTGTCGAGATTCTGCCCGGAACGGACGGCCTGGTGCACATCTCCCAGTTGTCCCACGAGCGCGTCAAGCAGGTCACCGACGTGGTCAACGAGGGCGACGAAATCCTGGTCAAGGTCCTGGGCATCGACAAACAGGGCAAAATCCGGCTGTCGCGCAAGGCAGTGTTGGAGGAACCCACCTCTCAACAGCAGTAATTCCATTTCTAAATCGAGATGGGAACGCGAAGGCAAGCGAGCAGCGACGAGACAGTACACATGAAGTACGGCGAGGAGCGCGCAGCGCAGCCGACAAAGTTAACGCTTGAGTTAGAAATGGAATAACAGGCCCTGGAGGCGGACCCGCACGGGTCCGTCCCCCGCCTCGGCGAAAGGCGATCATGGACGCATACCAAAAAACAACCCTCGACAACGGCCTGCGCGTCGTCACGGAAAGGTTGCCCTACGTCAAGTCGGTCTCGGTCGGCATCTGGGTCAACATCGGTTCCAGGGACGAGCAGGACGCCGAGGCGGGCCTCTCCCATTTCATCGAACACATGATCTTCAAAGGCACGGAGAGGCGCTCGACCCTCCAGATCGCCAAGGAGATCGACCAGGTCGGCGGCATGGCCAACGCCTTCACCGCCAAGGAGTACACCTGCTTTCACGCCCGGGTCATGTCCGGCCATATGCCGCGGATTTTAGACCTCCTGACCGACATCTTTCTCAACTCCGTCTTCGACGAAACGAACATCGACCGGGAACGTCAGGTCATCCTTCAGGAAATCTGCATGACCGAAGACACCCCGGACGAACATGTCCACGACCTCTTCAACCAGAATTTCTGGCCCGGCGCCGCCCTGGGTCGCTCCATCCTGGGCTCGATCGAAACCGTCTCCAGCCTCGGCCGGCAGGACATCCGCCGCTACCAGGATCGGTATTACCTGCCCGGCCGCATCGTCGTCGCCGCCGCCGGAGACCTGGAACACCAGGCCTTCGTCGATCTGATCAGCCCCGCTTTCTCCGCTCTGCCGCATAGCTCCAACCACCATGTCCGACGCCCGCCCCGGAGCCAAAACGGCCTCTCCATCACCTCCAAGGACCTCGAACAGGTCCACCTCTGCCTGGGCGCGTCCTTTCCCACCGCCCTGGACAAGGAGCGATACGCCGCCGCCGTTTTCAGCACCCTGCTGGGCGGCAACATGAGCTCTCGCCTCTTCCAGGAGGTCCGGGAGAAACGCGGCCTGGCCTACGCGGTCTATTCCTTCCTCTCCTCCTATGTGGATGCGGGTCTCTTGGGGGTCTATGCCGGCGTCGCCACCGAACACGTGAACGAGACCATCGACCTCATCCTGGCCGAAATCCGGAAGCTTTGCTCCGAACCTGTGACCGAGACCGAGCTCGCGGCCGCCAAGGAACATCTCAAGGGCAGCGTGGTGCTGAGCCTGGAGAGCACGGACAACATCATGACCCGCCTGGCCAAGAACGAAATCACCTACGAACGGTATGTCGGCCTCGACGAAATCCTGCGGGCCATCGACGCCGTGACCGCGGAAGACCTCCGGCGCCTGGCCGAAGCCTACCTGCACCGCGACTCCCTGGCCCTCACCCTGCTCGGACCGGTCCACGACCGCGAACCGGTCGCCGCGCGGCTCTCCCTCTAGCCCCGCCCCGCTCATGGACCCTGTCACCGTTCACGTCAAGCGGGTCCGCCCGGAGGAAGATCGGGACCTGCCCTTACCCGCCTACATGAGCGAGCACGCCTCGGGCATGGACCTCGTGGCCGCGGTGCGGGCGCCGGTCCGGATCGAGCCTGGAGCCATCGTTCTCGTTCCGACCGGTCTGGCCATGGCCCTGCCGCCGGGATTCGAGGCCCAGATCCGGCCCCGCAGCGGGCTGGCCCTGAGCCAGGGCCTGACCCTGGTCAACGCCCCGGGCACCATCGACGCGGATTACCGGGGAGAGATCGGCCTGGCCATGATCAACCTCGGTCCCGGGCCGGTCACGATCCGCCGGGGAGACCGCGTGGCTCAGATGGTCGTGACCCGGGTCTCCCGCGTCGTGCTGGCCTTGGTGGAGGAACTGGAACCGACCCGGCGCGGGTCGGGCGGCTTCGGCCATACCGACGAGGAACAGCCATGAGCGAAAGGCACGTTTTCTTTCGAAGCGGCCCCCTGCGGCTCGAAGGCATGTTGTCTTTGAATGAACCGGGCCTGGGGGCGGTGGTGGCTCATCCGCATTCCCTGTACGGCGGGACCATGGACGACTATGTGGTGGGCATCGCCGTCTCGGCCCTGGCCCATGCCGGCTGGAGCACGCTGCGGTTCAATTTCCGGGGGGTGGGGGGCAGCGGCGGGGCCTTTGACCAGGGACATGGGGAGGCCGACGACATGGTCGCGGCCGCGGACTACCTGAAGCAGCAGAGCATGGGCCGGCTGCTGGCGGCCGGCTACTCCTTCGGCGCCTACGTGGCGGCCCGGGCCTGGCCCGGGCTTTCTGCCCTGGGCGCCGACCCGCTGGTGCTCATCGCTCCCCCGGCCTCGATGATGGACTTCGATTTTATGACCGCCGAGACCCAGGTCGGGCTGATCGTCTGCGGCGAAGAGGACTCCATCGCCCCACCGACGGCGGCCCAGGAGCTAAACGCACGGCTGAGAAGGCCCGCGGCCCTGGCCGTTATCCCGGGCGCCGACCATTTCTTCGGCGGCGCCGCCAAGGCCCTGGGTCAGGCCCTGGCAGAATATCTGGCTGGCGGGAACTGAGGGAACCCTTTTTAGGAAAAAAAGGGTTCCCTCAGACTCCCTCCCAAAAACTTTTCACATGCAGGCTGAATGGAGCTGCGCTCCAATCAGCCTGCATCGTTTCGTTTACACACATGGGTGGGAATACGTCATTCCCGCGGAATTCTCATACCCCGCCCTGAATCAACGGGTAAGGGCACGGCATGCCGTGCCCCTACATGCCGGCGGGCTGGTAGACGTATTTTCCAAAGAAGCCGGAATAGCGACAGTATGGTCCTGGACTTTAAAAAACGGTGCGGTCCGAATAGAGCGAAGCTCTTTTCGGACCGCAGGTTACGGTTTTTAGGAGGGAGGTTGAGGGAACCCTTTTTGGCCAAAAAGGGTTCCCTCAACCGGAAGCCGAAGTTTGGCCCGGTCTTGCCCTAGACGTCCCGCTGAATGGCCTGCTTTTCCCGGATCACGGCCTGGGCCGCGGCCAGACGGGCGATGGGCACGCGGTAGGGCGAGCAGGAGACGTAGTCCATGCCGATGCGGTGGCAGAACTCGACCGAACTCGGCTCGCCGCCGTGCTCCCCGCAGATGCCGATCTTGAGCTTGGGCCGGGTGGCCCGTCCCTTTTCCAGGCCCATCTTGACGAGCTGGCCCACGCCCTCCTGGTCCAGCACCACGAAGGGGTCCCGCTCCAGAATGCCCATGCGCACGTAATCCGGCAAGAACTTGCCCGCGTCGTCGCGGGACAGGCCGAAGGTGGTCTGGGTCAGGTCGTTGGTGCCATAGGAGAAGAACTCGGCCACCTCGGCGATCCGATCCGCGGTCAGGGCGGCCCGGGGCAGTTCGATCATGGTGCCGACCATGTAGGGGATGCGGCCTTTCATGTCGCCCGTAAGCACCTCCTCGGCCACTTTCACCACGATCTCCCGCTGGAGCTTGAGTTCGTTCACGTGGCCGACCAGGGGGATCATGATCTCGGGGTGGACCTTTTTCCCCTGCCGGGTGACGCTTACGGCCGCCTGGAAGATGGCCCGGGCCTGCATGGCCGTGATCTCCGGGTAGATGATGCCCAGCCGGCAGCCGCGGTGGCCGAGCATGGGGTTGGCCTCGTACAGGCTGGCCACCTTGTCCTGGACGGTCTTCAGGTCAACGCCCATCTTCTGGGCCAGGTCGGCCATCTCCGCCTGGGTGTGGGGCAGGAACTCGTGGAGCGGCGGGTCCAAGGTGCGGATGGTCACCGGCAGGCCGTCCATGGCCGTAAAGATGCCTTCGAAGTCCTGCTGCTGCATGGGCAAAATTTTTTCCAAGGCCTTTTCCCGCCCGGCCCGGTCCGCGGCCAGGATCATCTCCCGCACGGCGTCGATGCGGTCGCCTTCGAAGAACATATGTTCGGTGCGGCAGAGCCCGATGCCCTCGGCCCCGAAGTTGCGCGCCGTCTGGGCGTCGTGGGGCGTGTCCGCGTTGGTGCGGACCCTGAGCCGGCGGACCTCGTCCACCCACCCCATAATCTCGGCGAAATCGCCACTCACTGCCGGGCTGACGGTCCCTACACGGCCGTCCAGGACCTCGCCCGTGCTGCCGTCCAGCGAGATCCAGTCCATCTTCTTGAAGGTGCGGCCGCCGGCCTGGAGGGTCTCCTGGGAGTAATCCACGCTGATGCCCGACACGCCGGCCACGCAGCACTTGCCCATGCCCCGCGCCACCACGGCCGCGTGGGAGGTCATACCTCCCCGGGCGGTCAGGATGCCCTGCGCCGCGTTCATGCCCCGAATGTCATCGGGCGAGGTCTCGATCCGAACCAAAATGACCTGGTGGCCCGCCTGGTGCTCCTCCTCCGCGTCCTCGGCCGAAAAGACGATCTGGCCCACGGCCGCGCCCGGCGAGGCGGGCAGCCCCTTGGCCAGGACCGACCTCTTGGCCTTGGGATCGAAGGTGGGATGGAGGAGTTGATCGAGCTGCTCCGGGTCGATGCGGGCCACGGCCTCCTCTTTGGAAATGAGTCCTTCCCGGACCATGTCGCGGGCGATTTTGATGGCCGCGTGCGCGGTCCGCTTACCGGTGCGGGTCTGGAGCATCCAGAGTTTGCCCTGCTGGATGGTGAACTCGATGTCCTGCATCTCCTTGTAATGTTTTTCGAGCTGGAGGCGGATGGCGTCCAATTCGCTATAGGGGCCGGGCATGATATCGCTCAGGGGCACGGCAGTGGGGGTTAAGGGTTTGGAGCGGTTGATGGGTTGGGGCGTGCGGATGCCGGCCACCACGTCTTCGCCCTGGGCATTGGTCAGATATTCGCCGTAGAAGTAGTTCTCGCCGGTGGCCGGGTCTCGGGTGAAGGCCACGCCGGTGGCGGAGTCTTCGCCCATGTTGCCGAAGACCATGGATTGGACGTTGACGGCGGTGCCCCAGTCTCCTGGGATGTGGTGCAGTTCGCGGTAGGCGATGGCCCTGGGGACCATCCAGGAGCTGAAGACGGCGCCGATGCCGCCCCAGAGCTGGTCCAAGGGTTTTTCCGGGAAGTCCTTCTTGAGTCTATCCTTGATCATGGCCTTGAAGGCCTGGACAAGCCATTTCAGGTCGTCCACGTCCAGCTCGAGGTCCAGCTTCACCCCTTTTTCGTCCTTGCGCTTCTGGATGATCAGCTCGAAGGGGTCTTCCTCCTTGCCCGAAGCGGCTTTCACGCCCATGACCACGTCGCCGTACATGGAGACGAAACGGCGATAGGCGTCGTAGGCGAAACGCGGGTTGCCCGTCCTTTGGATTACCCCCTTCATGGTCTCGTCGTTCAGGCCGATATTGAGCACGGTGTCCATCATGCCCGGCATGGAAACCCGGGCGCCCGAACGAACCGAGATGAGCAGCGGATTTGCCGGATCCCCGAACCGGGCGCCCATCTGCCGCTCGATCCATTTCAGGGACTCGTCCACCTGGCGCTTCAAGTCCGGCGGGTACTGGCCGTTGTTCTGGTAGTAGATCGTGCAGACCTCGGTCGTGATGGTGAAACCGGCCGGGACCGGAATGCCCAGGCTGGCCATCTCGGCCAGGTTGGCCCCTTTTCCGCCGAGCAGGTTCTTCATGGCCGCCGAACCGTCGGCGCGGCCGCCCCCGAACGTGTACACGTATTTTTCAGCCACAGCGCACCTCTCCGGTTGAAGTGTTCCCGTCCAAAGGTTCATCCATTCTCAGAATCGGACTTACTCTGACATACCTAAGCGGTTTTATCAAGAAACAAAGAACCACGCCGGTTGCCATCCGGACCTGAGCTTTCCGAATGATAAAAAAGGTCTCCCAGAGGAGACCTTTTTTGTATTGCTGCGGAAAGCTTACTCGTCGCCCGCCGTCAGCAGGCTCTCGTATTCATCCCGGAAGGCGTCCAGGGTCATGCGGATAGGGGTGGCCACCTTGGCGGCGAAGGTACAGTAAGCGCCTTGATCCATGAGCCAGACGAGGGCCTCGAGCTGCGCCAGATCGTTTTCCGTGGCCCGTCCCTCGGCCATGGCCTTCAGAATCTCGGTCACATGAAAACATCCCCAGCGGCAGGGCGTGCACTTGCCGCACGACTCGGCGGCGTTGAAGTCGAACAGATACTTGGCCCATTCGAACATCGAGGCCTCGGGCTCGAGGGCCACCATGACCTGTTCCTTATAGTCGAAGATGATCCTGGAGTCGGTGGCCTTGAGAGGATCGAGGGCCGCGCGGAGGAAGTAATACCGATTGTTGAACAGCGTCTCGTAGAGCAGCTCCTCGACCTCGTGCGCCTTGACGCCGCTATAGAAAATGTT
>Ga0315277_10003532_pt1 | contig 21170 bp, 21 predicted proteins | sample YL17G05_15_MG_FD_203695 | JGI IMG/M metagenome (GOLD analysis project Ga0315277, IMG submission 203695) | Sediment microbial communities from Yellowstone Lake, YNP, Wyoming, USA - YL17G05_15 | ecosystem: Environmental > Aquatic > Freshwater > Lake > Sediment | place: USA: Wyoming | collected... | reverse complement strand
TGGAAGGTAGTCCTTGTATAGAGTGTGAAGATTTTATCAATTGCAGCGAAGGCAAGTCAGAAAAAGCATGTGAAGAAATTTAAAAGGAATTACCCAGATTTAGGAGGATCTAAATTAAATTGACCTTCCTCAATTTGATGCTCTCGTCATAGAAGGAAAAGTAGGGCAACTTCGATTTCAGTCTTGTGGTTGGAATGCGACCCACCCCTCCTGCTTTAACCGGTCCTGACAAATAGCACTGCATAATTGGAACGCAGGGTATTTCTTGCCCGGCTTATAGTTTTTACTCGGTTTCAGGAAGGCTACGATAGGAGGGGTCATAAACGCTTTATGGCAATACTCGCAGCGATGCAGTTCTTCTTTCTTTCCTAATTTCACACCTTTCAGACTGATGCTAGTCTCACTTTTTTCGACCATGAATGGATCAGACCTTTTTTTTTATAATGATTTTCTCTATAATTAAATACCTTTGGGACTAAAAATGCCCCCTAGTTACTCTGCCAGAATGATATTATTAATAATAGACTTTTTCAAAAAAATGATCCCCACCTTACTCTGCCAGACTGACATTATAAAAAAAGGTGAAAAAGATGTGGAAAAGGAAAACTGTGGAAAAATACAGGGACACAGTAAAGATGAATGTCCTCTATCTGTTCAATTATCGAAATGATCAGTTTTTAAAGATACTGGAAGGGAAATGCTGCATTGAATGCCAAGATTTTATAGAATGCATTGAGGGCAAACTCGAGAAAGCATGTGAAAAAACCTAACTTTAATAGAGAACAGTAATCGCCCTTTTTCTCAGAGAAATGTTGTTTATGAAATTTTTCCTTACCTCCTGACTGACTGACTGCTTGACTGACATTATTAATTTTTGAAAAGGATAATATGCCCCTAATAAGTACAAATATTCTGCGGAAAAGTTATCAAGGTTTAAAGCAGAGAATGAGTGTATGGAGAAAAAAATTATTTTAATTATTGTCGCGATATTATTGATAATATTTTCAATGGTATTGATAATAATATCAATATAAAGAAGCCCATGACATGGCAATCAATGGACTTTTACCCCCCCAGCGTAACAATTAAAGTTTTAAATGGCGCAATTCTATATGACTTGGGCGAATGCTTGTTAGTGGTCGGTTCGGTAATGGGGGTTATGTGACTTGGCAATGGGTGCAATTTTCTCGCTATTTTGCTATTTTGAGCCTCTCACTGATGGCAAGCATATCCTTATTGGGTAGCGGACTTTCTATGTTCATATTTGAAATTTTGGGTTATGATTCCCTTCCTACTTAAGCATATACCTTTGGAAATTCCGTTTATAATAATAGGCGCTGGGCTCCTGCTAATTTCTTTGATAATTTACTGGAAAAAGGTCAAAGGTAAGGAATGAAACTTACCTACCCCTACCCTACTCTGCCATACGGACATTATTGATTTTCAAAAAAAATACTTACCCCTACCTTCCTCTGCCAGACTGACATTATTCGTTGAGAAGGAGCAGCAAGAAACGCCAGAGTGGAAACTGATCGAAGAGAAGAAAGGGATTAATGCGAGTTCTTTTTATATGGATTCCTCTGCTGTAAGCTCCGGAGGGGGTTCCGTCTGTTTTAACGGGTTGGGGAATAAGGTGCTTAACTCTTTGCTCCCGATCATCGCCACGGCGTCCATGCTTTGCCGGATCGTAATAGGCAAAAGGACATAGGGCGAAAGTGGCTGGAGCTGAGCGTTCATCTTGACTGCGAGCGCTTGCGCCAGAGCAGGGCTACTCAAGAAGTAGCACCCTACTGTCCACAAACCGATAGTGCGCCCTTCTTGCAATTTCTTCAGTGTCCTTTTCACCTCCCTGAGGCGATCCAGCTCCGCCCGCTTCATGAGCGGCTCCAAATTCTCCTTCGGGGCATCCATTTGGTTGAACAGGTAGGCGGCGGCTTGGAACTCGCTGTTGTTCTCCAGCTCCCCGGTCATCCGTTTAAGCGTGGTGCGGTACTGCTCGTCCGCCTGCTCCTCCTTCGCATCGATCTGCGCTTGAGTCATCGGGATTATATGGAATTGCAGGTAGTAGGAGTCCTCGATGGTTTCTAAGAAGGAGTACAGCTCGCTATTTTTAGCATAAGTGGGGGTCAGTCTGTGGACTGTGAAGGTGAATTCCTCCAGCTCGTGCTCAATCAGGACCTCCGTCCCTTGCGCGGAGAGGTGAGGGAACTGCACCGGCGCACCTTTCACGGATAACCGCGGTGGGGTGTAGAGGAAGTAGGGCGCGTAGAGGACTTGCAACACATTGAGGTAATCTCCAATTTCCGTAATCGTAATGCCGAGTTTCTTGCTGAATTGCCGGACTTTATTTGCCTGTTCCAGACTGCTGTGGTGGAGCGCATCCAAGTGTCGCCCGCGCGCGACTAACCCAATATAATATAATGTGTCCTTTTGATGGTGGATTTCGAAGGTGAACTCGATCCCTTGGCCGTAGAGGAAGAGTAGGAGTTCCCGGACGGGCAAGGGGGGTTGCACCAGAAAGAACTTAATCAGCAGGAAGCCCTCCTTCCCGACCCGAAAGACCGCCATCCCGTCACGGTCATCCACATAGAGCGGATGGGTGGGTTGGAACTTGAAGGCGAACTTGGGGGCAGTCGGGCGCTTTTTACTCGTCCAGAAAATGACGAGAATGATCACGGGAAAGATCAGTAAGAGGAGTGGGTTAGAATTGGCGAAGAAGAGCGCCAGCATAATACTGATATGAAGCATCCCGGCTAGGAGGGCGTAGCGCGAGGATTTCGGGTGCACCTTCTTATCGAAGACCACGCGCGCCGCGAGGTAGATGATTACCCAAATGACCACGAGGAGAATGTAGGCGTTGACATCGCCAGCGACCCCCTGCAGCGTGAAGTTGTAGAGGACGGTCATGATCTGCTCGAAGAAAAAGGCAATCAGCAGGATAATGCCGATGTAGATGGCGTACTTCGTGAGGGCCGTATTACTCCGCCTCCTCGGTCGGTTTCAGTTGGAAGCCAGTGATCCCCGCCGCCGTGATCTGGAAGGCGAAGGTCTGCTGCTGGGCGTATTTCTCGGGGGCATACTCAATGGTGAGATATTTAATGTGATCCTCTTCCCTGTTCTTATCGCAGAAGTAGAAGCGGTAGCGTTCGACCCGCTGAAAGCCTCTTGCAACTAGCGGTACTTTCGCCCCGTTCTGCTCGAGCGTCGCGTAATTGATCACGAGGATCGGGATCTGCTGCATGTGCGCAATGCCCACCAGCCCGCCGAGCTGCGTGTCAATGAGTTCTTGGAAGAACCCCTGGCTCGCCTCGGTGAAGCGTTCTGCCCGATAATAGTGCGTAATCGGATCGACGACGACGATCCCGACGCGATCCAGATAGAGTTTGATGTTTTGGATAAGTTGGGTTTGATGCTGGAAGGAGGTGGGTTGCACCAGCATGAGGGTCTTGAGCGTCTTGGCATCCTGCACAATTTTGGCGAACTTGTCGAGGCTGAACGCGTGGTTGACATCCACCCAAATCCCTTTCCAGCCCTCGTGCATAATGTGGGCCATCACGTGCATCGCGAAAGTGGTCTTCCCTGACCCGGGTTCACCATAGAGATGAATAATGGAGTCCTTGCGGAACCCACCTTGGAGGACTTCATCGAGGAGCGGGATGCCCGTCGCGATCACGGGATGGTCCCGCGGGCGGAGCTTGATCAGCGCTCGCTTAGTCGAAGGTTTCGAACCACTCATCGCTTTGGGAGGCATATTTCATATTTTCTCCTTGGATGAATTTCGTCGCTTCACGCGCAGTCTCAAAAATTTGCACGGGATCCCCTGTCATCTTCGCTTGGCAGCGTGGGCAGCGGACCGTTTTGAAGTCCAGCCGCTTGTAAGTCAGGGTCCCACAGTTTGCGCATTGTAGCACTTTGAATTGCGTCATGAGGAAGGGCGGTAAAAGTCGGGATTTTTAAAGATTATGCCTCCGAATAAATAGGGATCAAAAAACGAATTAGGGTAGGATTATCACACTTTGAGGGAGGTTAATAAAAGGTTGAAACATCTTTAAGAAATGCAATCGAATTTGAGACAGATTTGAACTCGTCACCGCTCTTCTAAAAATGCAATTAACCCCCATTGGGATGGAATTGTTGAACAGTCTAATTTGACATATCTTACTTTTTTATTTTCATTCTGAGCTTCTGTGGTCTAATAAAAATTACCAGAGGGAGGGGATGTTTGAGAGAGCGAAACTCGTTTAGCCATAAAGAGTCCCAGAGGCCAAAAGAAGATGATAAAGGGGATAAAAAGAAAAATTAAAGATAGTCCTGTAGATCCCGCCAGAGTCTCGCTCACAAATCCAACGATACCTAAGGGTATGACGGTGAGGAGGTAATAGATTGTGGGGAATAATCTGAAATTCATATATTTTTTGATGCATGCTTGACATTGAAGGGGTTTTCCCATCTTTCCATAAGTGAAATCTAACGTGCAGAGCGGTTTAAAACAGAGCGGGCATCGTGCAATGGCTATTAATTGTGGGTGATTCACACAGAATTCTGCAGTATGGGGATTATATGTTTGTAAAGAATTCTTATAAGTTTCCTGCGACTCTTTAAATTGGGCGAACATTGTGGGTGAAATGTGAGGGAATGAACTGATAAGACTGAGACCCATCATAATAAGAAGAATTATACTAATGATGAGGGGTTGAGAACTCACCGGGACCACTAAAAAGACGGTTAAACTGATTAAAATCGAGACAACAGGCAGATAATGGTAAATTTTGGAGAAAGACTCGAAGGTATCTAAGCCAAGGGTGCCTTGATGCACTTTTTTTTCGAAGCAGTAGAGACACGTTTCACCTAAGACTAAATTCGAAGGGTGCACTAATTTTTTGCACTTATTACATTGACCTTGAATCAATTCAGAGACCTCCGGCTTGCTGTATTAAATAAAATTGATATTCCAACTCTACTCACAAATCGATGCCTAGTGAATATTTATTTTCTGATCTTAATTCTCATCCATAACCTTTAAAAAGGGACACTTTTACCCGACCTCCTTCGGTGATAGAAAAGTATGTCAACCGAAGATTTGCAATCCATAGAAGGAGTCGGCGAGAAGATCGCCGAACAACTAATATCGGCTGGGATTCCGAACGTAATCGCCCTCGCCTCTGCGACTATGCAGAAGCTTGTGAATCTGGGAATTCCGAAAGCCAGAGCCTTGAAGATCCTCGATGAGGCGCGGGAACGCTGTTCCGGCATTTTCGGCTTCGTGACGGGCGACGAATTGGTCCAACTTTTTAACAAACGCCAGTTCCTCACCACCGGCACGAAAGCACTCAATGACATCCTCGGCGGGAAGGGCTTCGAGACACAGAAAGTCTACGAAATCTACGGTCCCGAGGGGACCGGCAAGTCGACGCTCCTGCATCAGCTCATCTGCACCGCCTTCCTGCCCCCCGATCAAGGGGGATTGGGGTCGGGGACGATCTTCATTGATACGGAAGGTACGTTCTCCATCAAGCGCATTCGCGAGTTCGCCGTCCGCTTCGGCATCGATCCCGACGAGATCACGAAGAACGTGGTTCGATCGCAGCCGCCTACCTCCGATACGATGCTCTTCATTGCGGAGCAGCAGCTGGAGAAAATGGCGGATAAGGTCAATGCCCGACTGTTCTGCGTCGATTCCATTGCGACCCATTTCCGCTCGGAGTACGGATCCGAACGGCAGATGCTCCCCGAGCGCCAACAGAAGGCGAATCGCATCATCCACGCGCTGAAGCGGGTGGTCGTCGCGAAGAACGGTGTCGCCATTTTGACGAACCAGGTAACCGCCAACGTGACGGGGATGGGCTTGCCGTGGATGCATTCCATGGGCAACGTGGTCGGGCATGAATCCCAAGTGCGCATCCGCGTCCGCAAGACTGGCGATCTGCGGGAGTTCAAAATCGAGAAAGCGCTCGACCTGCCCCCGAAAACATGCCTGCTGACCATAACGGACCAAGGGCTCTTCGATACTGACAAGAAACCCAAGACGAAGGCGAAACCTGGCACGGAGGACAGTGACGATACCAAGGCGAAGGATAAGAAGACATCGAAGAAAACTGAGAAATCGTCGAAAAAGACGGCGCCGAGCAAGGCAGCAGAGCCAGAAGAAGCTGAAGAAGAAGCCGAAGAGCCAGAAGAACCTGAAGAAACAGAAGAAGCCGAGGAATAAAGGGATTCAAGTGCGATTACGTTCCACCCTTTTTTTTCTTATTTTTCTCACCTTAGTTATAATGGTAACTTACATTCCCGTGCAGAGTACCCTATCATCCCCGGTGACCACTGGGTATTCAATTGTCGGGGAGCGCTGCTACGGGGAAGGCGGGTTCACCAGCAATGTGATCATACAAGGGGCATTAATGGTGACGCTCACCCCGCTCGCTGGGAAGTCCGTGCAGTATACGAGCACGGGATACGTGATCGAGGGGGAGTCATCACCGCAATCGATCGGAGAGACCATGACTCTCACCAATCGGCGGGATGCGCAGGGGAACTTCACCGGGTTCTTCATGGAGCTCCCAAGGAAGGCACTTCTGAATATCAGCACCTTGAGTGAGAACGTGGTGGCCCACTATGAGGGCGAGCGGTATCTCGATATAGACGGACGATCTGTGCGCACCTTTCTCTACTGCTATATTGTGACGGAGGTGCAATCCATCTTGCGCTTCGAGTGGTATTTTGAGTTGACCTCTGGAATTCTACTCAAATTTCTGAAAGCTATCGAGATCAATTTCGTGCGGGTTCAGTGGGAAGCGTATGTGGTGATAAATACAACCCTCACGCTGACGAGCACGCACCCCATTACCGCCCTTTTCACGAATATTCAGACGAATTTCTACGCCGTGGTGGGTGCCTTGGTCATTATAATTCTCGGATTTTACTTCCTCACCCAGCGTAAATCGCCTACAGGAGGTGGCGGGCTATAGACTTCGATATCTACGCCTTTGGGCAAGTCTGCCTCCTTGTAATTCCAATGGTCATCCTCTTCTCGATTGTGTTTAGCGCCCTTCTGACGGCACTAGCCTCTCGGTCCGATATGGGGATGCATCTCACGATAGCATTAAGCTACCTTTTCGCCCTGGGGATCGTCGTGCATGAATTGGCCCACCGCCTTTTTTGTGGGATTTTTGGGGTGAAGGTCCGCGAGATGCAACTCTTTAAAGTGACGCGGCGGCATACCGAGAATGGGCAATATTTGAGCGTGGGCGGCTACGTCGAGTGTGAGGATATTCAGAGCGTGATCGTGGCGCTGTTCCTCGGGTTTGCTCCCCTTATCATAAATGGGTTCTTGGTCGGGCTCTTGGTGTATTACGGACCTATTCTGTTCGAAACAGACTATGCCGCCTTGATTATTTATGCGGGGATTGCGCTGGGGCTGGGCACGCGCACCTCCAAGGAGGATATGCTGCTCTGGGTGAGCGCGCTCCGTAAGAACCCAGGGCGGGGCTTCCTTGAGATTATAGGTCTTATCCTTTTTAGTGGGATGCTCTATTATGTCATAGGCGTCCTTCAAATCCCGGTCTGGGGCACTTGCAGCATCCTACTCGCTTTCATACTGATTATGGTTGTTTTGAATCGCCAAAAATCTACTCGCGGAGTGAAATTGCAAGGGGTCTGATCTGGATGGTGACGATGGCACAGGCAACCACCAAATTCCCGCTCGATATGGAACGCTATTTCCCGTTCACACCGCGACCAGGACAGTCGCTAATGGGGACGGAAATCTACTACGGCGTGCTTGCGCGGAACCATGTAGCGATCGAGGGGGCGGCGGGGCTGGGGAAGACGATCATCGCCTTGAGTGCGCTGCTACCCATTTGTCAAAAGGAGGATCTGACACTGCTCTACGTCGCCCGAACACACACGCAGATGCAGCGGGTCATCGAGGAGTTGGCGACCATCAATCAAAAGCGGAAGCAGCACCTGACCGGGCTCTCAATGTACGGGCGGGCGAACATGTGCCCGAACCCCGAAGTCCGCGAAGCACAGCCCACCGAGGCGATGGAACTCTGTGGCATCTTCCGCAAGAAGAAGCTGTGCGACTGGTATGAGAACTTGAAGGCGCAGGAGATCGATGAGGTGCGGGGCTGCCTATCCGCGGAGTATATCCGTGAGTTCAGCCTGGCAAATAACCTCTGTCCCTATTACTTGGGGAAGGCGCTCCTGCCGCACTGCCGCGTGGTGGCACTGACTTATGTTTACCTCATTGATCCGTTCATCCGCTCCGTCTTCTTCAATAATCTAGGGCGTAGCATCGAGCAATGTATTCTGGTGCTGGATGAGTGCCACAATCTCCCTGAGCTCGCGATGCACGCCATGTCGCAGGGTGAATCCGACCGCGGGCTCAAGAACGCGCTCAAGGAGTATCATCGCTTCGATGCTACAGGGAAATACCCCCTCATCTTGGCGTTTCTCAAGCATTTCCTGGCATATTTAACTTCCGTGCAGCAAGCAAATCATGGGGAAGGTGAGGACTACGAGGTCGGCGTGGATAAGGTCGCCATCCTAAAGTATTTCATGGAATTTGTGACGCAGCACGGCTCGGACCTCTACCTACTCAGTGTAGAGATTCAGCGATTTGGGCGGCAGATTCGCCATTTGAAAATCGAGACCCACCAACCCCCCTACAGCTCCATTTTACGGTTCGGGGCGTTCATGGAACACTTCATCCAGACCTTCAAAGACCCCCAATACCTGCATTACATCATCCTTTCAAAGAATCGGATCCAATATTACATCCGCTGCATCGATTGCCGTAGCATTTTGCACCCGCTCCTGAAAGCGCGGAGCATCGTGTCGATGAGCGGGACGCTGGAACCCATCAGCGCCTACCTCGAAATCTGCGGCTTCCCCGCCGAGACACGCTGCCAAGTGCTCCCCTCCCCATTCGACCGACAGAGGGTCAAGGTCATTGCAACGCGGGGGATCGACGTGACCTACTTCAAACGGACCACCGAGCAGTACAGCCGGGTTGCTGATAAGTGCTTGGAGGTCATTCGGGCCACGCCGGGCAACACCGCCATCTTCTGCGCCTCCTACGAGGTCCTCGACGGCTTGCTCCGAACGCCCTTGAAGAAGGAGGTTCGGCAGTTGGGGCATCAGTTCTTCGCCGAGAAGCAAGATATGACCAGCCAAGAGAACGACGAGATGATTCATCAATTCAAGCAGATTGGGCGGGATGGAAAAACGGCGGTGTTGGTGGGAGTCTGCGGTGGGCGGAACTCGGAAGGGGTTGATTTCCCAGGTGCAGAACTCTACACCGCTATGATTCTCGGAGTGCCTTTGGCGCGCATGACGCACTCCATCACCGCACTGATCAACTACTACACACGCCAGTTCGGCACTTGGAAGGGCAAAGAGTACGCCTACACGCTCCCCGCCTTCCGCCGCACGAACCAAGCTGCCGGACGACCCATCCGCACGCTGACGGATTATGGCGTGATCGTGTTACTCGATGAACGCTATACTTACCCGTACTATCGGCGTTTCCTCTCCCATTGGCTGAACGAGAACATGGTCATCGTGGAGAACGAGCCGAACGCCTTGACGGAGGAGGTCAGCCGCTTCTACGCGCGATTTAGCACACCGATTAATGATAATCAGAGATCAAAAATACAGAAAGGAGTTGAATAGAATGGACTCCCAAAGTTGTGATATTATAAGGAAAAAGATTAGAATCTACAAGGATACCGGCTCAAGAATTTTCAGCCTAACCATATTTGATGCGGCGCAGGTCATTAATATCTAATTTCCCTCTTTTTTTATGCATCGCTTGGGGATCCGTCCTTTCCAATGAAGAAAATGACTATTTTTAATTAATTGTCCGAAAACCTCTCTGCTAGTCCACTCGGTCCCACACCCTTTGAGGTAAGGCGCCCCTTCGCGAGGCTTAAATACTCTCCCTCCCTAAGAACTAGTGGAAAGTCCGAATAGATTTTGATACCGCTTGAACCCAACGGTAGTGGGCCCGTCAACTTCTTTTAGGACTTTCTGCCCACTACCACCTTCTTTTTTTGAGGAATTTAGCATTTATCCCTCATTAAGCCGCGCACAAGGGCGATCTTTGGGAATATAGAGGAGATCGTGATCTTTTGGAGGGGCGGTCTTTAGAACGGAATGCGATAGACACGGAAAGGGGTCTGCTGGTAGAAGTCCTCGCCCAAATGCGCCTCGAGGAAGTTGAAGAAGGTCTCCGGGGCGTACTGGCGGTTGAGGAAGTCCCAGAGTTGGTCGGCGCTCCACCCAGCGTGCTTGACGAACTGATAGTTGAACTCGAACTGTTGACGTTTGAAGTCTTCGTCCCTCGAATGTTCCCCCCGACCATTCTCCACCATCTTGATGAATTGCCCAGTAATTTTGACGCGGTACTCAATAGTCAGCGTGAATTCCTCCAAGACCCAGTTCTGCGCGCGACAATAGGTTTTGAAGGTGTTCAGCTCCAAATCCACGCCGAGCCGCTGCATCCCCTCGAGGTATGCGCCCCAGAACGCCTCAAAGGAGGCATCTTGGGGACGATTGATGTAGTGGGCAATATCGATCTGCACCACGATCAGCTTCCCAGGGCACCTGAGGACGCGCCGCATCTCCGGTAGCACCCGCTTCGCATCGACGAACTCGAGGAGCCCCATAGAAGCGACGAGGTCGAACGAGGCATCGGGGTAGCGAATGGCAGTTGCATCGCCTACCTCCAAGTGCATATTAGGTGCCTTGGCCCAGTGCTGGTTCCCATATTCGACTTGGACAGGGTCGATGTCGATGCCGATTAGTTCCGCCTTGGGACCCAAGTAGGGTTGGATCATTTTACCGAAGGCACCAATTCCGCACCCGACATCCAGAATGTGCTCCTCGCCTTGCAGATTGAGGATAGGTTTTATAAATTGGTGGATGGTCTTGCTCCTAACGAATTGGGTGCGTCCTGCTACTTGGAACTCCAAGAAGTCCCAGCGAATTGTTGCAGTCATGTGCTACCCCTCCCCCAGTACTTCCGAGGGGTTTTTGAGAGTGGGCAAGTAACCTTGCTGCCATATCCGAATGATCTTCACCTAAATATAATATACATCTATAGAACATATAAATAATTTTGGATAATGCGTCGGTTTCCAAAAAGAAGAATCATTCGATTTTTCTATTTGAATTACCGCTTTGAATTACCGCCATTTAGATTACCTTATTTTGATCTTATTTTGACTATATTTTGACCTTTATCAACGCGGTCTCCATCGGTATCTCATAGGGATGGGAAGGTAAATGGTGATATTTAACAGCTCAAACAAAATTCTATTGAAGGGGAAAGTTGATCGATGACTCCCCCAAGAATATTCCTGACGGGAAAAAGTGGTGGCGCCAATGCAAGAAAATTTACTTTTAATTTTGCTGTAGCATTCGCAGCATAATACCTTCGCATTGATTCGCTCTGAGCGAGAAAGTTCGTTGTATTTCATTTTCCTATCACACTTGGGCTTCATTACTGGGTTGGCTTGGGTAAAAGATGGGCTTTAAAAATGTTATGATTATCGTATTGATAAGGTATTTTTAGAACGAACTTAAGATAATCAGGAATTTGATAAAAGAAGGTTGAATGGGACTTGAAACGGAAGTTAATTGATTTGCTCCCTTTATTGGTGATGAGTTTTTTTACCAGTGAAATGGCTTTAATTGTTTTATTCATTCTCCAATTACCATATATACTGATTGCCTATATCCCTCTCTTCGCCTGTATTTTTATTCTACTAGTTTTATATCTCCGAAAGAAAGAGGCTGATTAAATGTATGAAGCATTATTTATTGTTCCGCTCTGTATTCTATTCTTTATCTTGATTTATCATTCGCTCAAAACGAATGGAAAACGCACCACGCTCCTCTTTTTTGGAATCGCCCTCATCTTTGCCTTCCTCAGAGAATTGATCATCGGGCTCACCTATCCGCTCTACTTTTCAAACTTTAAAATAGGACCCATTCCGCCGGCTATTATGTTGGGGTGGGTTTTTGCCTTCTATTTAGGAGACTATTTTGCCCGCAAAATCACCGCCGATACCCGATTTGCGAATAATATTTTCGTGAAAATTTGTCTTGGAACGTTCGTGGTATTGGGGATTTCTTTAATCATGGAAACCACGGCACCCCTGCTGGGATGGTGGTGGTTCCAAGAAGGGCTGCTAGAAAGCTTACCACCCGCAGCCATTGTATTAGGGGCGCCTCTTTTCGTTCTTATCGGGTGGTCCACTACTGGAGCCACCTTTTTGGGGATTTACTATCTATTACAGCAATATAACTACCAACTCAAAGTCATTCTCCTCAGTTCAATCCTCTATAGCGCTATCATAATAAACTTTGTGATGTGTAATTACATCATCTTATATCATCCCCCTCTTCCCTTCCCTTACTAGACCCCTTCATGAAGCGAATAGAGCGATTAAATAAATTTTTATAAGTATTTATCTAATTAGGAATTATAGTTCAACTGAATTGAAATATTAGTAAGGAATGAAAAATGAGTGCCGGAAGAATTGTTGGCGGGATTATAGCCCTCGTCGCAGGTGCTTTGCTCCTTATCGGTGTATTTTGGTCGATGGCGGAATTCCATATGACGTTCGGCAATCCCATAGCCGTATTTAATTTGGTAATGGCGGCTCTGATGATTGTGGGCGGCGTTTTAGGACTTGCTAAGCTAAAAACAGTTGGTGGTATCCTAGCATTAATTGGAGGCGTATTATCAATGCTAGGGGGATTACTCGCATGGTTTACTCCATTCTACTATTTATGGCCCCTAAGCTTCTTCTTTCTCTTAGCTCCAAGCGAATTCACCTACTACTTTGCCACCGAATCGATAATCGCGATTGTAGGCGCCATAATCCTTTTAGTAAGCAGTAAGGAATAATTTGTTTCCTTTTTTTATTTCCCTTTTCTCTTTTTTTCTCCGCTTTCCCTACTCTTTTGGAAATAGATTTTTATAAGCATTAATCTTGGATATAGAATCATAGTATAGTCGAACTAAAATTTTAATGAGGAAAGAACAATGAGTGCCGGAAGAATTGTTGGCGGGATTATAGCCCTCGTTGCAGGAGTTTTGCTCCTTATCGGAGTATTTTGGGCGATGGCAGATTGGATGCTTCCCTTCACCAGTAGCTATGTGCTCCTTACTCTCGCATTAGCAGCTCTGATGATTGTAGGCGGTATTTTAGGACTTATTAAAGTCAAAACAGTGGGTGGCATCTTAGCATTAGTAGGCGGTGGAGTGGCAATCTTGGGTTGAATACTCGCATTTACGGGGACATACTGGGGATTACTCCCCCTAAGCTTTTTCTTCGTCTTAAGTCCAACCGAATTTACCTACTTCTTTACATTGGAAGCCATAATCGCGATTGTGGGCGGCATAATCCTCTTAGTTAGTAGTAAGGATTAATTAATCCCCTTCTACTTCCCTTTTCTCTTTTTTTCTCCGCTTTCCCTACTCTTTTGGAAATAGATTTTTTATAATTATTAATGCATAGAGTGATTATATTTCAACTGAATTATTAATGAGGAAAACAAAATGAGTGCCGGAAGAATTGTTGGCGGGATTTTAGCCCTAGTCGCGGGTGCTTTGCTCCTTATCGGAACACTATGGGTGGTCGCAGTATGGTCGTCTGACTTCACCGATATCTTTGTCCTATATAATTTGGGAATGGCGGCTCTGATGATTGTTGGTGGCATTTTAGGACTTGTCAAACTAAAAACAGTTGGTGGCATCCTGGCATTAGTAGCAGGTGGAATGTCAATTGTTGGGGGATTACTCGCCTTTATGGGTGAAATCTGGGACTTAATCCCCTCAAGCTTTTTCTTCGTCTTATATCCAAGTGAATTCACCTACTTCTTTGCATTGGAAGCGATTATCGCGATTGTGGGCGGCATAATCCTTTTAGTAAGTAGTAAGGACTAATTCGTCTCCTTTGATTTTATTTTTCTCTTTTTTTCCCCACTACCTCTTTTTTTAGTAGCTCTCGTGCAGTTAAAACTCAATCGGAACATAGATGGTGAGATCTAATCAAAAAACAAAAAGAAAAATAGGGGAAAAAAAGGGCTAATTTATAGATAGATAGCAATCGTGCGAATTTCAGAGTCAATAAGGGTTCCATTCACGAAAGAGAATCCAATGGTGTATTTAATGGTCCCCAAGACGAACCCTGCGGGTAATCGACCCGTAATCTGAGGGGTTAGAGTTGTGTATTGAGTGGGGAGAAGTGTTAAGTTAGCTACGGAATAGGTATAATTTTGTCCATCGAAGGTGGGACTGAGTTCTATACCCCCAAAAGATACATTGAATAGATTGCTTTCGGTTCGGATTGAAACGGAGACATTGAAGCCTTTCGTCGGGTACCCATTATCTAAGAGCAGTTCCAAGTCATTGATTTGGGGTTGATATGTATTCGCTTGGACAGTAGAAGGCGTTTTGAGCACGCTTAGGGAAAGAATGCCAGACGGAATAGCCGCTGAGACGTTTAAAGCTAAGTAAGCTTGAAGGGTGTTATTCCCAATCCCGATAATTGCCGGATCGAATGCATTGACAAGAGCTACCCTTCTGAGAGTCTCTGTATTGACTCCGGTGCGATCATAGGTGGGAATCACGTAATACAGAGAGCCTGCTAAAGGATATATTAAAAAGTTGCCGAATCGTTGCGTTATTAAAAGTTTAAGGAATTGTGCATCTTTTTGTTGATATGCGGAGACAGCGGTTTCCAACCCAATCATTTGCGTTTCACCTGAGGTTCCATTGCGATAGAATGAGGTTCTTCCGAGATCATTTGGGTGTTTTCCATTTTCGACAATATAAAATCCGACGAGGTTCCCCACAGCGGCCGATTTGAATTCCACAATGGAAGAACCCACATAAGTCAAACCAAATCCCAAATCATACATGATATAATACAAATCTACATTTGCGGGGCGTGCAAAAATGTCATTTGAATTGCGCCAAGTTGCGGGATCCTGTACATGATAAGTATAATCCACTTCCATTTGATATTCAATTAGCATTTCAGGATATTTTAATTGGGGGATTAACCAAGCGGGCATCGGAGCCCATTTATACATATCCATATAAATCTGGAGAAAATCGTAAGGCAGATCCACGTTATTATACTGGTAGAAATTCATAGTTCCAGTTGCTGTATCAATTAGTACCACACCCAACCAGCGCACAATATCAGATTGAATATACCCGGAGAAGGAAGGAAAGTCCAAGATAATATCTACGCTGTAATACATCCGATTGTTAATAGAATCAAAAACAAGATACGGATCATCCCCAAGGATCAGGTTAGGAAGTAAAATTCCGCCAACTCGATCATTTATGTTGCGTTTAATTAAATAGCCCGTTTCATCACCCGTTTTGAAGCCCCAATCTTCAATGAACCACCAATTTAGAAATCCATTTAACGTAACATCAGGGGCGCCCTGATATGTGAGATTACCTATTTCCAAAAACTGAGTATTATTCAAGATTGTGTAGTAATTACCTGGCAATTCTCCAAAATAAATGGGGTAATCATAGGCCACGCCGAAAATACTAGGGAATGAATTCGGTGGTATCAGTTCGCCTGTTGTTGGATTTAAGGCTATAAAACCCCGTGAATGCGTGTAAATAATATGCTCCTGCACCCAATCGAGTGAGAAGTTTTCAGATCGAATTGTTCGAGGGGCAAGCCAGTACTCTGAATTATTAAAATAAATGATATCGGAATCCGCTAAGGTCTCCCACTTGGTCCCAATTTGATTTTTCATTGATAATCTAGAGGCATTATAGTCATAAGTTCTAATATGGGCGACAATTTCTTCATCAGTAACATTTGAAACTGTCTGATTATTTAGCAATTGTTGGGTGGTTAGCGTGGTAAAGTTCGTTAATCCTGCGGCGCTCCGGGTATTCGTAATTTCGGTCGAAATTTTTGTATCCCAAATCCAGGGTTTCCAATTTACCTCCCTATATAAATTCTTCGCGCCTGCAATGATGAAGGTGACGGTTGGGAGTAAAATCAAGATTATTAGGCATAAGGCAAGAATTTGTTTAAGATGCCCACTTTCTGCTCGTTCTGGTTGAACAATACCCAAAACGTAAAAAAGAGTCCCAACACTGAGACTGGTAAAAAATCCGATAACAACACCCAATGCCGCACTGGAATCGATAACATCATAAGCTGCAGAAGGAAGGTTTAGCCATATTACGAAGAAAATTAAGGATACAATGAGCGCTATTGACCCCATTGTTTTAAGTGCATTCGGTTCCGTTCCGCGATGAAATGCATAAGTGTTTAAAAGGTCAAGGATAATCTTTGCAATAATGGATCCGATGACCAACCCAATAAAGGGACGTAAAATATAGGTAAAAACGAAGAGCGTATTGATGTCCATCATGCCTGGATTCAACGGATAACTCAATGCACTCAATAAAGTTGGGAAGAAATTAATGGATAAATTGGCATGCATTGCAACGAATATCCCAAATCCCGCTTCGAAGAGGAACCCAATAATCCACCCCACAACAATTCCTCCCGCAAGACCAATGACAAGATAATTCCAGAGGATGCATTGGAGCCGTGAAGGGCGCTGTTGTGGTCTGACTATGTTATAAATAAAAGTCAAGGTGCTACTGGTAAGAGGATTCAGAACTGTAACAAGTGCAACTAGGATTAGAATTGTGATAAGCGGGCACCATAGAATCGAACTATTATCCATCGTAAAGAAGGTCCACCAAGATAAGTCTAACCGATTATCATAAAATTGAATGTTTAGTAACAAATCGATAACTGAGGACATTACAAAAAACAAAAAAATTACGGCTGCAACAGATACACCAATAATTACTTTCAAGATACTTGATTTATTTATTCTTATGGTCATTGCTTTCACCATCTTCTCCATTTCATTTATGAATACACAAAAAGGGTTCGTACCTTCGAATCAAAAAGCGTCCCGTTTTGGAAGTAGAGCTGGACATTGTAGGAAATCGTTGTAGAAGCACTCTCATTAAGTCGCCCGGTAATTTGAGGGGATAATCCGATGGATTGCGTTGGAAGCAAGTTCAGGTTAGCAATGAGATAAGTAAAGTTCTGGCCATTAAAGGTAGGCGTTATTTCAGAGCCTGCATAGGATACATTAAACAAACCGCTTTTTGTTTGAATTTGAAGGGTAGTATTAAACTGTTGATCTGGAATCCCATTGTTAACTAATAAGTCTAAATTGCTCAGGGTAGGATCATAGAAATTCGCTTGGGTTATAGCTGGAGCCGAAATGATATTCAACGAAAGAACCCCCGCAGGAATTGTCCTTGTGATATTCAATGCATTGTACGCTTGCATAGTTGAATTGCCGATTCCAATTTTGGCTGGATTAAAGGCATTCACTAGTGCGACCCGCTTTAAGGTTTCAATATGATAACCTGTAGATTCATAGATTGGAAGTACGTAATAAAGGGAGTCTGCAAATGGATATATCAAATAGTTACCAAACCTATAATTCATTAATAATTGGAGAAATTGAGTGTCTTTTTGCTGATAGGCAGATTTAGCTGCATTAAGTCCAATCATTTGAGTTTGACCCGCCGTACCGTTACGATAAAACGTAACTCTACCCAAAAAGAGTCCTCCCGCATATTCACCACCTTCCGCAATGTAAAATCCTACTAAATTCCCAACTGTTGCTTCTTTAAATTCGACAATTGACGCTCCTACATAAGTTGTTCCGTATCCCACATCATAAATTATTTGGTAAAACTCACTCCCTGCAGGGCGCTCGAAAAAGTCTGCTCCACTTCGCCAAGTCGCCGCATCCTGAACATGGAATGTATAATCAACCTCCAATTGGGCATCTATTAAACTCCCCGGATATTTCAACTGCGGAAGTAACCAACTGGGCATCGATTGCCAATCATATCGATCCATATAGATATTGAGAAAATTATAGTCCGCAGGAAGGTTAGCGTAGTTATATTTATAGAATCCCATTGTCCCCACCATCGTATCGATTAGAACCACCCCCAACCAACGAATAATTCGTGATTGCATATAACCCGAGAATGATGGGAAGTTTAAAAGAATATCTACACAGTAATACATTTTATGATTCGTTTTATCAAATACTAAATAGGCATCATCTCCCATCGTCATAAAAGGAAGTAAAATTCCTCCAATTCGATCATAGATATTCCTTTTAATTAGATAATTAGTCGAATCTGTGGTTTTAAAACCCCAATCCTCAATATAGAACCAATTAAGCAGCCCGTTTAAGGTTATATCGGGTGCGCCTTGATAAGTAATATTTTCAATTTCTTCAAATTGTGTGACATTTAAAATAGTGTATTCATTATTCGGGAGCTCGCCGAAATAGATGGAGTAATTATACGGGACTCCAAATGTAGTTTCATACGCATTTTTTGGGATCAGCGTCCCGGTGACTGTATTTAAGGCAATAAAGCCGCGTGAATGGGTGTATATAATATGGTTTTGGACCCAATCCAGAGTAAAGGTATATTCTGATTGGGATCGAATTTTCCGAGGTGCAATCCAATATTCCAATCTATTTAAGTAATTAATATCAGAATCCGCGAGTTCTTCCCAACTCGTGCCTATTTGATTCTCCATTGAAAGCCGCGCCGCTTGGTAATCATATGTACGAACATGTCCGATTATATCGGTATCAGGCGCAGTAATATTAGTAAGGAGTTGCTGCGTGGTCAGTTCCGTAAAATTATCGAGCCCAGCGGCCGTACGAGTGGTCGCAATTGATGTAGTTAATTTAGTATCCCAAACCCACTGGTTCCAGTTAGCCTCTCTATACAATCCTTTAACCCCTGAGGCAATGAGTGCGCCAATCGGGAAGATAAACATAATAATTAAGGCCATGGCAATAAAGGTCTTGTAGAATTGTTGTCCCCTATAACGTGCTGGATTAATGAGCCCCAAAACATAAAAAAATACACCGACGATCAAGCTCCCATAAAAACCGAGAATGTCTGCCCAGACTGTCTGCGAATCGACAACATCGTAAGCGCCATTTGGTAAATAAAGCCACCCAATAAAGAATAATAAAGCAATGATTAACCCGATAGAACCGGTCACTTTGAACGGATTGAGCCCCTCTCCAGATCTCAAATTAAAGGGGTTCACGAGATTTAATACAAGTCGCAATATGAGTCCGCCCACTATTAACAGAATGAAAGGACGTAAAATAAAGGAAAATGTGAAAAGGATGTTAATATCTATGGTACCAGGGTTTAGAGGATAATTTAATGCTGCGAAGAAGTCATATGATAAGTGACCATAATTTGCGACATAGATACCAAAGCCCGCATTGAAAGTGAATCCAATTATTAACCCGGCAATGAACCCCCCTGCCCCCGCAACTACTGCATAATTCCAAATCAGGGATTTGATTTTGGACGGATGTCTCGTCCTTACAATTATCCCATAAAGAAAGTTGAGAGTGCTACTCGTGAATGGATTCAAACAAGTGACCAAAATTACCAGAATAAGCATAGTAATAAGAGGGCACCATAGAATCGCACTATTATCCATCGTTAAAATGGTCCACCAAGGTAAATCTAAACGATTTTGATAGAATTGCATGTTAATGGTAATTCCGAGAACAGAATAAATCGCAATAAAAAAGATAATTACTCCTGCAATACTAAAGCCAATTATATATTTGAGCAATTTCTTTGTATCTGCGCTAGATAATGAAATCATGGTCATCCCTGCAAAAAATTCACATCATTATTCAATAATTGATTAATAAAAACTGAGGCAATTTTTACTTTTCCTCTTTTTCCTTATAATATTTTTTCCAGCCAAAATAATAAACCAATCCGGTTAAAACGGTAATAATACCAATTTGAACTGCCAACCAACCTATTAAATTAGAATCGGTACTCCAAACCCAAAAAGGAAAATTCAAATTTAGCTGTTCTTGCAAAAAATCATTAAGCACTAATCCTATCCCCCAAATCATGGCAAAGCAAAGTCCAAATATCGAGACTTCCTTAAAAATAGAATTCAGATACAGTTTTTCAGTCTTAGAGATAAGCAGGATGGTGAGGAGCATGTAGATTCCAATGAATCCATGATGCTCGCCCACATGAATAGGCTGGTAAAAAAATATGTGCACAACGAAGGTCGAATCCACAGGTACCAGACATAGCCCTAAACGAGCGGCTAACCATGGTAAGCTGATAAAAAGAAGCAAAATTATAAGCCCTACTCTAATATAATCTTCATGACTTAATAGGAGCTGCTCCGATTGAATCTTCCTATGATCTGATTGATTTTTTGTTGAATACTTTAAGAGATCGCCAATTAGTATCCGGTCTGATATCGCTCCGAAGGTGGCAAAAGCGGGGAAAAAAAGCAGAACTGGGGCGACCTGGAATGCTACCTTAAATCCGGCATTCGTTTGATCAAGGAATCCGATTCCCCAGATGCTAATAAAGCTAAAAAAGAAAAGGAACCATAGTGTAATAGCCACATAATAATCTAAATGGCTCTGCAATCGACGCTTCAATCGCATAATTTCTGCTTCAGTAAGCGCTTTCTTCATTTACTCACCCCTTACTTATCCGGGACCAAAAGGTAGAGATACAGAATTTCGAAGAAGAGAAATTTTCTCGCTACCACTATTGGGCGGAAACGATATTTTCTAAATAATTTATGCATAAGATTGAGATCCATATAACTGGATAAAGAGAGTTGGATGAGGCCATGGGGTTTCAGGTGCTTTTTTGCATTTGCTAAGAATTTGCGCAGGATGCGATAATTGGGACCGCAATATAACGCCGCTTCAAGATATGTTTTCGGTTTTAAGGGAAAATAAGGCGGATTAAATAGGATTATATCAACCTTTTCCTTGAGAGGGCCAAATAGATTTCCCCGACGAGCTATAATTTTATTCGAAAGCTTATTCAACTTACTATTAATTCGTGCGTTTCGTACTGCATAGGGGTTAATGTCTGTAGCAATGACTTTCTGGGCTTTATTCGCAGCAAAGACCGCTAAAATTCCAGACCCTGTTCCCAAATCGAGAACGATAGCATCTTTCGGAATAAACAAGTGCTCAGCAAAAAAAGTGCTGGAGATTACAAAGAAGTAGGGGCTGAAGACCTCAGGAAC
>Ga0315277_10003530_pt1 | contig 21170 bp, 20 predicted proteins | sample YL17G05_15_MG_FD_203695 | JGI IMG/M metagenome (GOLD analysis project Ga0315277, IMG submission 203695) | Sediment microbial communities from Yellowstone Lake, YNP, Wyoming, USA - YL17G05_15 | ecosystem: Environmental > Aquatic > Freshwater > Lake > Sediment | place: USA: Wyoming | collected... | reverse complement strand
CCGCGAAAAAACTAACATCGAAATACGAGATGAAACAGATAGGGCGCTCATGGATTGCGATTCTAAAAATGGGCGAAACCAAATTAGCCCACGTTCAGATCAAAGAGCACCTTGGACGGATAGAAAGCCAGTTTAGCTCAGCCTACCAGAATCTTATCAAGAGCAACAAAGAGACCCTTCAAAGGTCGACAGGAATCTATGCGCCACACAAGGTTAAATTAACAGAAATGTTTAACCGGATTGCAGCTGAATCTGTGGATGCCGGCAACTCTGGAGCACGTTCCGTCGTAAGAGCCTATTTGGAGAAACAGAATGAGACCCTCTTGTATCTCCTCTTCTCAGCGTTTGGGACGATCTGGACATTAGAAGTGGAACCTGCAGAGGAATTTGCCATAGAGAAAGAGTTGCCCTCCTCTTTGCTTCTCGAAGACTTGGCTCTTACCGACCTCTATGGCGATGTCGAGAACTTCAAAAAACGTATGATTTACGGTTTTGACTCGCTCGCAAAGCTAGCCGCACACGCAGATGCAGGCCTGAGGGAATGCCTCGGCAAACCAGGAGAATACCAAGTGATTAACGTGTTCGAACCCATTAGAAACCGAATAGTTTTCTTTGGGCGGACCGAACAAATAGAAGAAAACATACATGCCCTTGCCTCTCTCTTTATCGCCCAAACATGGTCGGGCTATTTGGATGATCTACTGGGCATGACTTGCTTGGCTCTTTCTACGGTCAACAGATCCGCCTTACCAAGCGCCAAAGAGATAAGCGAAATGAGCACTGGAGAACTAGCAGTGCTCTCAAAAGACTTTCAGGCATTAACAGAAAATGAAAAGCTAGTCGACAAATGCATAGAAGAGTCTGAAACTCACCTTGCAATGAACAAACAAAACCTCGGTGAATTGAAAACTTCCTTCGAGCTGTCAAAAGCTTTCAGAATAGGACTGTTGGACGCATTATTCGGAGTTAACGTCGAAAACATGGAGAACTTGCCCGGCAGAATAAGAGAGTTCCGAAAACAGTGGAGACTGATTTGCAAGCGGATCGAAACAGTTCAAGAACACGTTGAAAAGGAATATGCTGAAAGAAAACCAGCGATAGCAAGGAAAACCCGAAAGATGCTTAGTGTTTACCCCTTCGTCGTGACATTGTCCATCGCGCTTTTGGTTTTGGGTTTTCAACCTTCACTGGCAACATGGTGGGTGACATTTCTGTCTGTCGTTCTGATTTCAAATGGGCTTTATTGGTTTGCCTCGTATCGCACTTGGAAATCATTTCGCAAAACTACACGATATCCAAGTCAGGCCTTCAGCACCAGTCAGATCTTCATTCTAGCTTTGACAGAAGCAATCCATGGATATGTAACTACAGAAGATGTGCTAGTCCCACTCTGATTAATAACAAAAGAGAAAAGGGAAATATCCCTTAAAAAGCTCAATATTTCCCGCCTATTCAACCGATTTTTCAGGACTCGGTCGAAGCTTCGGGCATGGTTCTAAGTCTTGCGTACGGTGTTAGCCTTTGGCACACTTCTAGCGCTCATAGTAGCAGCCTTAACGGTAGCAGCCTTAACGGTAGCAGCCTTAACGGTAGCAGCCTTAACGGTAGCAGCCTTAACGGTAGCAGCCTTAACGGTAGCAGCCTTAACGGTAGCAGCCTTAACGGTAGCAGCCTTAACGGTAGCAGCCTTTGCTACGCCCATAGCTCTGGGCAGGTTTACTGACACTCTTCCGGGTGTTCTTAGCTCTGGAGTGATTCTAACCTTCTCCCCAGGCCTCAGTGGCGCCTGTTTTTCTTTTTCCATATGTTATCACCCCCTCGACTCAAGTTAGTTAACATATAGGGTTGCCAATAGTATTTAATAGATTGTAAGAAAGGTACGATAAGTAATAACAGTAAGTTTCTTATTACTGAAACCTGCAACAGATACAAGTAACGATTAATGCAAGTGATAATACAGGAAAAGAATCAAAAATGAAGCGAGAATCCGGAACTGGAACTGGGCTTCCACCCACTGTGGAAGCAATCTTCAGGGGGCAATCAAGAATTACAGAACGTGGACAAATAACGGTTCCTGTGGAGATTAGGAAGAGATTTGGATTGAGAACAGGCGACATCCTATGCTTTCTCGAGGTTGACAACTCAATTGTCCTCAAGCTGGGACCACTTGTATTAACTGAATGATCAGCTCTTCGCAATAAACCCTAAAGAATCTCCAACGCTCACACTGATGAAACGACTGAAGATCAAGCCATTACCGATGGACAGATGAGCTCTAGTTTCCAACTCAGAATTCCATCCACTTGCCTTTTCTAGTCGCAAGCGCAGGCTTGAGTTTTTCTTTTCTCAAGGTAAGCTTAGTGTTTAGATACATTTGATTGTACATTTTCTTGATTGACAAAACCTTCTTGTCTTCTTCTTCGCAGACATCGACTTCGCCCTCAAAAAGATCCAAAATCGCGTGAGTCTCTTGAGGCGAATGCATTAGGGGATCCATCACGGCTAAGGTCGTGAAACCTGCCGACCTCAATTCAGGGATAAGTCCTGACAACCATTTTCTCGTTTGAATTGCGTTATGTTGCAGCAAGACATCTGAAATAATTTCGAAGCAAGCTCTTCTAGGACCTTCACGTGTCCCAGGTAACATGCGAAAGGCAGAAGTCAGAGCGATACTTATGTCGGTAAGGTTCTCAACACCTTTGAGTTTGAAAACGTTGGGCCAACTCTCTATAATCGTGTCGGCTTGAGGATTACACACAAAAAGATAGAAGTATGATTGGAATTTTTCGGCTAATGTTTTCACCCCTGAAGCGTCTATCGTGACGTGAAAGGTGACCTGACCTGAATTCACTCCTTCTTCAAGGAATTTCTTAATCAGCAAGTCAGTTTCATCACAGGAGAGCGAAGTCAACACTATTGCGTAGTTGTCTGGGAATCCTCCGAAGAGCAATCTATCGAAATCCTTGAATCCCGTGCTAATCCTACCTGGCAGAACGCTCTCCGCAATGTGAAGCACTACGGGTTCAGCCTCACAGGATATTTGACGGCCACTATCGTCCATGTACACGAATCTGGGTTTCAAGGCAAATTTGCCTTGTTCGAACGTTCTCAAAGTGACCTTGAACTCTTCTGTAAGCATCGCGTCAAGTCTTCTCCCGTTCAAATCAAGATTCCTACCCTCGACATCGTATTTGTTGGGCTTGGCAACTAACTCGAAACCTTGAGGAATGAGGTCCTCAGCTTTTATCAGTAGAATTGGAGCTTTTCCGATGTTGATCAACTCGATGTCAAGATCGATGTTCTCTCCAGCTTCCAATTCCTCCTTTTCGACAGTCAGTCTTGTCTGCAGGTTGACACTGCATTTCCCTGCTTCTCCCTTTTTGACCCGTTTTGGAGGATTCTTTGTGTAAACTCTTTCGCCCAGCAGTATCATGTCTTCTAGAGTGCCGAGTTTCTTCATGACCAAGCTAAGCTTTTTCCCTAAGTCATCCTGCGGCAGAGCTTCTTGCTGGCGCGACTCCATTCAATCACCCATAACTGTCGACGTGATGGCCTCTTCTCGATTTGGTAATTCTTCCTAGAGTGCAAACTCCCCACGTTTGATGATCGTCTCACCATCCAACAGAATGGTTGGTTCAGTAGCTGTGAACTTGCAGCCATAGTCGGTCTCGTTCTTTCCATCCAATTCTCTGTTGTCCCCGATGCCTAATGTGACTGTTCCCAGCGCGATCTCACTGTGCAGAAACCCGATTTTTGCTCTTGGGTTCAACCCAAGAGTGAGCCATCCGATCCTGTCCTTGTCTCCCTTTCCTTTTTTCCATATTGCTATTGCCTTGTCAATGTTTTTTCCGCCCTTGAAGGATGTTAGTTTCCCATCTTCGAAATCCCAAGTTGCCTCATGGACCGAAACGCCGTACATGTGTTCAGGAACGTCTGAGACGAAGATTCCCTGAGCACTCGTTTCAGTTGGTGCGACCTGTATCACTCCGCCCGGCAGACTTGTGAAAATCGCTCCGTTCTCAACGTCTACATCATCTATTATTCCATCATCAACGTGAGCGTGTCTGCCTTCCAAGTTGAGCTTAAGGTCTGTCCCGCCCTTGGCAGTTATGTGCACTTCGCATGCTTTCTCCATGACCTGTGCAAGTTTCTTTCCGAGCTTCTTCATATCCTCATAATTCACATCGATCGCGGCTTCCACACTTCCTTTCCATGCGTCGAATTCGAAACCGTAGGTTCGAGCTCGTTGACGCGTAACGTATCCCGATAGTATATGGGCGGTGCGCACTTTGTTGGCAAGAAACCTGTCATAAAACGGCCGGTCTGCGAGAGACATAGCGCCTATTCTCTCAGGCGAGATTTCTTTCAGTCTTTTTGGATCCTCTGGACCTGGAATGAAAATGTTGGCGGTAGCCACGTTAGCCATTGCAAGGTCAAAGGGATTAGCACTCTTCAGACTGTCTATGGGGGCATTTAGGACAGTATCGTAGAATATTTCATCGGAGGAAAATTCCGTAAGTGTCTTTGCCCCTGCTCTTCTGCACTCGATAGTAAAAGCTTCTGCCAGATCAAGCATATGACTCCATCCTGTGATCACCACTCGGTCATCTTTTCGTATTCTAAGGCAAGTGTTAACCACTGTTTTCACAAACGTGGGTGTTGACATTCTGACTCTTCTCTTCCTTATCGATATCCTCTCAGGTTCGCTTATTTGTGTTTCTGAACATGCAGAATTTTAAGCCAGATAGTGTCGAAGTATTTCCGATTCGCCTATACACTCACCTGAGCATGGATGGGAACCCTTCCATGGCGCGTGCTAAGGACATCAGGGGAACGTAAGTCCGAAAATTGCAGGCTTAACACACTTTGACTCTGAATTGTCTCCCTAAAAGGAAACGGGGAAAGTAAAAGAGAATTCAATTTTGGGTTAATCGCTTATGGATAGAAAGATTGTATGAGGAATTGCGGGATTAGGCTATTTTTCCCCGAACAAGGGCATATTTGGAAAGACTTCTATGCCATTTTTGTCTATCGAATAGGGTACAAGGCTCGGGTTGACTTTAGCTTCCCTCATTTTTTCGACTTGCATCGCTCTGGTAGTGGTTCCCCCCGGAAACAGCGTTTGTAGCATTATGACTCCATGTACTAGAAACTCCTCGTCTAATGCGCTTCGTTCAAGACCTAAGTGTCCTAGTTCAGTTGTTACGAGGCTGGTCGCTCCCAAGTCTGCGAGGGATTCAATCAGATCAACGACGGTGGTTCTTCTTTCGACAGGGTCTGGAAATCGGTAGACAAGTGCTGCCAGCGTGTCTAACACGACTCTTTTCGCGCTAACCTGCTGGATCTTTGCTTGTATGTCTCCTATGAGCTTGTCGACAGGTAGTGCCTTGCCTCGAAGGCTGCTAGACTCTTCTTTGTAGAGGGCTTCTTTCAGCATAGCCACTCGCGACATACGAGTCGCGTCTATGAAAGAGAATTTTCCTTCTCTTTCCGCTTTCTCGAAATCCCATCCGAAGTTCTTCATTTCGGAGTAGTAGTGTTTTTTGCTTTCGTCTAGACTAATGAAAACTCCGTTCTCTTTGTTTTCTTGGATTCCTTTGTAGAGAAATTGGCTGCACATAATGGTCTTGCCAGAGCCAGGGCCGCCGACTACCAGAACGACTCTTCCTTCTGGAAAACCACCGCCGATCAGTTCGTCTAACCCGTTAATTCCACTGGAAACCTTTTTCGGCAACAGATTTCACCTTGAGTAAGCTCAGATTATATTCCATTGGTATTTATAGATTATGCAAAGGCCAAGACAAGTTGCTCAAGTCAAAGTGCGCACGTTGAAAACGATCCCTGCATCAAGCGTTGCATCCTCACCATGGCAATGCACTCAATTGTTCAAAAAGCAAGGAGTATAATTTTCGACACCGCGAAAAAACCTCATTATCTAAACGTTCAAGCACACATTGAGACAAAGTGAAAACAATAATCGCCTATCACAGTGGAAAGGGCTCAAACAGGAAATTAGCTCAAGAACTGAGTGTGAAGCATGATTGTGATATCGAAAAGAGATAGTTGCCAGCTTGAACCGCATGAAGGCTTGGGGCCGCTCAAGAATGGTCTTCAAGCGTCGCAAAGAAGGCTACAAGAATCAAACCTGTCGAGAAAGATCCAGGCTGTTGTGATCGTGTAGTCCTCGTCTATCCGGATTGGCGCGTCTCTATTGTGAGCCTTGAAACCTGCACACGTTTCGATTCTATGCCCCTTGTTCTTGCCTAAGGCAGAATTTCACTTGGTTATTGGGGAAGGGAATCTACCTTTTTTGGTTCTGTGGCCAGTGAGACGTGGTCGTCCATTCGCAGATCTTTTGTATATCTGACTTCACCGTTTATGCGGCAGTGTGATTCAATCGTTATGCTCTCACCATAAACATCGCGTGCTTCTGCACCTGTTTCAAGCCGCACTTTCTTGCCGTAGATGCTCTCGACGCGTGCATCTTTGCCGATGATGACTTCGTCGGCTCTAATTGGTCCTTGAACTCGACCTCGTCTTCCTATCTCGACATAACGACTTATTGCTCCTTCTCTGGTTGTAATCGCTCCGCCGACCCTGATGCTGTCTTCTGCGGCTGCTTTTCCAGCATTCAACATTCCGCCAGCCTCGATTGTCTTGGCAGAAACTTCATCGTGAACTTCGACTCTGCCTCCTACTTCTAGACTCTCCGCGAGTTTCAGTGATCCACCTACCTCAAGCGTTCCTCCCACGTCGATCTCTTCTCCAACGCCTGAACCTGATATCTCAACTCTTCCTCCGACATCTATCTCTTCAAATTCCAAGTCACCCTCAACTCGCAGCGAGCCTCCGACCTCTATTCTTCCTCCTTTGCTCTTGCTTCCAAGGCGTACGGCTCCGCCTACGTCGATATCCTCGAATTCTAATTCACCCTTGGATTCGAAGCTTCCTCCCACGTCTACTCTCGAAACTCTACCGAACGCGACCCTCGCGGTGCCTCCAACATCCAAGTCTTCGATGCTTGCCCTAGACTCTATGACCACGCTTCCGCCGACATCCACATCCTTGATCTCGGTCTCGCCTCGTGCCACGAAACTTCCCCCAACGTCTACGCTGTCCAGCTTCACTTTTCCATCGACTTTCAAGCTTCCACCAACATCAACACGGTCAGCCTGCAAGTCTTGGCTCACGTACAGAGAGTTGTCGACATCTACGCGTCTCCCCATCAAGTTGCCGTACACTTCCATCTTACCGTCCTCAACCCGCACCTCATCCTTTACTGTAACGTTTCCGCGAACTACCAAATCGCCCTCTGCTACCAACTTCTGGGCCGAGAGGTCACACTCAAAAACGTCGTTTCCTTCGCAGTAGACGGCGCCGAGCACTTTGACTGCAGACCGCGTTCCGCCGCAGGTGACGATTGCGTCCCTTCCAACTATCAGATCGCCTCCGACAGTGTCCAGCGTTGTCTTTGTTCTGGAAGCAATCCTGATTCTGGCAGTCATGATGTCTCACCTGTAGATTCATGATCCGGTCGGGATTAAAAAACAAGACTCACGTATTGTGACTACGATACGAGAGTATACCTAATGAAGACTCTTTCGTATCCTGTTTGCCTTATCGTCGCGTGAATGAAAATCGCTAGCAAGTGTTGTTGCATCACGCCTAGAGATTCGAATCGTGCTGTCTGCGAGTTTTCAGGTCCTGAAGGGCATTTCGTGCTCCACGTATCTTTGGTCACGCATTTTTCTTATTCTCAGAAATCTCTCTAGGCCTTCGCTCGATTCTCTTTCGTAGATGCTGATCTCACCGTCGAAAAGGCCTACTACGGCTTGAACCTCCTCCGAAGCATGCATGTACGGGTTTATCACCGCCAAAGTTGTGAACTGTTTTGACTTCAATTCAGGTATGAGCCCACTCAGCCATTTTCGCGTTTGAACCGCACGATGCTGCAGGAGAACGTCAGAGACAATTTCGATGCAGGCCCTTCGCGGCTTCCCAGATTTTCCCTCAAGCTTACGAAAAGCTCCGGTTAACGCGATGCTGACATCGTTGAGGTTTTCGATGCTCATCAGCGCGGTAACGTTAGGCAGGTTCTTGGCCATCATTTCTGCCTGAGGATTACACACGAAGACGTAGAAGTCGGATCGGTATCTCTCTGCAAGTGTCCTTGCCTCGTCCGGATCTGCTGTGACGTGAAACGTGACTTCCCCGTTTTGAGCCCCAGCTTCGAGGAATCTTCTCACCAGCGTCTCTCTTTCATCACACGAGGGCGAAGCGAGTATAACCGCGTAGTTCTTCGGAATCCCTCCCATCAGCAGATCATTCAAACCCTCAAACCCAGTGTTGACGCGGTCAGAAAGGACAGATCTCGGAATCTGAATCTTCAAGGGCTCACTCAACGCAGCGAAGAATTTCTGCATTCTCCTATAAGTCTCCAGATATTCCAAGCCCCACTTTGTTGCCTGGTATTTCTTACGATCCGCCACGTCGATCTCTCGCAGGAACCCATGCGAAATCAGCAACTCAAGACATTTCTTCGCTCTATCGACCGGAAGGTTAGACGCGTATGAAACCCTCGTCAAAGAGCACACTCCTTTCTTCATGATCACATCTACGATGTCCGCATAGATATCGTACTTCGTCCTTCTCCCTTCACTCAAGACTCAAATTCTCCGGTTCTCTATAGAAAAGTAACGCGCGTTTTATTTAATACTTACAGGACCACGCTCACACCCAAAGCCCAGCCATCCTTAAGAAACAGCCCATTCCTGCCATTTTCAACCCTGCAAAAACATGACAAGCGATGGGTATGCTGTCATGACCAAAGAGCAGACGATTGAACCTGCAGATCAATGAGACCAAAGCCAAAGCAACCACACACTCAAAGAACCAACAAAAACACGGAGACCTTGCCAAATGACGAAAAACTGATGGATAGTATCATATGTTCCAAGCCCCTCATATCCGAAACCGCAATTGGGCATCTCAATCCCAACGCACACATCAAGACATATAATGGCCAAACCTAGAAAACGACCTAGGAGGGGGGAGGTGCGTTTTAAGCGTGTTTTCAACCCTAAACCGCAGGTCGGCCCTTCAGCTTCTCATCGCGTGCAAGCAAAGAAAAAAGGCAAAAGTATCATGGGCGCGTTCCCGACAAAAACTAAATTAGCACCGTCCAACAAATTATTTCAAAGGTTCAAGCCTCATGAACGTATGGAGAGACATCCCAGCAGGCGACAAGCCGCCGCAGCTAGTCAACATGGTCATCGAAGTCGCCACGGGCTCAAGAGACAAGTACGAATACGACAGCGACTGGGAATCCTTCGTCCTAGACCGCATAATACCCTCATCCGTCGTTTTCCCCGTGGACTACGGATTCGTACCACAAACCCTGTATGACGACAACGACCCCTTGGACATCATGGTACTGACATATGAGCCCCTAGAAGTAGGCTGCATAGTAAAAGTAAGGGTCATCGGCGCACTCATAGTCGAAGACGAAGAGGGAGAAGACGCAAAAATGCTCTCGGTCCTCGTCAGCGACGCAAGGTTCGACGGATACAACGACATAACAGACGTACACCCACACCAACTACGCGAAATACAGGAATTCTTCGAAACCTACAAACGCCTAGAACCACACAAATGGGTAAAAATCAAACAATGGCAAGGCAGCCAAGACGCACAGAAAATAATGACCTACTCAATAGAGAAATACAAGAAAACGACGCCGAGCCCCAAGAGAAACAAACAAACCTAAAGCGCAACACGTTGACCCTACGCCTTTAAGGCAAAATATTCCGTAATCCTCTTCTGAAACAAGGCATTCTTTAGAAGCTCACTCCGAGATACCCAGGTCTTCAACGGAATCTGAAAACGAGTGCCGACCCACTTCAAAGCCAACTCTAGACTGTCAAACTTGTAAGGAGGCTGCCTAACAGCGTTCCGAACGTTCTCACGAACTTGCCACACGCCGACGGGCATTATGTATCCGGGACGAGCCTCACGCAGCACAACAACAGTTGCTTGCCTCCTCTCTTTCACAAGCTGCTCACAAACTGCCAAACGAGCGGAATAATAGCAGCCGCCTATCTCAGCATAGGTCGTGCGACCCTCATACCCTTCCCAATCGCCGAACATAACCGTCCACTTGCCATCAGGGTTCCAAGTCGTCCCAGGATACCAAGCCTCAATAGCCTCATAACTCCACGAACCCGGAATCATCAAAACCTGAAAAACATTATCAAGATACCGAGACTCATACACTCGAAACTCGTTTATCTCAGGATACTCCTTGACCTTGCTCATCAAGTCTTTAGACAATATATCATCTACGGCCGTTATGCTCCAGCGAGTCGGAACAAGACGCCTATTTGCCCCCAGACCGAACGCTCCGACACTGAAAGCTCTCTGAATCTTCGACACGAAAACTCCCTTACCGTAAAGCTCTTTCACAGCGTCAACAGCCCTCAAATCCGTATCGCCATAAGCCTTCTCAACATGATGATCCCAGCGAGCATTACCAATGTTCAAATCCCGAATCTGCGCAGAAGGCCCAAAAGGTTGAACCTCATCATCCAAGAAAATGCTCCCCCTGGGTTTATTCTTGAGAACGAGCTCAACGTCCACGGGGTTCACGGCCAAGGCAAGTTCCCTAGTCCTGTCAACGATCTTTCCAGCTTCCTCAAACCTACGAACATGAACCCGATGCTTACCACGAACGAGCAACGAACGAAAACCTACGATCTCATCCAGCGACCGGCCAAACCAATACTCTGGCAGATCATAAACGCTAGTATCTTCCTGGACAGGAGGAACCAGAGGACCAGCGTATACCATGGGATAACCCACGCGCCCAACAAAAACGCTCGGCGGGCAGGCACCAGCAATGTCCTCACTGCCCATGAGCGGCACGCTGCGCAGAAAATAGTTCACCTTGACCATAATCGGACAACGAGACTTTCCACAGAGATTCCTTGAACCCTTACAGAGCACGCATTGACTGCTCCGTGAAGCCTGTGAAGTTACTCTGATCGACTCACCGACGTTAGCGTTCAAGCCGGCAAGCAAATCATCTAACCAAGTACCAGTAGCTTTCTTAGCTGAAGCACTCTGCGAAAATGCCAACACTCATCATCCAAAAAATGGGCAGACCGACCTCTTAACTTTTCTGGAGCCAGCCCTAATCATTTGACCCATAAAAATCGCACATTTTATATCTGCTTACCAAGAGCGATAATAGTAGCAGGCGAACCAGTTGAACGACGAAGTCAGATATTACAAGGGAAAACACAAAGTCAAAATCCTAACAAGGAGCACGGGCAACTGGATCGTCGAAGCGTTGGAACCGTTCGAAGACATAGTCAACGACCAAAGAATACAAGTCAAAACGAAAGAAAGACGAATCGTCCGGCCCAACCTTCTCTACAAGCAACGAAGCCTAAGCCCGCCCATCAAAGAACACACATACGAGCTAAGGATGGAAAAGAGACTCAGGCAAATCGTTCAAGAGAAAGAAGAGAAAACTGATCGCTGAGCACAAATTCAAGTTGTATTCTTACAGACAGAAAATGATGGTGATTTGTCCCCCGGATTGTATTCTGCCCATGGGTCGATTATTTTATGAAGAAGGCTGCGATGGCATTGTTGTTTGTGTCGGGGCGGGCTGTGTTCTCATTTCGAAGAAGGCTATGGCCAACAGCAGCAAACTGACCCACAATAGAACGAGACCTACGAGGACCAGTTTTCCTAGATTTCATTTTTCTTCCTCGTACGAATTTCTCTGGCTAACTGCTCAGCTCTCACATGTGGCGGAGAAATCCTTGGAAAATCTATGGAGTAAAATTTCTCTCTCTCCAGGTAGTATTATTATTATGATCGTTACTGGATGGGGGGAACCTCTCAAACTGTTTCCGCGCGCGCTAGAGTGGTAGGGGTGCCCTCTGCCCACTTTACTGAAAATAAACGCGCGCGCTAATTTGCCTAAATCTCAAAAAAGAAAAATGGAGATTATTTTTTTGCTTTAGACGAGTGTTGGCGATTAAGGAGTTGCTGTCACCATTGTTGGTGGTTGAGTTTCCTGTGGTTTCATTGTGAAGAAGGCAATTGCTAAGATTAGCGTTGCAATCCACAACAGAAGTAGGCCTAATCCAAAAACAATGATTAGCACTGCGCCTATCAAAAGTAGCATTCCTGTCGTTGAGAATAATCCTACATTTGTTCTTGCTGAAAGTTGTTTAAGTGAGCGTCTGAAAAGGAAAGTTGCGATTATTGCAAATACCCAAAGTGTGACAAGAATCACTATTGCTGCTGTAATGAAAGGAATAACGTCTCCAAAGGCGATGTTACTTGTGTTTGGAGTCATACCTGAAAGCGACGTAATGGTTGACCAGTTGCCATTCCAGCTCGGATACAGCTTCATCAGGAAATCTTTGATGTTCGGTAGAATGATCGCAATTCCAATTACCACTGATAAGACCACACCAACTATGCCAGCGATTATGCCGTAAAGTGCATTATCGAAGATTCCACTTTCTTTGTAGATGCGAGCGAACCCATGCAATGCAACCAAAACAAGTATAGCACCAATAAGTTCGATGATGCCGAAATAGTTAATGTATGGAAAAACGCCTATGAACATCAGTAATGCGCCTAAGCCGCCTAAGGTTTTGCTTGATTCAAGAGTCATTTTCTTTTCCTCTGTTTTTATGCCGTCCTATTAATAATAAAAGCTTTTTCGTGCCTTCAATTGTCTATTAAGGTCAGCCAAAGCGCACGCGCTGTTTCTCCCAGAAGCATGTTAGAACTTGTCGGGATTTGAAGTTATTGTTGGCGCCCTGGCCGGGATTTGGACCCGGATCAGGTCACAAACGTTGTTCCGTGATGTCCTGCGGGCGACAGCCGCATATACTACTCCGACATTGACGCTGTTTTCGTCAATGTGACCGGACTATACTACCAGGGCTATCGTTTTGGCCTAGGCGCCGAATTGGATAGGTGAGGAAACACCATATTAACTTTGTCTCAGTAGAAACGCTTTGCCTTTCATTAGCGATCTAGGGCCAGTTGAGCTGGACTCTGCGTCAACACTTCGAATCAGTTTTAACGTATCCTTTTTCACCCAAATAGTCGGCTAGTGCTTGTTTCCAGCTTCTCATCTTTATTCCACGTTTAGAAAGCTTCGTGCTTCTTAGCGCTGAAAAACTTGGTCGTGGAGCTTTTCCCGGCGCTGGGCTTGTTTTGATGGGCGTCAATGTAGGCTTGAAGCCTGCAAGGTTCAGTATTTGCTTGGCGAATTCGAACCATGTGCAGTAGCCCTTGTTTGACGCGTGGTAGATTCCGTATGGCAACTTTTGTCTTAAGATGTTCTCTATCGTTACGGCTGCGTCTTTCGTGTACGTGGGGCTCATCCACATGTCGTCTACGACGCTGATCGGCTCGTTTTTCTTGGCTTTCGTGATGATGGTCTCGACGAAGTTTCCTCCTTTGCCGCTCGAGCCGGCTACGCCGAAGAGGCTTGCGACTCTCACGATGTAATGCTCAGGATTCTGTCTGGTGAAAAGTTCGCCTGCAAGTTTGGAGACGCCGTACGTGTTGACGGGGCAGGGCACGTCGTTTTCAGAGTAGGGCTTATTCTTGGACCCGTCGAAGACGTAGTCCGTGCTTATGAACATGGTTGCAGCATCAGTCTGTCTCGACACTCTGGCGATGTTCCTGGCGCCTATGGCGTTTACGGAAAATGCTTTGAGAGGCTCTTCCTCACACTGATCTACTTTATGTAGAGCCGCGGTATTCAGTATGGCGTCGGGATGGTAATCCTTCAATTTTATGCAGCTGGTGTAATCTGAGATTTCGATGTCTTGATGAGTTAAGCCTATAACCTCATGTTTTTCCCGAAGCGTTTTCATCAAGTCTGTGCCAAGCTGTCCGGTTGAGCCTATGACGACTATTTTCATAGCAACGCTCCGTTGATCTCCACGTCCTTGAGGAAAGCGTGCATTTCTAGGAGATGACTATACCATTTGACGGTGATCCCCTTGGGATCATCAGGGTTCAACTTGCCGTCCTTGAGGGCCTCGAAAACTTCTTTGGATCCTTCCTTCGGCGTGTACGTTGGCTTGTAGCCGAGTGTCTTTCGGATTTTCTCGAAGCCTACTTTGTAACTCCTTTTGTCTGGAGATCCGTACCATTCGTAGTTGAAGGGTAATTCGATGGATTCTGCGACGAGCCTAGCCAAGTTGAAGACTTGAAAGTTCTGCTCGTCACTGCCGACGTTGAAGACTTGGCCGTTCACCGATTCGTCTTTCGACTCTATTACTCTGATGAAAGCGTTGGACGTGTCCTTCACGTGCACGAAGGGGCGCCACTGTTCACCGTCCCGCATGATGGGTATCTTGCCTTTCTTGAAAAATCCCAGAACCATGCCGTTGATCGCAAGGTCGAACCTCATTCTCCCAGAAAAACCATATACCGTGGCCTGTCTGAGAGCGGTTACGCAGAAAGTCTTGTCGGCTAAGGGTAACACGTCTTTTTCAGCCAACACGTTGGCCTTCGCATAGGTAGTCAACGGGTTCAGACTGGACTCTTCGGTCAGCATGCCCTCCTGAAAACCGTAGACGCTGCACGTGCTGGCCAAAACATATTTTTTCACTCCCTGTTTCTTCGAGAGTGCGGCCACTCTTGCTCTTCCCTTGTGGTTTATTTCAAAAGTTTTCTCCGGGTCAAGTTCGCCGCTAGGATCGTTCGAGAGCGAAGCCAAGTCTAAGACTGCATCTATGCCGTGCAGAATCTCGGGTTCAAACCATCGTATGTCAGCTTTGATCAGCGTTATCTTTTCAGCTATTTCTTTGAGTGAGTCTGTCCCGAAGAAGAACCTGTCCAAGCATGTCACGTCATGGCCCCTTTCGAGGAGCGCCCGTGAAAGCACTGATCCTATATATCCTGCGCCGCCTGTGACTAGCACTTTCATGTTGTTATCATCCTACTTGTGCGGGGGACTGAACCAGTCCCACGGTTTGCCGACGCGAGGATCGTCTTTCTTGCCGTTTATCTCGGTTGGAACTATCGTCTTATCATTCCAAGGTCGCCTGATTTCGTCAGGATCCTTATAATCGTAAAGCCTCGTCACAAAGTATGCTGTCAACGACGGCTCGTCACTGACCGTCTTGGTTCCATGCAGGTACTTGCCGGGTATTCTCACCAACGTTAGTTTTTCGCCGCTGGCTGTGACCTCGGCCAGCTTGCAGGTTTCTTCCTCGTAGGCACAGATCTTCATGGCTCCTTTCAAGACCAGAAAGTAGTCCACCTGGCCTCTCACGTGTTTGTGCCATGCCCTGATGATGTTTGGATAGCTGAAGCTGACGTTTGCCTGAACTATCTTGTCGTCTCCGAATAGTTCCTTCCAGTCTTCCCTCAGTGCCTCAGCGAAGAAGCCTCTTTCGTCTGGAAGGACGTTTATGTCCTGTGTTTTAACTCCTTTAAGTGCGAATTCCTTCATGCTCTCGCCCAGCACCTTTTTCCTATTCAGAGCGCTGGCCGATTTAAAAGTCTATTCAAAGCCCACGCTTAGCGATTGCCATGACCCATTGTCTTGCCTATGCTTCGACTTCTGAGTAGTCTCCGATGTGAAGTCTGATCGTTCGGTTCTTGTGGTTCTTCGTCACCTTAGCGTTTTTTCCAATCAAGCTTTCTTCGAGTCGATCCACGTCTTTTATCACTGCGCCTTCCAACGTCACACAGTACTCTACGTTGGAGTTCAGAATCTGCGAACTGTCACCTATGCTTGTGAAGGGTCCGATGAAAGAATCCTGTATAAGGGTGCACTTGCCTATCGCGCACGGCCCCCTGATGGTGCTGTTCACGATTTTTGCGCCAACGTCAACGCTGACTCGTCCTTCAACGATGCTGTTGGTAACTTCTCCTTTTATGTCTCTCTTGATGTACTCGTCGAGGATCTTCGCGTTCGCTGACAGTATGTCATCCTTTTTTCCTGTGTCTAGCCACCAAGACTTTAGCAGTTCAGCTTTGACTTTGAATCCCATGTTTATCATTTCTTGCAGCGCGTCGGTGATCTCGAGCTCGCCTCTCCATGAAGGCTTGATTCTTTCTATGGCTTGATGGACCCTGCTGGAAAAAACGTAAGTGCCGACGATTGCTAGGTTGCTCGGAGGCTCTTTAGGCTTCTCCACTAGCCTCGTGACACAACCTTTTCCGTTCAGGACTGCCACGCCGAACCTTGCGGGATCGTCAACCTCCTTTAGCAGGATAAGAGCATCTAAGCCTTCGTGCTCGAACTTCTTCACGAGATTAACTATGCCTAGGCCTTGAAGGTTGTCTCCTAAACACATTACGACGTCGTCGTTTTTCAGGAAATTTTGGGCCGTTTTCACAGCGTGAGCAAGGCCAAGCGGCTCCTGAAGAATATAGTTGACCTTTAGGCCCCAGGCTGAACCATCCTTAACGTACTCTTTAACGTAGTTTCCTGTTTCAGGAGTGATCACTACGCCCACGTCAACGATGCCCGTCTCTGATACTTGATCCAGAACGTACCCTAAGATGGGCCTGTTCGCAACGGGTATGAGCTGTTTAGCCAAGGTGAAAGTCAAGGGTCTCAGCCGTGTTCCCTTGCCTCCGCTCAAGACTAATGCTTTCAATTCAGACAGCACCTAGGGACTAAAGGGTTCTTAATCGTCTCTTAAATATTCTTTCTGTACAACCTTTCATGGTCTGACGAGGCTGACGGACTAGAAGATGTTTTAGCTGCTTTGGCCGCTGGCGTATTCTTCGAGAACTTCTTTGGCAGTTTTTGACTCGTCCTTTTTCTTTTCGAAGATGTTGGATTTCTGGACTTCGCCTAGATACCAAGATCGTTTCCTACTGTGGTAGAAGGTCAGCACGAACCCTGACGCGGCTATCATGAAGCCTAGGAACGTTAGGATGGGCCCTAGAGCAATAGATACCGTGATGGGCTGCTGTGTCAGGAAAAGAAGAAAATTGGGTCCTCCGAGTATCATAATCGTCACGATTAATCCTCCCATTGACATGTTTATGCCCGCAATCACCGTTAGGAAAGAGAGAATCTCGTTATGTGCACTTTCAGCAGCCTTTCCCTGAAGCCAGTCCTCGTATGACAATACTCTTCACTGCCAATGTGCTCTTTATGGAGCCATCTGAATCAACGTAATAGGTGCTTTAGGTAAAGTTTATGATTTCATAATAAGTACTTAGAATAAAGATGCTGACACATGGGCGTGATGGCTATTTACGTTTTCTTTTGGCCTTCTTGACCACGGCTACTGACGATTTCTGGGCTGAGTGTCTGATCCTTGCATGGGGAAACAATGTTTCCAATTCTTTGCGTAGCTTTGCCAAGTCCACCACTCCGTAAGTTTTGACGTCTACGATGGCTTCATCGTTCTCGTCATAGCCCAGAGCCACTGCATATCCTGAGCCTATTTCGACCTTCGCAGGTTTGACTGCGAACCCTGCCTCTTCCAGATCGAATTCACTTGAAATGTCTTCACGTTTAGTCTTACGCTGGCTCAAACTGCCACCCTCCTAGACGGTCAACGAAAGCGGAATTAAAGTATTGTGAAAATCAGCTAAAGAGTACTTATTTGAATTGAGAATTCGCTTTTAAGAAAGAGTAGTCAACTTCAGCTGCTCTCGCGATGAGCCGGTTTCTTCTCGATCTTAAAAGGAACGGCTGAAGTTTTTTATGTTATGACTTGCATACTAGCCGCGTGAGGGAAGTAGTTTGGAAGCTTACATTCTGATCAATACGGAAGCCAACGCGTTGTGGCAGGTTGCTGAAGCGGCTTTGAAAGTTGAAGGAGTGAAAATGGCGCATGCAGTGACTGGACAGTTTGACGCCATTGTATTGGTGCAGTTCGCTAAGATGGATCATCTGGGAAGGATAATAGAGAAGATCCAGCACCTGAAAGGTGTGCTTCGAACTCAGACTCTGATGTCTATTCCGCCGCCAGTGAGAGAATAGTCTTCGCAGTCCTCGTGGTCAAAGCCTGACGTGTTGCACGTTAGTCTGATCGAAGACCGCCTGATGGGCCTAAGGCACTAACACTGCTCTACCGTGGATTTCGCTTTTTTTCAGTTTGAGGAGAGCGTTGTTCGCTTCGGACAGATTGTATGCCGTGGCCCTCACGTTTATGAGGCCTTGAGAGGCGATTTTGAGGACGTTCTGCATGTCGATTCTGGTTCCTATGGCTGTTCCTTTGACTACGATTTCTTTAGTGAATGGAAAATCGGGAAGGTTTGCCCTGACGCCGATGACGAGTGTCCCGTTTTTCTTTGTGACCTTGGTGGCCAATGAGATGAAGTCTTCTGACGGCGCGAACACTATTGACGAATCAACTTGTCCCACGAGGTTGGTGAAGTCTTTTTCGTCAGATGATACTGCTGCGTCTGCGCCGACCTCTTTTGCTAACCTGAGGTGGTCGCTGCTTCGGCTTACGCCGATGACCCTTGCGCCGTTGAGCTTCGCGAACTGGATCGCCAAGTGGCCAACGCCTCCTATGCCGAAGACAGCTACTGATTTTCCAGCCTGCAGCTCAGCTTTTGTCACGGCCTTGTATGCTGTTAGCCCGGGACAGAAAAGTGGTGCAGCGTGGACTGGCTCAAGGTTGTCTGGCAGTCGGTACACATGAGCTCCAACGGCTTTCATGAACTGAGCGTAGCCGCCGTCGACGGTTTCCCCTGTTATCTGAGAGTTGTTGCAGATGTTCTCATGACCGGTTATACACGGCTCACAGGTGCCGCAAGTGTCGAACAATGGTTGGACACCTACTTTGTCGCCTACGATGATGTTTTTGACTTCGCCTCCGACTTCGGTGACTGTTCCCGTGACTTCGTGTCCTGGCACGATGGGGTACTTTGCTGGGACACCCATGTCAAGCCAGTCGCCCTCAATCATGTGCAGATTGGACCGGCAGACTCCGCAGGCACTGACTTTTATGAGGATTTCCCTGGGGCCTATCTTTGGCGTCTCGACATCACTGTACTTCAACGGAGAAGTCTCGATGGACGCTGTTTTGTGAAGAAGCATGCATTTCATAAACTCACGTATGCCGCTTCAGGATTATATGGTTTATGAAAGGCGAGATTAATCGTTCATTAACAGGCCTGTGCCGACGAATCTTTTTTCGTTGTGAATGAAGAAAGACATAATAGTGGAAGACATATTTTCAGATTATCGGGACATGCATTGATTATAATCTTGGATTCGCACGTGCCAACGAGGTGCAACAGCTTTGTACTGTCCTAAGTGCGGTGCACAGCTGCCAGATGATGCGGCTTTCTGTATGAAGTGTGGTGCGAGCATTTCAGCTGGACAGCCGAAGGAGGCTGAAGCTCCGAAGGCACCGGTTATAGCTCCTATGGGAGCGACGGCGTTGAAATGCCCAAGTTGTGGTGCGCCCATCGCGCCCAAGTTTGGCGAGATGATTATTACCTGCGAGTACTGCGGGGCAGGTGTATCGTTGGGGAGTGACGGTTGGAGGGGTATTCAGAAGGAGACTATGCTGCCGCTCAAATTTGCGGACAAGAGCCAAGTCGTCACGAAGATTCATGATCTTATGGATAGAGGGTTGCTGCACAGGCATCTTCAGGAGACTTCAACTCTGGAGGAGATGAACCTGAGTTTTGTTCCATACTGGATTGTTTCTGTCTCTGCAAGGACGAGCGTCGTGGCCAGTGATGTGGCAGTTCAGGTTGGAGAAGTCGCGACTACCGCTGCTCTCTTCGGCGTGATGGGATCAGCGATGGGGGGCAGACGAGGCGGAGGCGGCGTGGCGGGGCCTCTTCTTGCGGGCGCGGTTCTTGGTTCGATGATGGGTGGGGGTCAGGCCAACGCGAAGAAGACGTATGAGATGGATAATAACTACAATTTTCCGATTGTGGCTCTTAAGGCTCTTACTGAGCATCAGCCCAGAAATTACCAGTTCAACTTAGACGGGAGAGAACTCTTCGACGTTTCAAAGGTTCCGAAGACCATAAAGATCCTGAATGGTGACGTTGGAGAAGAAGCGGCCAAGTATCAGGCCAAGACGCTTGTTGACCAGCTGCAATCCGAGAGGGCACATGCGCAGTACCATATGATTCAGCAGTTACACACGGACCTGGATGCTTCGGACACGGAGGTACTCTACGCGCCGATATGGTTTGCCAATTACGACCACAAAGGAAAGAAAATAATCCTGGTCATCGACGGCAACTCTGGCGGTGTGATCAACAGTATCGGCCTCTGAAACTGAACGAAGACTTTTCCATCTGCAGCTTAGGCTCTGATTCTTGCACATCCAAGAGGAATCGTATTACGAGTGTTAAGCACGTAATTAACAGAGTCCATGCTGCTTTCTCTGAGGCGTTGATGAAAAGTAGGTCTCATTTTCGTGAGCGTTCTTGGCGATATTCACTTAGTGTTTTTTGAAGCAGCTTTCTGGCGTCTTTTTCCGCTGGGTCAGTGGGACTTGTTTGGATTGGCATGTTTTTTTCCTGCATGTATTGTTCCACCCGATCTCGGAGTTGAGGAAAATCATCTAGCATTGACTTTAGGACATCCCAGCGAACGTCAAGCGGATCGGGTGTATTGTTTCGCACGATATATTATTCCTCACTAATAGTATAGGAGCATCGAAAATTTAAACATTATGTCCACGTGTAGTACAATCAAGGAAGAAAAACACAGTTCACCAAACAAACTAGAGCTAAGAGCGCGCGCGAGAAGTATCGAGCTTAAACTTCTCCCCGTTTCAGCCTAAGCATTATGAATTCAGAATAAGACCTCGTGATTCACGGTGTGGCACAACTGTTTGGAATCTGAATCAGCAATGCTGAAAATTTAAGAGCAGAAAGAGCCAGACCTATCGCTAACCGGGACAGGTTGGAACAACATGAAAAAGAAAGCACGTGACAAACCTTCAGATCTTGGAGCATCCACCTACGCTGTTGAATATGGCGTTTTCTACTATCATCGAAACGGATGCAGAGTGCGTGCTGAACTCTCTAGACGTACTGATGCTGAATCGGCGCAGTTGACAGCAGAAATCCCTACATGAATTGAGCGCGCGCTCTAAATTGAAACATTGATTTGCGAAGAGGCTTTGCTCTTGGCTATGTATTTGAGGAATGAACGGAGAGACTGGAATCCG
>Ga0315277_10003529_pt1 | contig 21172 bp, 18 predicted proteins | sample YL17G05_15_MG_FD_203695 | JGI IMG/M metagenome (GOLD analysis project Ga0315277, IMG submission 203695) | Sediment microbial communities from Yellowstone Lake, YNP, Wyoming, USA - YL17G05_15 | ecosystem: Environmental > Aquatic > Freshwater > Lake > Sediment | place: USA: Wyoming | collected... | reverse complement strand
TCTTTGCACGAAAAGGCTAAGTCGTCAGCATAGCGGGTGTACGCCATGTCCCATTTCTTGCATTCTTCCAAAATCGGGATATCTAGCCTGTGATGCGCCACCCAGTTACAGACCGCGCCACTGGTAGGAGCACCTTGCGGAACAACGTATCGTGTACCCACCGCAGTTTCGACTGGAATGGTAGATAAGTCAGCTATTGCACTAACCACTTCAAACGGCAGATGAAATAGGTCCTGTAACGCACGTCGGATCCACGCACGCCGTGTCGAAGGAAAGAAGTTTTTCAAATCGATCACAATGAGAACTTGCTTACCGCAATGCTGTTCCGCGCTGTATCGGGTAGTGCGCTCTGGCACGTATGCCGCAATATGTTCCGGGTACGCAATCTTCGTGAAAAATCGCTCTAGTAGACGGCTTTGTACAAATTTGAGTTTGGGCTCTGGCGCATGAATCGTGCGTGTCCCACCGGACTTCTTCGGGATAGTCCACTTTTTATACATTTTATGCCGACCGATAATCATACTCATTAACGTACGATTTCGTATGCCCATAACATGTGCTAGGGTCATCGTATCAATAACCCACGGAACATTATCGGGGATCTTCTCGAAATGCGGAAGATCAATAATATTAATCGTTGTTTGATTGTACGCTGGCACTGTTTCCATCCCCCGCAATGTCTGCGAAATTCAAAGATGCATAACAGATCAACTGTCCTGGCACGCACTCTCCTTGCACATGCCGCATAAGCCGCGGACATATTGTACATAAAGGACGTATTTTATCCTGCGGAGCTTTCAGAGGTGTTGCTAGATAGGCATAATCGCTTAGTGCCGGAGCGATTTCCTTTGAACCAACGACCGTAAGTTTGCGCTTCACGGTTTGCTGTGTGTGGGGCATGAACCATTTTTGGTTCGCTAAATATCTCGGACGGATCTTACGCCGAGCAATACTTGTTAATACCGGAATAACCACAAGACGTTTACTAAGCTCGAATTCTTCCCCGAACTCAACCCACCAATTACGAATAGCTGCCGGTGGGAATCGGCCTTCTATGAGATCTTTACCGTTTATCTCGGCAGGGACTGCTTTGTCCTGATCATTACGCCGGAAGTGTTTACGCGTTATTGACGCAGGTTTGAGTGTGTAGAGCGTTTCCTGCAACTCTGTCGTGAACGGAAGTACGATGCCATACCCAAAGATTTTAGAGATAAGTTCAGTGTCTTCGGGTTTTACTAGATATAATTTATCGAACGGGATGAGCGTACCCGCAGCCGTGCGCGTGATGTGTATATCTAAGATGTTAGACACTCGGATCCTCCAATTGATAATCCTTCATATTTATTGTCACATGCCCCATTTCTTTCATGACGGGACTGCCACCAGGCGTTAATAGCCATACCGTAGGCACAGAAATACGGGTTTGCGGGGGAGGCGCGTAACCGTCAGTACAGTAAATAACAATGTCTGGGGCTTTAGATTGATGCCCGCACATTGTCTTTATGTGCTGAAATACGCGTTCGAAATCCGTACCACCGCGTCCAGTGAGTGCTGTGTCGATCTCGCTCGTTGCTGTGATCCAATATTCCTTGCAAATGTGGGTATCTGCGTAAATCACACAGATACTCACTTCGGAATCAGCCTTTTGAATGTGTTGCAATTCAGATAACCCTAATTGCAACTCACGGGTAGACATTGAACCGGACGTATCCACGACGTAATAAATAGTGAATTTATTACTGTGTTTAATCCCTGGAAATACCGGCATCTTTCGAATATGCGGAAGTCGCGCAAAGAGAGGATTACCCTCTTCCTCCATCTTACGTGCAAATACTTTGAGCGCCGAAATCTTCTTGGACGGCCGGCTCATACCGCGTTGCTTTTTAGTTTGACGTGTACGCTGCACCATATCGTGCAGAAACTGCGTCCATGGCACGGTGGGCGGGGTCAGCATCTTACGGATAATTTCCATAATGTGACCCGGTAGCGTACCACGTGATTTATCTGCGTTCGAGAGTGTCGCCTTAATTAACTCCTTGCCATTCTCAATTAACTTATGTGTGTCCCCTTCAGCATCGGCGCCTTTCCCTTGATCCCAAGCCAAATGCGGGCGCATTGCATTAACAAGCATTTCCAGAATCTTCTGGTCTACGGGGTCTAGATTCCCTATTTCATTCTGCAATTCCTCTGGGGTCATGCCGCCCAGTGGATCGTCTTCTGTTTGACTGCCGGCGCCCTGGCTTTGGCTTTGACCTTGGCTTTGACTTTGGCCTTGGTTGGGTTGTGTATCTTGACCTTGGCCCGACTGCGGATTTTGTTTGGGCTTTTGTCCTGTGCCTTCAGAGTCCTCTTCGTCGTCCGGACTATTATTCTTACTTTGTTGTTTGAGCGCGTCCTGAACAGCTTTAGACTGTTTTTCAAGAATTTTCTTGGCAAGGTTATACAGCTGTGTGGGGGAGGACTTGAGTTTTCTGGCTAGAAGGTCAATGAGTAGTCGCTGATAATCTTCGTAAGCCATGTCCTTAGGAAGCGGCGGCGTAAAATTCTCTGGAATCACCCAATAACCCAGGGGTTTATCCGGGTATTTAATTTTAGGCCAACTACGTGCAAGCAACTCGTTTACTGCCGCATCTGTCGCAAGGTTAGACGTGAGCAACATCAGATGTCTGTCAGTCTCTTCCGAATAGATGCGCATAAGAACTTGGACACGCGGGATGTGCTCTAAGATCAGGTGTAGGACTTCATGCTCACATGTTGCGCAGACCTCTTCGTAAGACGTAACCGCTGCAAAAAGCGGATCGTAAAGAAACAGGTAACGTCCGGCGTGTGCGCTAACGGCCATGGTTCCAAAACCAGGCACTGCTACCTTGTCCATGAGCCCTATGACTCGTGCGTAAAAATTCTGAACTTTACTGCTAGTTAGATATGTCAGCGCGTTCGCCACAGAATCTCGTCCGCGACTTGTTGCTTCTTCCATAGTCATGGTGTTTTTATTATCTAGTTTTTCTATGCCTGTTCTCATGTCCTACCTACTGCTATAATCAAGGTATGTCCTCAATGATTATCGATCAATACAGCGGTGACCCGGTTTACGCGCACTTGCATGTTCTTACACGGGATTTTCCGTTAGCGCGTGAAATGCTAAAAACAGCGGAGTTCGAAACTACTAAGCTGGCTGTAGAGGATTTACCTAATACAGTCTTCGCATGGGAAGACGAGCGACGTTTTCCGATTCACACCCGCGAAGATACACTCGCTAGTATCTTTTACCGCAGTAAGCTCGGTTCTAACGTACCGGCACATGTTGATGTCAAATTAGCTACTGCGCGGGAAATTTACCAATTAGATATTTCAATGTTTTCAGCCATGAAAACAGCTTCGGCAGAACCTACTGAGTACGCGTTGCCCGACGAAAAACGACTGCCTTTGGTCGGGGCGGATCAAGTAAAAATGGCCGAAGAAGTGTTACACCGCGATGGTAAGTACTTAACGCTTGAAAAGCGCGCAGATGCGTACAGCCGCCTATACATGGCTGCCAAACGGTGTAACGTTACGTTAATGCCCGAATCTCTTAAGTTCGCAGGCGTTACGGCGTCCGATACCCGTGTACTGCGGGATTGGTTAGACGCGCGTACTGAATCAGCCCCTACGCTCGTACAAAAAACAGCGTACGCCCAATTAGCCGAAGCTACAAAAAATATGGCGGGGCTCGTCAATGACCGCGAAAAACTCGTAAAATTAGCGACTACTATCGCACAGATTGATAAGCATGCGGGGCTTGATAAACATTACGGCAAAAAATTATTAGACCCGCTGCTTACTGTTTTCAACACTGAAAAGATCGCAGAGATGACTTGTGACGTAGCGGGGCTGACCGTTCCTATCTCTGAACTCATGCATCTTCCGGAGCAGGTATGGGACCAGGTGGACGCAAGCGAACTTGGTGCTGTCGCACAGAGCGGGGATCCTACACAATTTCAACAACTATTTTCAACGTTACCCCTTGATGTAAAAATGACTTTGCGCGAACATTTAGCGAATGCCTGAACTTAAGGCCGTAGCATTAACTGCTCTGCGTGACCCGGATACGGGTACGAGCGCATGTATGCATGCAGTGTTCCATCTTTTTTCTAATGTCTGGCTTAATTGGGAACCTGAAACGATATGGTTAGAGCTAGAACATTTAGGTGCTAGAGTACCTGTAGGTAATAGACAACAAATAATGGCTGGCCGGTCGTTGCTTACGACTGGGCGTTTTTGGTACGACGCTACTGCTTTTGAGGTGGCTAGTATTGCGTTCAGTAATGAAACGCCTACCTACTTTGGCCTTGAAGACGCGCCTATCGCGTTTATTAATTGGGCCGTATTCGAAGCTAATTTAATACACCACGATTTTCTGCAATCTACCATTGAGTTTGACCGGGAGCCTATCGGTTACACGGCAATTCAGTTGTATAGAGAAGGCTTCGTAATTGCGCCGCCTATGCTTGAAATGGCGCAGGATGAACTCACGAGGCGCCTACCTAAAGAAGCGGCTAAGCTAGCAAATACGGTACGGGAAGCCTGGGCTGTCGCGCCAAGAGGGCAAGCCCTATCGGATGCGGCGTACCCAGAGACTCCCGCGGGTGTACAACTTGCGCGATTAGCTGCCGTACAGGTGTATTTCGACACCCGTCTTAACGCACGTGAAAAGCAATTAATACCGTTTAAGGCAGGCCCTAAGGGTTCATAGGATCTGGGTCCGTAATTAGATTTGCGCTCCTCTTGTACTCGCGCATTGTATCAAGGATAAATTTCATTTTAGCCTGATACGGCTTTTGCTTAGCCAGTGCTGCCGAGAGCTTGGTCAAATACTTGTCTCCTTCTTGGCCTTTGATTTTACTTTGTTCGGCAATGTGTTGCCCTACGAAAGGCGACAGCAGTTCATTGGGTATATCCCCCATGTACAGGGCTAGTTGCGGGGCGATTTTGAGGGGATCAGGCATAGAACTAAATAGTTCTACAGCCACGCCCTTATTGAGCTCGCTAATGACACTGGCGCGGTTTTTAGCTTTGCTTTCCTTTTCGATGAAGGCGTTAGTGTCCTTATCGATTCGGAAGTTTAGGACCGCTGCTACACGGTTACGAACACTTGACCTGTTGAGATATTCATTCAGTATCTCAACGGGTTGAATAAGTGTATTCTGGTCGGCTACAAAGTCCATAAACTTGTCCGCCGCAATGCTCCCAATTTGTCCCACAACAAGTGTACGTACGGCCGAATCGGCAATATCAATACGGATGCGTTCCGCCGCGTACAGTATATTGGATACTTTCTCCCAATTGGCAGGACAAGGAAAAGCTTTGCCCGCATCGCGAGCACCCGCATCGTACAGATATGTTGAAGCTGCCTTTAGAAAGGCAGGAACTAGGCGGTGCCAATTTGCTTCTTTAGTATACACTATGAAGGCATGGAGATCATGTGTACAGTACACGAAGTTTAAACGCTTCCGTATCGCGTGATCTTTTTCCGCTTCGTTGACCAAGTAGCTCCCATCACTAGGATTCATGGCCGCGACAACCAATACATTCGGATGTAATTTGAAGTTATGTACGCGGCGCTCATCCGTTAGCGTAAACAAAGCATTAACCATGGCTTTGTCACCGCGATTCCATTCGTCGAGGAAGAGTACGGCGCAGCCATCAGAAATGGCATGCTGGTTCAACTCCAACAACCATTCGGGAGGAACGAATCCGAAAGAGTCCCCCTTTTCACTGAACATGATCATCGACACTTCTTCTTGTGTCATATGGCCAAAGTTCAGTACGTACATAAATCCTTTCTTATCATTGCACCATTGGTGTACAATCGGGGTTTTTCCAATTCCCGTTTCACCAACTAGGCACACTGTAAGTTTGGGCTCCATAGCCCAAAGTAAGTCGAGTAGGCGCGGTACCATGCCGATACTCGTCGGGCCAACTCCAAGTTTCTCCCATGTGGATACTGCATCCTTTTTATCCGCCATAAACCCCTATTATCTTGATTAGTCGATGAAATTAAAACAGACAGCGCCTGCACAGAATTTAGCCATCCGACGTTCGGAGTGGGTGACTACCCTGCTGCATCTAGACGGCCATCCATTTTCTTTAGAGCATTTTCCGTTTTATAGACATGTGTATGACAATATCTATCCCGCGATGCTACTTAAGACAGCGCGGCAGGTAGCTAAGAGTACGACTCTAGCTAATTTTTTGATTATGGAAGCGTGTAGTACGCCGCACTGGAAAAGTTTCTTCATCGCACCGAGTCAAGAGCAGACTACTAAATTCTCTCAGACTCGTGTAGGTAAGACTATATTTTACTCTCCAGACATACGCAAACGCTGGGTATCTAAAGAACTGTCTAGCCGCGTATTCCAGAAAATGTTTACTAACGGCTCAGAGTTAGCCTTCTCGTATGCTAGCGATGATCCGGACCGTGCCCGCGGTGTGTCAGCTGATCGCGTAGCCTATGACGAAGTACAGGATATTTTATACGATGAAGTCATTCCTGTTATTAACGAATGTATGGCGAATTCTGATTTCGCGTATGAAACGTACTGCGGAACGCCAAAGTCAATGGAAAACACCATTGAACAACTATGGCAGTGGAGCAGTCAAACAGAGTGGATTGTAAAATGTACCGGATGTAAAACGTATCAATACTTTGAAGACGATAAATGCTTAGGTAAACTAGGCCCCATATGTCTTAAATGCGGTAAATACTTGGACGTCCGTAATGGCGAATGGATAGACCTGCATACGTATCCTAAAGAGTTTGACGGGAAACGTATCAAGGGTTTTCATGTACCCCAGGTAATTCTACCAAAGAACGTGCCTATTTCTATGCCTACTGATTTTAAGAATCAGGAGGTAGCACATAGTCGTTGGCGCCGTATTTTAGAAAAACATTCAGTATATCCAGTCGCGAAGTTCAAGAACGAAGTAATGGGCGTATCCGATGCCATAGGTACTCGCCTACTTTCCAAGGAAGAATTGGAAAGCCTTTGTCAGGACTACGACATACCCGAGATGCCTGCCAGCAACTTATTGCTAACAGACACGCGTGCAGTAGTAGCTGGAGTCGATTGGTCGGGTGGCGGCACCACAGGTAATTCCCGCTCAGTACTTTGGATATGGGGCATCAGCAGTGCGACTGCAGAGCATTCATTTAAATTAAAGACTTTGTACTTTAAGATATACCCGGAAACCAATCCGATATCCGGAGGAGTAATTGACCATATAGTAGACATGTGCAGTCGTTACAGTGTCCAGATCATATTTGGAGATGCCGGTGAAGGGGCTCTTGCTAACTCCAACTTACGGGAACGTCTGGGTCCGCACAAAGCCATGCAAGTGCAGTATAGAGGTGTTTCAAGCGCAGGCGGAGGTGGTAACTCACGCCCTTTTTATTGGAATAAAATAGATAGATTCTTAGCAGAACGCACGACCATGATAGATAACTACTTCATGTTCGTAAAACGTCGTGGTGTAATATTTCCCAATGTTCGTTTAATGCAGGTGCCTATACGGGACCTACTAAACGAATACGAGGAGGTAACGCAGCAAGGTCGTAAAGTATGGCGGCATGCGCCGTCTCAACCTGACGACTGTTTGCATGCACAGATATTTGGTTGGATGGCCGCTAAAATGATGACCCTGGACCCGATGTTTACATACAACAGCGGCTAAAAGAGAGTAACAACCCTCGCCATAAATCAGACCTCAGCACCAAACATCACACGGCGCAATTATTTGCAGGACCGTGTAACGACAAGGATTGGGCATGAAGTTGATAAATGGGGATTGTTACTCAATTACTTGTACCATAAAAGCGAACCTTTTATGAGGCGCTGTTTGTAAGCTCCGGTGTTATCGCTAGAGGTACTGAAGGCTTGAGCTGGTACTTTGACATGCGGTTGTTAATTAAGAATCCGGGATAAGCTGCGATCAAGAGCTCTGCCGGAGCCTGTACCGCGCGTATTGCTGTCTTCTTCAATCGGAGCTTACGTGCTACATTAAAAATGGGCATTAGCTTGATCTTTGCGCTCACGCTATCGAACATCACAACGCAGGGGTCTACTAGAACTAGGTCCTGCTCCGTTTCTTCGAAGCTTATCCCCAGTATGGGGCCGTCGGCTGTAGAGTAAACCTCAATGGATTTACCGCTAGCACAAAAGTCCACGTCTTTTATCATCGCGTACTCAACGTAACTACTCTCAATTAGATTACCGGTTAAACGCCAATCAACCAGCATAACGCCGTCTGTCATAACACCGACAGATTCCCACTCAGGCTGCGTGTGTATAGTTACGCCATAACGGAATTCCATTCCGTACTTTTCAAAATTCTTGACTTCAAGCTGCCTCGAAGGCGTCGTTTCTGAGTTCTGTGAGTAGCTCATGTTCTTCAATCACTCCCTCGGGTTGTAACAGTAATGGGTGTTTTGCCAGATACTTTGAAATAGACTGGCATTCACCGTAATTCTCTCCAATTTCAGTATCTGCTTCGAAAGGTACTGCCATCCATGCGTACTTATCGGCAACGCGCTTCTTAGCATAATGTTCTACAAAGTCGTGGAGCTGGCCAATATGCTTCTTCGGTAATTGGAATGCAATAGAATCGTGCACAGTTAGTAGCATACGCCCGCCTAAATCACAGCGTAGAGGCTCTTCCATTTCAACGAGCTGCCCGATCACAATATCCGAACTCGTTGATTGTATCTTGAAATTACGGCCCTGACGCTTTGCACGTCCAGCGTGTCTGGAGATACCGGCTAACGGGAAACGACGACGGCGACCGAAGAAAGTATCGACGAAATGGTTTCGTTCAACTTCGTACTCCACATTGGTAGCATAGCGCGCAATCTCGGGAAACATTAGATACAGAAGTGCAATTAGGACCTTAGCTTCGTCTACGCTAACGCCGATGGTCTCTGATATTTTCTCAGGACCTGCCCCGTAAAGAATACCGAATACCACACGTTTAATATTGCTGCGTTCTAAGTCTAAGAGTTTACGTAGAGCGCCGTCAGGAATAAAGGCAGTGTCGTCCCTGCGCGCGTACATATCGTAGGGACGCTTAAATACTTTAGCTGCAAAGAAACTATGCATATCCATGCCATCATTGAGGGCTTGGATAAGTGCGGGATCTCGGGCGTAGGCACAGAAAACACGAACCTCTGCGCCCTTGTAATCCATGTTGGCGAAGACCATGCTGTCATCGTCGGGAATAAACAGTTTCTTGAGGTTCCAACCTGCCAAGAACTTGGGCAGGTTCTGCATATTCATATCACTGGAACTTAGCCTGCCGGTTCCCGTGCCGTTCAAATGGAACTGCGTATGCAGAAACCCGTCACGCTTGGACAGCGCTCTAATATTGGCCAGGAAAGTATTACGGGCTTTACTAGCCTTGCGGTACTTGATCAGCCGTTCAACAAAGTAAGCCGTTTCGGTCGGACATTGTTTTTTGTCATCTTCGTATGCAACGAACTGTCGTAGGATCTTCTCTGAAGTACTAGCCTGTCCCTTTTTGGTGTACGCAAGTATGTCATACGCGCCCATTTTATTACCGTTGGGGTGCGTCCAACCCCAATTGTACAAAACGTTGGCTAGCGTAGCAGCGCCATTTAAATTGAGTTCCTTTATACCACCAGGTTGGGTACGACCAGCCATTTCATAGAGCTCTCGCTCTGTCTTCTCTATAACAACAGTGAGCGCTTCTTCGAGAACATCAATGTAAGGCGTGTCAACACGCATGCCTCCGAATTCCATACGGCCTAAAACGCGCGAAGCAGGAATGGCGTGCGTCTTCATTAAAGGGACAACTTTAGACTGTTCCTTCGCAATGCGACGACGTTGCAGCCGCGCTAGTTGTCGAGTTACATCACCGTCGACCGCACCATAAACTTGTAAGTCATGTATGGGAAGGTTTTCAAAACCGGCATCTTGACTAATTTGCTGTTCTTTTTTTGAACGCGGATCATCGGGCTTTTTGGGCTCTTTTACCGCACTAGGTTTTGCAGGCTTAGAAAACCACTTCACGGGCTTTTTGGGCTTACCGCGCTTACCCTTAGGCCAGTCCGCTACCTCAACATCCCAGGCTGCCTGTTTACCCGCTAGAGCATATTTACAGAACAAATAGTCGTCATAAGCGATGTGATATATTCTATCGTTAGCCTCAAATAGCTTGAGGTCCTTTTCGTAGACAACTAGTGCTTCCTTATACTCTTCTAATGCTCTGAGATAGCCTGGGTGTTCTGTAGCAATAATCTCACGTAGATCTTCTAGTTCTTTTTCTGCTTCATCGACTTTAGAAGCGCTTTCTTCGTTGTTTAATAGATCGTACAGTTTATCTTCGTACCCGCAGTACTGCGGCAGGAAATTAGCTGTGAGTACCTTCAGGCCGTAATTGCCTTTCTTGTCCTCATCTAACAAATGTTCACCCAACAGCGTATCCCAGGCCACTGCATTCACTTGCATGCCGTACTTGCGTTCAATAAACTTCAAGTCAAACTTCGCGTTGTGAAATATCTTAGGCTTGGTACTAGCCAATATCTCGCGTATCTTCACATCGAGTTCGGGTAGACGCGCTAAATACTCCGCCCCTGCGTGGGGGTGGTCGTACAGAATAGTCGCTGCTTTTCCTGCGTCCCAACCAAAACAAAACGCAATAATCTTGGCGCTGTCCTTCTCAGGATAAAGCGTAGTCGTTTCAGTATCTACCGAGATGGGCCAATGCGTTGCCGGTGTTGTAGCATCGCCATAATTGAGGATCACGTCGCAAGCCGCAAGCGCGTCGTCCATCGTTTTAGGTAAGAGGTAGTCTTTGGATATTTCTTCCAAAGGAGGCGCAACAATGCCATTATTAATGACCTTATCGAATATGTTAATAAGGTTTAGCTTAAACGTCTCAAACACGCCCGGAGCTGCAAGCAATGCTTTTTCGCTGAAGGTTGTGTAAATCGGTGCGTCGTACCCCAGCTGTATTGTGAACTTATTGCGTATATCATTATATTGTTGCTTGACGCCCAATTGACGCAACGCGGTTGAACCCATTGCAACAATGACTTTAGGTTTAAGCTTCTGTATGGTCCCCTGTAAATAAGGACGACATTGATGTACGACCAGCCTAGTAGGCGCGGCTGTTTCGTCTTCAGTCTCAGAAATACATTGAACAGCGTACGTATACGCGTACCGCATATCCGCATAGCGTTTGTCTGCGCCCATTACCGCTTTAAGCGCCGTCGCTAAAATTCTACCACCATGGCCCGACATGGGTTTGCCGGAGGATACTGAGGGTCCGTCCGGCTGCTCCGCAATAAAAAGAACGTCTACGTCAACGTCTATTTTTGAGCTACCACAGCGTTTACTAGGGTACCGGGGACAGCCGTCACACATTTGTCCTTTGTACTCTGCTTCTGTAAACATCAATCAATTCCTTGTAAAGGGTCTCCTTCGTCAATGTTATACGAAGGCCTAAGGGGGATTACCTCAGCTACTTCAGACACTTTTCCGGTCTTATCGAACGCTTCAGAATCGGCACGTGCTTTCAAATGTTTATGGATCAGAGCGCCCACAGTTACTAGGCTATATACATCTGAGGAACTCGTCATACCTGAAGCCATAAGACGTGTGACAATACCGAGTTTCGCGGCCTCACCTTTATCGATCAACCACTCACCCGCCGTTTCTGCTTCAGACTTCAAAGCGAACGGCGTCTTGTTACGATACTGATGGCCTCTGAGTAGATTCTGTTTTACCTCAGACCACATAATGCCAATACACTGTGAACGCTCATCATAGTACACGCCCACCTTACTCGGGCTTATCTTATCCCGCTGATTCTGATCCAACAACATAGACTTAATATTTGTGAATTGATTCGCTTCATCTTTAGATGGTATCGGAGCGTTGAGCACGGTATCGATAATATTGTGTCCCGCCGTGCTTCTATTACGCTCATAAACTTGTTGCTTGCGGGTGTCTCGATAGTCCTCAATGAACTTCTTACCGTCAACACCAAATGCGTCGAGAATAGCCGCCATAGGCATGAGATTCTCAGTAAAACGATCGATATTCTGAATATTCAGCGTACCATCACCAGCCTGCCGTCTACCGAACTGATTATACAAATCGGAATAACGTTGCTTGACTCGTGGCGCTAAATTAATGGAATGTAGCAATACACTTAGACGTAACTTTTCAATCTCATCCAGAGAGAAGGCATTACGTAACTCTAACCGTACGTTGTTATGATTAGGATTCTTCTTAAGATTTATGGTATTAAAACGGCTTTCATCCATTGCGTCTACAATAGGCGTACCACTTGCTGTAATAACGTTGTTATGTATATGGTACGCACGACTCTGCCCTTCGACGGTGCCTTGACTTAACGTGGCTTTGCCCGAAGTAGCAAGCGTGCGACAACGCTGGTAGAACGTCTTCTTGTTCCTAGATTCTATAGAGCCATCATCAGGATCATTCATTTCATCAAGCGCTGATATTAAACGTGTATTCGTAAATATCTGATAAAACCCTGCTTGCGTAAAGCTATCCAGCGCTAGAGCATGATCACATAGCGAGAATTCCCTAAGTTGTGTGTGATTTGCCGTGACGGATAGCAGTGTCGTTTTACCCGATTCAAACTGCGCCTGATAATGCGTAAGCATACGGCGACCCGTAATGACGTCGTATAGGTGGTTGTAAAATACCAGACCCGCACAATACAGAGAATCGACTTCTTGGTTGCGAAAACCGAAGCCAACATTGATTAACTTATGCACCAGAGTGAACGTCTGCTGCGCGGTATACGGTGGCCGTTGTGTGATATCTGCGGCGCACTTTATTTGAGACGTCCAGCCTTGGCTCATATCTTCGATAAGGTTGCGTCTATGCTCAAGGTCGAAGACCATACCCTTATCGGTAGGCCCTTCTAGCTCCGTAGCAGATGCAAGGCATGACAGATCAGGTTGCCATTTAAGACGATAAACACGATTGCCATTAACAATATACCCCGGCTTACCCTTATCTACGTTTTCAAGATGAATGCCTTGGCCTTTAATGAAGCCTCCAGCATCGTCAACAGCCTCAGACGACAACATGCTGTATGCACGCTGTACGTCCTTTTCAATCATGTCCTCGGCCTTGTCTAAGGCAGTTTGCGCAGCTTCCGGGTCGTCCACGGAGGGGAAATAAGAGGGGAGTCCAATTTCATCACGTGCCCAATAATAAAGGCTCCCTTTCTGCGTATAGCGTTTAAACTGGGTAACCGCTGCTTTATGGTCTACTTGAACATATAGGTACTGTTTACGTTTCTTATTCCATAGTTTTAGAATAGCGTGTTCACAGTCCCAGGTAGTCACCTGGTAGTGTGTACGAATCCAGTCTGTGATTTTCTCTACGAACCCAAGGGCTGTATCGTCTTGCAACTGTGTCTTACGGAGCAGTTCTGTTGCAGGTACCGCCGGACACATCTTCGAGAATTCTTCGGCGAATACCTGCCGTTCTGCGTCATTACGCAAAACAGCACTGAATTCAGTACCCACCTCTTGTAAGCCCAGTATATTGTCCTGGTGAATACCCTTTATTCGGGTCTTTGCCCGTTCAATACACCATCGCGTTGCGAATACGTAATTCTTAGGCTCGCATACTTCTCTAAAGACTACAGGGAAACTGTGTATCTTAACCGCTTCATCCGGATCTATTTTACCAGGTACCGGACTTCGAATGCGCTGTGGCCATTTAAATATTTGTATTGCAACACGACGTGTCTTAGACAATACACTTACTGGGTAACTATCGCCTGCGGCGTCATCGTCACCAATTAGCCTACACTCGGTAAATCCGAGATCCGCCATGAAATCTACGCCGTTATGCCCATTACCACCCAAGGCAATGACAACTTCATCAACCTCAGCGCATTCAGTAAGCATGCCCTGGGTTAAGGCTAATGCGTCGTGTTCACCTTCAACCGCAATAAAACGCGTTACTTTTTCACTTGCGTAGTGTTTGTAAAACGAAGAAGTGAGCACGCCAAATGCTCCGAGTTCTCCGCCATCTCTCGGTCGTACAAAACGTACAGAATCTTTACTAGGTCCGGGGATGCGTAATTTAAACGCAGACACTTCATCAGGTGAAATTGCATACGTATACGTTACGCAATTCATGTAAGTTATATTTAAATAATCACCTACTAGACGCATGCACCAGGTAATATCTTCTTCGTTACCTCCTAGTTGGGCACACAGTTTCTGTAGATCGGTTGATGTCGGCAACATCCCCAAGGATCCAAGCATCTCTACGGATGTGATCCCACGCTGTTTAAGCCATATTACGGTATTTGCCGCATTTTGCGGCACCTTGTCCGCTAACCATACGTTGCATAAGTAGCGATGAAAGACCTCGTTCAACATCTTTAAGCGATGTTGTTCAAGCTCTGCTTCATCGAGCTTCTTAATGTCTAGCTTTTCAAGCTTAAAATGATCTCGGAATGTACGCGCAACTTCAATATATGTAGAACGTAAATATTGATTAACAAAACGGATGGGATCTGATGTATAGGTACCGCAGGAAAAACAGCGGTAATGTCCTTTTAAGGGACTCAATACGCCTGACGGATTAGTGTCCGGGTGGTACGGGCACTGGAGTTTAATGTTCTCTCCAGCCTCTTTAACCTTCTGGGCACCTAACGTATTTAATAGTGATACCCAGGCTGCGGTAGGCTGCTTCCAGAGTTTACGCAATTCTGCTTGATCAAGCTTCGCTACCTTCAATATACTCTTTTCCTGCTTTGACATTCGGCCCCCGGACCGTGCAAATCGTACGGAAATCACACCAATCGCAATGTTTACCAACTGTTGCGTCCGGTGTTTCCGCCTTTATGGATTTCTTGTTTAAATAGTCGATTAACCAAGGCTGCAACACGTCTTTTATATAAGACGGTTTAACCGGATTAGACCATTCCAACTTACTATGTGCCACGTAGTGTAGGGCGCACTGTACCCCTTTTAAATCTGGAAAGTGCGCCAAGGCCATTACAGTATAGAAGTGTAATTGCGTAGTGTAATACGCAGCAGGACGGACCCTCCCCGTCTTGTGGTCGATGATGATAACGTGTCCGCTCTCCAGAACCAAGCTCATATCGACGATGCCTCGAACGATTCCTCGTTCATCAAAAAAATCACAGGCCTCATAATCTTTCGTCACTGCCCACTTGTTTTCTAATAATTTGTGCTTCACGGGGAAATTCAGCTCAAATTTACGAATACGTGTCTCAAAGTCGATCAGGGCCTGTGCGAAGGTCTTTACCTTCTCTTTATCCTTGTGCGTTAATTCCGCGTCTGATTCAGAAATTGCTATGTCCATAGCTTCGGTAACGTGCATGCCCTGTAAAACAAGTTCTTGCGCACGATGTACAGTGACACCGACCGTTGCCGCAGATCCGCGCGGACCTGTTGCTACTTTGTCGATATACCTGTATTTGAACGCAAGCGCGCACGTTGTAGCTAAGGCAGCTTTCGAAGGCGACCAAGGTCCGTATTTAACAAGCGGCAATTGTTTAGACATTGGTACCTAAATAAAAAGCGCGAGTACTTTAAATACCCGCGCTCTTAGAAAGCTGTTACGTAGCTTCAGACTGAATCAGAGAAATTAAGGTCTGCTTCATTTCCTACTATTCCGTCAGAGAGCGCAGTTACCGGAGCACCGCCGCTAACCACACTCCGCGCGTTATACTCGGCTTGCAGCAGGAGCATCTTGTGGTAATTCGAATTGAAATAGTCATACAGAATATCACAGGCTTTGGATACAGCCTCGGGCGTGAATTTAGCCTGTACGCTCGTCTTAAGCGTGTAGTACGTATTCTTTCCCGTTACTACTTTCTCTACGCTGATCGTGAAGGCTCGACTCCACATATTAGGCGCGAGTGCGAGTTGCCGAATATTCTTACCCGCCTTGGCGCTCGTCTTAGTAAAGTCAATACGGTAGATGTTCTGAAGGTTCTCAGACACCACGTAATAAGTAGAACCAGGACTACACGCCGGACGTTCTCCTTTTACAAACTGTCCGTAGGGACATGCTTTGCATGAGCCGTAGCGATTCCCGGTGATGCCATCCATTGATTGACATTCGATCTTGTCATCCTCACCCCAACGTACGCGTATGTTGTGTGTATGGATAGGAAGAACTGTAATCTCGTCCCCAATGTGTACACTCTGAGACGTATATAATTGACCAACCTTCGTCTCAGCGGGTACCTTGTCAGAGCTGGAGCTGTTCTGCTTCAGCGAGATACGCGGAATTTGTATGCGCTGCGGCGCCTCAATTCCTTTAACTGCTGGTTCTGTCTTGCTAGCTAATACATGTAGATTGAGACCAAGTTCAGTGTCATCTACAGTGTCTGCGTACTTCTTGAGCGTATCGGCTACACTGTTCAACGTTTCGTCGTATTTTTGTATTTGATTTTCAGAGGTCATTTTTTCCTGCTCTGCATAGAGCTTGTTGGGAACCGGCAGCCTAACGTAAGCTGCGCATAAGCACAACAGCTGTTTAGGGGTAATACGTGCGTTCTAATTCTGCAGATTCTCTTTCGCGTTATTACAAAGAAGTCGAAACAACGCGAATGCTAACCGCAGAGGTAGAGCGGGAGCTTATACAGCAGTACCAAAAAACGAAAGACTCCAAAGCGCGTGATTTAATAGTTCAAGGCGCCTTGCGTTATGTAATATCTGAAGCCCGTAAACACCCACGTAGTATGATGGACAGGTCTATTTTAGAAGACCTAATTGCTGCAGGAAATATAGGCCTAATACGTGCACTAAAGAAATTCAAACCAGAAGCAGGTACTCGATTTCTTACGTACGCGAGTTGGTGGGTGCGGCACGAGATGCGTGAGGAAGGACGGCGTTTAGGCCTCGTGCACGTACCCGCACACGCCATGGCGAAAGGCATGCGCGCGCCGCATACGACTGAATTTACCGAGAATATTATTGTAGACACCGATGCGTATATAGAAGGTTACGCTATCGACGTAGAGATACAACAAAGTCTACTAAAACTATTTCAACTCACGGATCTCTCTATCAGAGAAGTATTCATAATTAAAACATCTTTCGGAATACACACCGCGCCTAAAACCTTAAAACAAATAGGACGCGTATTAGAGATCACAGGTGAGCGGGTGCGCCAACTTCGTGAAACAGCAGTTACAAAACTGCGCACGTCCGCAGCCCGTTTTATCTAATTTACAATGACTGTTCTAATACAGGTGTCTTTCGCGGACGTCCGCGCTTCTTCTTAGGCGGCTGTTCGTCTTGGTTCGATACTTCTTCAGCGCTAACCGCAGGCGTCTCATCTACTGCGTCAGCTTCTTCTTTCTTATTCAGCTTCGCATGGTAGTTGACATCGGAGTATTGTTCGGTTGCTTTAAGATCTTTCACATCCGCTACGCCAGCGTCCCCCAACGCAACACGAATACCTGCAGCTACTCCGTTATAGAACGCCTTTTCATCTTTGTTATTCAATTTGGAACATGCTTCGAAAGACACGTCACTTACAAATTGCACAAGGTTCTTGGACGTCGGACGCCCTTTATTCGAATATTTACGACGCTTACCGCTTTCGCTGGAAGCGTCCTTCAGTAGCTTACGGGCATCGGCGCGCGTACCGGCATTCCCGACTTGTTCAATAAGCTCATTCTGTTTGTTTTCAGGAACATCCGCGATGTGCAACGCCTGTTCGAGCGTTATCTCACCGGCTTTCAATGCCTGTTGTGCTTGGTGCGTGAGTTGCGTAGCTACTTTGTAGTGATAGCTAACCCAGGACTGATTGCGCCCTAGTCGGGTTGCAATCTGTCTCTGTTCGAAGCCGGCTAATACAAGTTTCTTGACCTGTTGAGAAATCTCATACGTCGAGAGACTTTTACGTTCAATATTCTCTTTGAGATTACGAACGCGCAAATCTTCGAGGTTCCCCTCGTTCAATACGACGTCCAGCGTCATGTAGGCATCTTCGCCTAATTCTTCACGTATTTTCTGTATCGCGTAATAACGGCGGAAGCCGTATACTAGAAAATACTTAGAACGCTCAGGCTCGTCTTCACCCTCACCGTTCTGATTCCTGACAGCAACGCCTACAGGTTGAAGCAGCCCATCCTCCATGATGGACTGTTTTAATTCTTCAATATCCGTGTATTCTTTTCTGCAATTGAAATCAACATCCGCCTCAATGGACTCAAAAGGTACCGAGACGACACGTTTCTTGGCTGGCATGTACTTTTCCCCTAAACGCTGAAGAGTAAACGGCTAATAAAGGTTAGAAACCCTGAGATAGCCGCCAACACCTTCGGTGACTGCAGCCATTCAACAATTCCTGCAATAATGCGGGTAGCAATATAAACGGTCGGAGGCGTACGCGTTGCCCCCCAGTTCACGTACGCTGGCGGCATTACAGATGCCACGGATCCAAAACTGTAAACTAACGGTGCTACTCTCGACGTTCCTGTAACCAAGCGGCCTCCTGTCTCACTTTATCTTTGTTGATATAAGTGAGATTCAGTTGTGATAACGCTACCCCCTCAAGTACGTCACCCACTGCCTGGTGAAACTCTACCAACACCTCGTCACGAGGCCCATTCGCAGCGACACTTACAATGTATATCGCGCGAATAATACTAGCCCGTTGTGTAATTAAGTCGCTTACTGCGCGAACTATTTCACTTCGTTTGCTCAGTTGCGGCATCTTCAAATGGCTTCGATCCGTGAATCGGACATAAAACAATAGATCCGTGTTTGGCCAACACTGCCCCACAAAGGGGGCAGCGGTCAAGGTCAATTTGCCCTAGTTTGAAACTAGACGGATTCTCATCAACGCCGTACTTCTCCATGCCTTACTTTCCAAGGTAAGCAAAGGATACAATCTCTTTTACCTTATTTAGTTGGTGTTTTGTCTTTATACAGCGTATATCAGTCGTCCGCAGGTTCTTCAAAATAAGCCACGTTCTCAGCCTTGAGGCGCACAACGTTACTGGCCTGCAATACCGCGTCTAGGTCGCCACCCGCGGAGATGAATGCACGAATCATTCCCGTTAACATTCGACCAAAGAACTGCTGATCTACAATAGCGGTCGCTAACGCTAACCGGCCAGTAAAATCGGTAAAATCAAGCTGAATACCTGAATTAATACTGATAGATGAATTGGGTTCTTTCTTGAAAGCAACCACGTTACACCGGGCATTCGGGTGGTTGAGCCCTGGTGTTTGTCTGAAAATCATAAAAGACGCATTGCACTCATCCTGGCGGTGCGGAATGTGCTGCGTCATACCCTCGCGAACGTGTAGCGGTAGCTTCGCAAGATTAGCGTTACCCCCGGTGTTATCCCAATAATCGGTCATACACGCTTCCTTCCGCGACAATCACCCCAATAAGGGCACCATTTAGCAGAGCACCACCAGTTTTCAGGATTAGTCTTCCGGAAGCGACCTGCGGCTATATCTTGCGCGACTTGGCTAACAACGTCTAGCGCATGTAGCACTTCCTGGCTTGTACGTATCGATTCGGTACGAATAAATCTGTCCGGCAGGGTCTTCGTGGGTTTTATGAGTTGTTCCAACCGTACAACAGGCTTGCCGGTTACGTGCGCATACAAACTTAGTTGTAAACTGTTGTCTGCGTCTGCTTGAGGCGAGGCCCTTTTCTTGGTCTTGACGTCCCCAATCGCAAACTCTTCTTCTAGGTCGATAACACCTAGGAAAGGAATCACAAGGCTTTCACTCGTTATGATGTCCATACGTACAATACGCTCGGCCGCAATAGGCTTTACTGGCGCGTAATTCTCGCCGGTAGCTTTATTGCGTTCCTGCCCTGTCGCAGCATTTCGGTACCGCTTAGTAAGCCTAATACCTACATCTTTTATCTTTCCGAGATCATTGTCTGTATCCTCATCATCAATGACAGCAGTCTTTATCTCTTCATCGTGAAGCTCTGAGTATACGTCGAGCATCTCCACTTCACTGATAGGTGTATCATCAATCATACTCAAATGCAGTTTTTCCGCTGCCTTGTGTACGGCCCTGCCCTGTACCTGAAAACTATTGGACGGGACTTTACGACGCATCACGTACCGGAAGTAATAAGCCTCCCCACACTTCATGTACTGGGTCACTTGCGACACTGACAAGTAACCTTGCGGCAGCTTATCTCTGAACGTGTCATCCAGCGGTAACGGAGGAATACTTACTAGCTCCTCATTATCTATCTCGTCCATCATTTAGGGCGCTTCTCCATATTTCGACTCTGACGTACAATACTTTCAATACCTACACCTACATCGTCAACACTAGACAGTATACGCACGGGTTTAGACGGGCGACTCGTTTCAGAACGCCGCATACGCGGTGTTGGGTCCATCAGGTCCGTTAGTGTAAGAGGCTCGGTAGAATCGACGGGCACTTCATCAATAGCAACAGCGTCAGCGTCAGCATCACTGGTGTACACAACATGCCTGTCAATGGGAGTCGCAACGGAATCTTCTGAAACCGACTCTTCCACCTGTTCCGACATCGGTGCAATGTCTGCCTCTATTCTAAGGCCATCTGGAAACGCCTGTAAAAACTGCTGACAAACCGTATTCAGGTTTTTCACCAGAAAACCTTCACGTACAAAATGGTCTACAATCATCTTACGTAAATCATTCTCTTCAAATTCCAAAGTTAGTTTCACGGTATCGTCCTTACGCTTGCAGTGTGGCGCAACATGGTGCGGTCGTATTTACATTCTTTGTCATAGAGTCTAATCTTGTATTTGTTACAACGTGTATAAAAATCAGGACACGTAGCACAAACACTGCCTGCCGTAACAAGCAAGCTAAAATCCAGTTTTTGATCTAGCGCTTTGGCCTTAGACTCGTCTAACGTGTGATAGCCCAGAAGGCGATACACCGTAACTTTACGGGTCTGTCCAATACGATAATTCCGATCGAGCGACTGTAAATAGTGCTCCAAACTCCAAGGTAAATTATAATAAATGGTATAATTAGCGGCATTTAAAGTTATGCCTACGCCCGTACTGACTTGACCTATGTAAACACGACACGTCGCAATGTTATTAAACGTGTCCATAGCTGAAGTGAGATCTTCACGCGCCATGCCTCCTTGAAC
>Ga0315277_10003528_pt1 | contig 21177 bp, 28 predicted proteins | sample YL17G05_15_MG_FD_203695 | JGI IMG/M metagenome (GOLD analysis project Ga0315277, IMG submission 203695) | Sediment microbial communities from Yellowstone Lake, YNP, Wyoming, USA - YL17G05_15 | ecosystem: Environmental > Aquatic > Freshwater > Lake > Sediment | place: USA: Wyoming | collected... | reverse complement strand
CAACTAACTCACTTTTTATAATCAATCGAGAAATATAAACATTATCGAGGAGTGTTTACCTCATCCTCAAGGATGAGGATTTCTTCTCACTTAAATATTATAAGATAAAACTAACCAAGATAATTTACAGTTTCTGTCCCTATAGCAGATTTGGCACTCCTCAAATAGTTCTCTTCAATTTTCCTATACCTTTCAACGTCTCCTTTTCCGATTGAAGCCCGAACTTTATTGAGTGCTGAATCAAAATGCTTTTTTTTAACTTCTTTAGCCTGTATGTTTTCTCTCAATGATAGCATGGCAGCTTCTCTGACCAAATTTTCCATATCTGCTCCAACATACCCATCTGTTCTCTCAGCAAGATAATAAAATAACTTTTCTTTATCCGGCAAATTCTTGAAATCAACTTGTTTTTCCTTTTTCATATCAGATGGCTTAACTGCTTCATCGCCTGCCATCTTCGATATAATACTTACCTTTTCTTTGCCAAAATCTTTTTCTAATTCTTTAATCTCTTCCTTGCTGACTGCGATGGGCATGTTTTTAGTGTGTATTTTTAAAATTTCCAGCCTTCCAGCCATGTCAGGAACATTAACCAACAAAATTCTGTCAAATCTTCCAGGCCTAAGCAGTGCCGGGTCTAACATATCTGGCCTGTTTGTAGCTCCAATAACAATTACATTAGATAAATCTTCAATACCATCCATTTCTGCAAGCAATTGATTCAAGACTCTTTCAGTTACTTTTGTTCCTGCTTCAATTCCTCTTCTCCCAGCAAGCGCATCGATTTCATCAAAAAATACAATGCACGGAGATACCTGTCTTGCTCTTTCAAATATCTTGCGGACACCTTTCTCGCTTTCTCCAACCCACATTGACAAAAGGCTTGGCCCTTTTATCTGTATAAAATTAGCTTCTGATTCTTTGGCAACTGCCTTGGCTAATAAAGTTTTTCCAGTTCCAGGAGGGCCATATAACAACAAGCCTCTTGGAGGCCTTATACCCAATCTTTTAAAAGAATCAGGAAATTTAAGCGGCCATTCAACAGCTTCTTTTAGCTCTTGCTTTGTGCTCTCTAATCCTCCAACATCGCTCCATTGGATATTAGGAGTTTCAACCAAAACTTCTCTCATTGCGCTTGGCCGAACTATCCTCAAAGCTTCCTGAAAATCCTTTGCTGTGACTCTCAGCTCCTTGAGCTTTTCCTCTGGAATAGGCTCGTCTTCCTTTAAGTTTAAGTCAGGAAGCACTTTTCTTAGAACATTCATAGCAGCCTCTTTTGCAAGCGCATTGATGTCTGCGCCAACAAATCCGTGAGTAATCCTAGCAAGTTCCTCTAAATTAACGTTTTTAGCAAGAGGCATGTTTCTAGTATGAATTTTTAAAATTGAAAGCCTTCCATCTTTGTCAGGGACATTAAGTTCTATCTCTCTATCAAATCTGCCAGGTCTTCTTAATGCAGGGTCAAGCGCATTAGGCCTGTTGGTTGCTCCAATAACAACTACTCTCCCTCTTGATTTTAAGCCATCCATCATAGTCAATAACTGGCTCACTACCCTTCTTTCAACTTCCCCATAACTTTCTTCCCTTTTTGGAGCAATTGCATCTATCTCATCAATAAATATAATTGCTGGAGCTGTTTTTTCTGCCTCTTCAAAAATATCCCTCACTCTTTTCTCGCTCTCTCCATAAAATTTTGAATTGTGCATAAAGAAATAAGGTGCGCCAACAAAACTGTCCTTGTCAACAGTAAAATCAAAAAGTTCCTTTTTGCCGCAACTCTCTATTCGTTCAACTTTCTCCCATCCAATATCTTCCCTAATCAGCAAGTTAAATTCTTTATCAATACTTTTGTTAAGAATGTTATTTTCTGCTGCAATATTGTACAAAATATTAAGGGAATGCTTAGTTGCGTTTCCAGTTTTATAAATATAATAATCCTTATTTCTATACTTTTTGTAAGGCAAAGCCGCCCTTATTGCTTCAATTAATACAGATGGGTGAGGAATATTTTCATGTTCTTTCGCCTTTACAACTTTTTTAATTTCTTGCAACCGCTCGTTTTTATGTTTGCTGACTGCGCCAATATCTAAAAATTTTAATCTCCCTTCATTGCCCCTAATAACTAACTTATGCATAACTCCCTTGGGTGTTTTATGTTCTTTCAGTTTGCACTGTATTCCCAATTTCAGCAACATTAAAGACTGGAGCTGCATTAAAAATTCTCTTTTGACACTATAAAGTATGGGTGTTGGATAAATCATTCCTTTAATCTTTAACCTAGAAACAGTGCCATCCCCATCAAAATACCCTCTAATAAACCGGCTTATCTCCTGTTTAGGGAGCGAGAAAAAATATGGGGGGATATTCTTCTTATTCTCATTAGTAAATCCGAGTATCTTTAAGTATTCTACCAAAAGCTTAGAATAAACAATTACACCATTTAAATTCCCCTGCTTTTTTTCCTTAAAATTGGTATAATCAAAAACTTTTTTAACTAAATATTTAAAATTTTCAATTAAATTCACATCGTCATTATAAAAGCCGATAGAATCTCCCTTATTACTAATGTTCCCGTCAGAAACAAGCAATCCAAGAAATTCCAAGAGTTCAGGAGAAGTTTTTGAAGGAAGGCTTATAAAATTGCTTCGAGATAAATTCCTGCTATTGATCGTAAACTTTCCATCTTTATCTGCAATATTAAACTGCTTCCTTAAGTTTTCTAAAGATATGTCGAAACTTTTTTCAGGAAGTTCTAGCTTATTAAGCCTCGCCACAAAATCTCCATCATTGATGTTCTTAGCAGCCTCCCAGACTAATTCTCCATTTCTGTAAACTAAAAAAGGCTGATTTTCAGACGTAATTATTTCATTGCCATCGCCTAAATTTATCTTATAAGCTTCTGCATCTAATTTAGTAACATGCGTGATATGAGCTTTTTCGATTTTTCCATCCTTAAAAGAGTAAGTAGAGATTGGCTTATCCAGTTTTTTTAGATTATAATTATTAAATTTCTCAGCTTTTCCATTTTCTTTGTAGATCTCTTCGGCTTTGACATATCCTCTAGGATTTGTTAATATTGGTGTTTCCCCAGAAACACACATAATTTCCGGACCATTCAAAAGTATAAAATTTGCCTCGCTCTCATTTGCAACTGCCTTGGCTAATAAAGTCTTTCCAGTTCCAGGAGGCCCGTGAAGCAAAACGCCTTTTGGAGGCTCTATTCCCAAACTATTGAATATCTCAGGATGTTTTAAAGGCAGCTCTACCATCTCTCTTAATTTTTTGACTTCTTCCTGCAATCCGCCTATATCTTCATAAGTTACATCCGGAACTTTCTCTTCAACAATCTCAACAGCTTTTGGTGAAAAAATAACTTCGGTATTTTCAGTTATAATAACTGGCTGACCTGGTTGGGTATTTACAACAACAAACCTGGTCTGGTTCAAAGCAGGCATAAATCCTCCCAAAGCCTCTCCAAAAACATCAAATAAATCCTGAAAAGAATCTTCCATTATATCCCTTCTTCTTTGTGCGCCCCCTAAAACAACAATGTCCGCCTTAAGAACAACCCTTCCCAAAAGCCCTTGCTTAAAGATTTCAGGATTCGCCTGAATCATGATACCCTGTTGTGCAGGAGCGATTGTAATTTTCTTGGCTTCCTTAACATCTGCTTTATTTATTACTACTAATTCGCCTATTCCTGTTCTCGCGTTTCTTCTTATAATACCATCAATTCTTATTATTCCTTCTCCAATATCTGCAGGATAAGCCCGGTCTACTATAGCAACAGTCTCTCTGCTGCCTTTAATAGAAATAACATCTCCTCTATTAACACCCAGCTGCCTCATTACATCACTATCAATCCTAGCAATTCCTTTATATGCATCATCTTGCAAAGCTTCAACAACCCTTAATCTTGCTTCTTTTTCAGTCATTTTTATTTAAATTCATAATTATTTTCTTTAATTGAGGATGAAAAGAAGTTGTAAAACAATTTTCAATTTCTTCTGGATTGACCCACTTTAATTCTGTAAATTCTTCTCCTGTTTTCTCTTCACCGCCTACAACTTCACATAAATAGTATATTGATAAAAATTCCCTTTTTTCAGGATAAGTTTTTGCAAAAAGTATATTTTTTATATTTATGACCAAACCAGTCTTTTCTTTTACCTCTTTTTTTAGACTATTTTCTAGTTCTTCATCATATGTCGGTCTTCCTCCAAGAAAGCACCAGCTTAATTCCTTGATATATGGATCTTTTTCTCTCTTACCAATTAAAATTTTCTTTTTTTCAGAGTCGTATATAACCGCAAGTACATTCACTAGAAAAACCCCTTTGTCAAATTTTTTAAAATTTTCTTTTTCAGTCATTTTACTCTCTTACCTCCTCAACTTCTTCTTGCTCCAAATCCTCTCCAAATGATAAGCTTAATCTTCTAGAATCACTAAAACACATCCTGACCATATCATCCATAATCTTTTCTTGCTCCTTAATAAAGTTTACTATTTCTCTAGGAATCGACACGGCATAAGAGTTTCCTATGATTCTCATCTTAACTCTAAAAGTCTTGTTTCTTAACTGCTTGAATCGATTATACTCTGCTTCATCAGCCGGATGCATAAATCTTGCCTTGCAATCCAGGCATTCAACTATCCTTAATAAAAATCCATCTTTCTCTATCTGCTTCTTCTGCATTTCTTTTCTGCATTTCTTGCATAAAATCGGGTTTTCAAATATATCCATGTTCGAGTATAAGCTGTCCTAAAAGGACAGCGGAAAGGAGGTATTTATTTGAATGTATCTATCCAAATAGATACCCTATGTGTATACATACATAGATATACTATTTAAATGCTTCGGTTTTTGTCTGGCTTCTGGCTCTAAGCTCTGCATCCCAAGTATAAGTATAAAATTGCAGATTATTAGGGTCCCAACTCGACAGATTGGGATCCCAACGCAATACATATCTGTCATCTACATAAGCGAATTCTTCGTAAGTGGATAATTTTTCCGGATGATAAGTTTTATCTCGCATATACCACCCCAAAGCAATTAAACCTGGAATAAGAAATAGTTTCAATAAATCCATTGGAAGCTTGCGTAAATTGGGCTTAAAAAAACTAAAAACTTCATCCCTTAGACTAGTTTCTCCACCAATTATCTTATTGCTACCTAAATCATGATAATACCTTCTTCCCCCGCCGCTCTCTAACTTTACTTCTCTCCTTATTCGTTCCATTCTTTCAACTATCCTTCTCAGTTTTTAAATATTTTGTTTGTATCTACTTAATAATTATAAAAAATGAAGATTTAAATAATGAAGCTTTTTAAATTAGCTATAACTCATTTTAAAATGAAAGTCAAAATTAAAAAAGAAGAAAGAGAAAAAAGCAATAATCCCATTGTAAAATTTTGGGATTGGCTCTGGCACTCTGACAGCTTGTTAAGCTGGCTCGTCGCGCTGGCTCTTGCTTTTATAACTGTAAAGTACATTTTCTTCCCTATTGTATCTTTAATAACCGGAACATCCCTTCCATTAGTTGTTGTCGAGAGTTCTTCAATGGAACATCCAGGAAGTTTCTTGGGAAATGTTATTGGGCTGCAAAGCAATGTTGAAGTGTGGTGGGAAGACCAAGTAGGTGGAGTCAAAAGAGGGGATTGGTATGAAGAGAGAGATATAAGCATCAATGAAGCTAAATCCTGGCCGCTTAGGACCGGTTTTGACAAGGGAGATATAATGATTGTATATGGAAGATTTGAGCCAAAAGTAGGAGATGTTATAATTTTCAATGCAAACACCCAACACCCCATAATACACCGGATTGTGAATATAAAAGAAGACGGGACTATCGAAACAAAAGGGGACAATAACAATGCTCAGCTGCCAATCGAGAAAAACGTCTCCGAAAGTGCAATAATCGGAAAGGCAGTTTTCAGGATACCAAAACTAGGGTGGTTGAAACTTATATTTGTAGAGATAGGAAGGGCTATAGCAGGATAAAATTAAATTTGCCCTCTCCATCTAATGCCTTTTTCATTCTTCTGCTTAAGTGAAACAAGGTACATTATCTCGTATTCTTCCAGCCCTAACTCGTGAAGCATTGAGATTTCACGGTTCACTTCCGCTGAATTCGCCAATTTTTTAATTCTCATAATTAGTTTAGTAAGTCTGCTTTTAAATCGTTTATGAAAAAATAATCTATAGTAAGAATAGCTATTTCAGCTAAAACAGCCATAGAAAGTTTTTTAAACCTTTATAGACAAAAGCATTAATGAACACCTTGAGTAAGGTGTAATATTGTAAAAATGGAATTTTGTCCGCGATGTGGGTCTGTCCTGGTAGAAAAAAGGAAAAATTTTGGATGCGTAAATTGCAATTATACTGCAAAAGGCAAAGTTAAGATAGAAGCCCACGAGAAAATGAAAGAAGCTAGGGAAGTCGGAGTTATAAAAGACAAGGACACTGATGTTTTTCCAGTAATCAATAATACCTGCCCGGCATGCGGGCATCGAGAAGCTTATTTCTGGACTGCTCAAACAAGAGCAGGTGATGAAGCTGAAACCCGTTTCTTCAGGTGCACCAAATGCAAGCATACCTGGCGAGAATACCATTGAACTTCCTTAAATATGCTTACATTTTTAAAGAATTGATTCTTAAGAGGATTATGAAAAAAGGAACAATAATTATAATCGCTATAATAGCTTTAATCATTCTATTAGCATTAATATTTCTTCGCAGGTATGAACTAACTGTATCAACCGATTGTTATGACTATGCTGATGGTTACTCGGAATTTGGTATTTGTATAGGTAGAGTTTATCCTATTGATGAAACCTTAGATGCGAATATTACTAATAAAAGAACTATAAGCGGTCTCGGGGAAGGGTGTCATAAATACTTGGAAGGTACGCAATGCTCTGGTATTAAGATTTTAAAATCCAAAGCTCAGTTTATGTAAGACTACCTCTTTAAATTCAAAGAATAACTTTACTAATACTCTTCCTCATATTTGGCGAGAATACCACTGATTTTTACAATAATTTCTCAAATTCTTCTCTAGAAATCTGCAAATCATGATTGATTATTTTTGTTAATAAACCTCTGCCAATATCCTGTCCTGGATGATTAGGAATAATTGTCGTTCTTCCATCTGGATGCTCAAAAAACATATGGCTACCCTCCTGACGTATAAACTTAAATCCAAGTTTATTAAGAACTTTAATGACTTCTTTTGGGTTTAACAAAGGCAATTTTGCCATGTTTAAATTATTTCCATTTTAATGAATTTAAATCAGACAGAAAAATTTTATTTTTCTGGATGTTACATTTGTATTTGTTGAAGAGCAAAGAATTTATTGCTACCCAACTCTACTTTTTTGCATTTTAAATATAAAGAAATAGCTTCTTTTGTCCTTTGCATTAATTCATCCAAAGTTCTCCCTTGAGTATGGCAGCCCGGAAGCTCAAGTACCTCTGACACATACATTCCATCTTCATCTTGCTCAACAATAATATTAAAAGTTACCATGTTTATTTGAATCAAAATAGCTATATAAATTTAACGAACAGGTCTTGAATTGGGGTACCTGGCGAGAATATCATTGATACTGACCTTAAGAACAATATAAATCAAGGGTATTCGAGAAGAGAATATCACTAAACTTCCTTAAATATGCTTACATTTTTAAAGAAGAAGTTCTTTAGATAACTATGGAAAAAGAAGAGGTTATGAAAAAAGTCTTGTTAATCATAGGCGTTATAATTCTTGCATGGATACTAATATACATTATAAAAGATGTATTTTTCCACAAAGAGCCTAAAATGACCTCGATTATTATAGGTAAAACAAGTAATGGCTCTTATAATGAGGTAGATGTATTGCAGATAAACTATTATAAATGCATGAATAACTGTTCTTCCATTCCATGCCCGCAACCAAATTGCCCAACACCCCTTTGGAAAAATGAAAAATGGAGAGAAGAGTGTGATAATCTCACTGGATATGAATTATGTCTAGAACCTGCTTGCAGTGAAACTTGCTTAGGTGCGTTTAGGGATAGTTTAACAAAAAAAGCCTATGGAACTGTGATACCTCATGAGAATGTTACATACATGAATGGTTGTGTAAGTAATTGCACAACAACAGTCAGAAATGTTACAATAAACTACGGAAAAATGAAATTGTATAGTCCATTAGACTCTTTTTATTCTTATGATTGCGTGCATGAATGTTTAATAAAATTCATATAAACAAGGAAAAAGTTATTGAGCCCACATCTTCAGAATAAACACTGATACCCCTCCTAATACCTGGCGAGAATATCATTAACCTCTATTAAAAAATACTATTAATTTAGTGATGCTCGAGCAGAGAATACCATTGAACTTCCTTAAATATGCTTACACTCAATAGAGATTAGAATTCTTTATGAAGATAAGTTTTGCTTTTTAGCATAGAAATCTAAACAATCGCTCCTTAATGGTTCGTTTAATTCTTCACAAGAACCCTTGCCACAAATTAATACAGGATTATTTACAAGAGGCAGTATCACAACATAACAAGAATTATTCAAATTTTGTTTCACTGGTTCAACTTCGAAATTACCAGAAGCATATTTTATACAACTAGCCTTTAGCGTTTCATTCTCTATATGGGTGCATGACCCTAGTTTACTTAAATACGAACCCAAATACCAATAACAGTTATCTTTACCATTATCTCCGTAACTTACCGATATTTTCTCACAATAACGTTCGTCTTCCAACCTAAGAGCAATACCAGAATAACAAAGGTTTTTTGTGTCCTCACTTATAATCCTATCGCAAGCACCAGGGTCCTTCAATGACCATCCAATATTTTTTATGCAACTGTCTTTTGAATCAGCATTATCGATTCTCTCACAGACAGATATATTTGAGGTAATTTCAGCAACTAAAAGGTAACAATAATCATCTTTTGGATTATCACATACAGATATGTCTTCTAGTGCTTTGAGTTTTCCATGATGACAAAGATTGGCATAAGGCCCGCCAGAACTTCCATCTGGATTTTTCTCAGGACAATATCTAGGAAAAATATTTGACCAGTTTTTTATTAGAACAATTAAGATTAAAATTATTAATAGGGCAATAACTGCAACTACCCGATAATGCTTTCTTTCCATTCTCAAATAAGCTAAAATAGATTTATAAAACCTTACCCTCTTTAAACAAAAAAGTAATAGTGATACTCTTTCTCATACCTGGCGAGAATACCATTAAAATTTAAAGAATATTGCTCAGTCAATAGCACCTTTACTTTTTACCTTTAACTTTTTGTCTGTATAATCAGGAAAAGTCTTTAAGTATTTAACATAAGCCCCAGCTCCAAGATGGGTTGCAAAATAAAATGTTCCATCTCTGTCTTTGGGATTTAAAACAACTCCTTCATTTATAGTATCTCTAACCTCTAAACGAGTTAACCCTGCCCGATTTCCCTCGTCTCTTACAAGAAATCTTCTTTCAACTAGCATCTCCAATGCTCTGTTTCCTGTTCTTCCAGTAACCCCTTCTTTTGGGTCTTTTCCAGCATAAACAAAGCTCCAATCAATAACTCCTGCACTTAAACTATTCCAAAAAGCCCTAAGCTTTTCTTCATCTGGAACATCCTTAAGGTCTAGAACCATCATCAGCTCTTCTGGACCAACATCTGAGTAGAAGTTTCCAACCTTCCCGCCCCAAGAAGGCACTTCAAAACCTTGCTGTTGATAAAGCCTTCTATCTTCCTCGTTATTCGACCTCATAAATACCATTACCTTATCTGGCTCAGCCCTCATCCCTCTGAAGTAATTGCCAGCTTCCTGTATTCCGGATTTTAAGAGCTCTGCTTCAATACCTCCGTTACGATACTGTTCTAAAACATGAAGTTCCTGAAATTTTCCAACCCCCAAGACCGGATTTTCCCAAACTTCAAAAAGCAAATGCCCTGCAAGGTCTTGTTGCCCACCAGTAGCCTTTTCTGGCTCTAATGCAAGGGATATAAAACCCAATTCTGCCACATAGGCTTCAAGTCTTCTTCTGCCCCAACCAACAGGGTATCCATCATCTTTCTCAAAATGCGCTTGCAACCTGTCTAAATCCGCAAGAGTCGCCAATCTTATTTCAGCCATAAAAATAGTAGTATTAAGAGATTTAAAAGGATAATTAGGATATAGAATATATTTTACCTAAATACTTTCAACAACTTCCATAGGCTGAGGAAACGCTCTTGAGTAAGTCCTTGCAATGTGTTGTTCTCTAAAAAAATAAGTTTTTCCAGAAGAAGCGTCTGTTATATTAAGAACTTTAGGTTTTTTATCAGGCTCTTGAAAAACAACACTATAACTGCCAATAGATTCTTTTGTTAAGACTTGTCTAGTTAATAATTGTTTAGCAACATCAGAAAGAAGATGCTGAGACTTAAGGCGGATAGTCCCCCAATCTCTAGAAGAAATTTCATCTGGGACAACAAATTTCCCAGTTGCAACAGTTTCTAAACCATCTATTTTTATGCTTCTCAAAAAGCTTTCGCAGTGCTTTCCTGAAACAAAATATAGCCTTTTTCCATCTAACTCAGGATTGAGAGAAAAATCCTGGCCGCGCACTCTTACAAAATAGTTCCCATCAGGGGAGTAACTTAATATTCCATACTCAGCCATAGTTTCTAAAAGCGCCTTATGGACTTCCGGGTACTGGCGAGCGCGGTCCAAGACTAGAGAGAAACGCTCCATGTTTATTCTTGGAAAAAATCTTCCAGTCCAGCTAATAACCTTCTCAGCTTCTTCTTTTAATTCATCTAACTTCATCATTAAGAAAATTTTAACTTGTTTTTATAGATTGTTGCATCTAAGAATATATTTTTAAACTACTTATTCTTCTCTAAAATATGGGCCCGTAGCTCAGCCCGGTTAGAGCACCGGACTCTTAAATTTCAAAAATTTAAAGAAATCCGGGTGTCGGGGGTTCAAATCCCCTCGGGCCCATATTTTAAAAATGAAAATATTTATATGCTCTAGCAAATACTTATATGGAAAGATTCCAGAAATAAAACAATTTTTAGAAAAATCCGGGCATCAAATTATTCTTCCCAACAGTTACGAAGAACCATTAAAAGAAGAGGAAATGAAAAAAGCAGGCAAGGAAGAGCATATAAAATGGAAAAGCGGCATGATAAGACTGCAGACCCCAAAAGTAAAAGAAAGTGATGCTTTGTTAGTTCTAAATTTTGAGAAAAACGGGCAACCAAATTATATCGGCGGAGCAACATTCCTTGAAATATTCCGTGGTTGGGAGTTAAATAAAAAAATATATCTTATGAACCCTATTCCCGATAATCTCCTAAAAGACGAGCTAATAGGTATGAACCCTATTATCTTAAATGGAGATTTGACAAAAATTAGTGAAAAATGAAAATAGTGCTAATTTCTTGCGTTAGTAAAAAATTGAATCATAAAGCCCAGGCAAAAGAACTCTACATAAGCAGCTTATTCAAGCTGAATATGAAATATGCCCAATCCCTAAATCCAGACAAGATTTTTATCTTATCGGCAAAATATGGCTTATTAAGCTTAGAAGAAGAAATTGAGCCTTACAATGAAACATTAAATGAAAAGACAGACGGGGAGATTAAAGAATGGTCAGAGAAAGTTTTAAAGCAGCTAGCAAAAGAAGCAGACTTAGAAAATGATGAGATAATTTTTCTTGCAGGAGAAAAATACAGGAAATATCTTGTTCCACAAATAAAAAACTATAAAATTCCAATGGAAGGACTCGGAATAGGAAAACAGCTGGAATTCTTAAAACATAAAACAGAAAATAAATGTAAAGAAATTCACCAAATCTTTAACAGCATGAAAAGGTACAGCTTCCCTTTTAAAGAGGAGAATATTCCAAAAAATGGAGTATATGTTTTATTTGAAAAAGGAGAGAAAGGCCATGAAAAAGACAGGATAGTAAGAGTAGGAACTCATACAGGGAAAAACCAGCTGCCCTCAAGATTGATGCAGCATTTTGTAAACGAAAACAAGGACAGGAGCATTTTCAGAAAAAATATAGGGAGAGCAATTTTAAACAAAGAACAAGACCCATTTTTAAAATATTGGGAAATAGACTTGACAACCAAAGACTCAAGAAACAAATTTCTAGATTCAATTGATTTAGAAAAGCAGAAACAGACAGAGAAGAAAGTAACCGATTACATACAAAATAATTTAAGCTTCGTTGTTTTTCCTATAGAAGAAAAAGAAAAAAGGCTAGAAACCGAAAGCAAAATAATCTCCACTATCTCGCTATGCAAAGAATGCAAGCCTTCAGAAAACTGGCTCGGCTTGTTTTCTCCAAAAGAAAAAATAAGAAAAAGCGGATTATGGCAGGTCAATGAACTTTATAAAACAGGCTTAACAAATAAAGACATAGAAGAATTGGGCAAAATCAAAAATGAATGAAAAGCTAACAAAAGAAATGAAAAATACAAAAAATATTGAGCCAATCATGAAAACACTTGCAGAGCATTTCAACTACACAGAAAGAACTACCTTGAACAGCATGAGGAATGAAAAGACCGATAATTTTGGAAACTCAACTCCTTTTAAAATCCTAATTGCCTGTCTCTTGTCATTAAGGGCAAGAGATGAAAACACCGAAAAAGTGAGCAAGCAGTTGTTTGAAATTGCTTCAACTCCAGAAGAAATATCAAACATGCCTACAAAAAGACTTGAAAAATTAATTTTCTCTTCTGGGCATTACCATAAAAAAGCCCAAACTCTCAAGCACGTTTCACAGGTTCTGCTGGAAAAATATGGGGGGAAAGTCCCAGATAAAAAAGAAGAGCTCTTAAGCATTAAAGGCATTGGGCCAAAGACTGCAAATATTGTTTTGTGCTTCGCTTATAACCAAACAGTAATTCCTGTTGATGTGAATGTTCATAGAGTAGCCAATAGACTGGGATGGGTAAAAACAAAAACTCCAGAACAAACAGAAAAAGAGCTTGAAAAGGTTTTGCCTGTAAAATATTGGAAAGAAATAAATGGAATATTTATCCTACATGGAAAAAATATTTGCGTTCCCATATCTCCAAAATGCAGTATCTGCCCTATTGTTACACTTTGTCCGAAAGTAGGGGTAATTAAAAGCAGATGATTACAAAAGATATTTATCCTTGCTAGATTTATGGTTCTTCACTTTGTTTATTAGTATCTCAAACTCCTTCTTTTTATTAGAAGAAGTACATCCGATATTATTATAAAAATTGGAATATTCTTTAAAACGGGTTATGTTAAAATAATATCGGAGTTTTCCTCGTTTCTCATAGAATCTTACCTTATTCGAATTTATGCCTAGCTCTCTTAAAATAAAGATTATATCTTCTAAAATATCTTTTTTATCTTGATGAAATCGTATAGTATAACTCTTAGAGTTAACAGAGCCCTCATCATCGAAAAATGCCCTAACTAATCCCTTTTTAAAATCCAAATTGGCATTTTTAATTTGAGAGGTTATAAACTTAGATTTGCCTTCTGCGAATTTGCCAAAACTAGCATAGATAATATCACTACAAATTTTAGGGTAAAATAAACCCACATTGTGCCCTCTAGGCAATTCATTAAGACTTTCAACTTTCTTTAACCATCTAGTTTCTCCATATTTAGGAAGGTCCTGCACCCAAATCCTAGGAGAGATTCCGAATATTTCTTTCATAAAATAGGAAAATTCTTTTAATAACTCCGGATTTGAATTGGAGTAGAATAAAGAATGAAATCTCTTATCAATTGATCCATCCCCTAGAATATGGCCCACTATCGAACCGAATTTATAATCAATTTTTATAGGAAATTTGGGAGAAATTTCTCCTTTCCTTATTCCAGATTTAATAGTCAATAAATTTTTTTCTATATCTTCCCAAGAAAATTTTGACAGTTCTAATATCTTAGTTATTTTTGAAAGAGGGATAGTTCTATAACCTTTCATCCATCCATAGATTGTAAGTGCCGATTTTTTGTTGCGATTAATAGGACAACCAATGCGCTTAGAGAAATTCTCGTCTCTGTGAGGGCTTGCAGATTTAGAAGCATCTTTAAGTAACTCCTCCAAAAAAGACAGGTTAATTTGAATATGCGTTGCCTTTAATGAAGCAGATAGCTCTCCAAAATTCAACTCTTTTGTCATAATAAGTCTAGGGACCTTAAGATTTATAAATTTTTCTACTCATTTTCATAGAATTCCATTCGTTTTATTCGGAAGAACAATCTGCCAGCCAGTCTCTCCAAAATGTTCGATGTGCCCTATTAGCTCTATGTGCCCAAAAATAGGCGTTGAAAAAAGTAGGTAGTTATTCCCATGGCTCGAATTCTGGCTGAATCAAGCTCCAAACCGCGTAAACCAAAGCAGAAACAACAACAAACACGGCAATAATAATAGCAAGACTAAAATCAAAACCAAAAAAACTCAAAATCAAGAGTGTTAACGCACAAACCGCTCCTACAATTAACGAAACCACCGTCTTTTTTAAAGTGGGTCTTAATCTCATGAATAAGATTATGCACATTCATTTATAAAACTAATGTATAAAGAAAACCTAACCAAGAAGCCTTTTTATAGAGTCTATATTCTCTGCGATGTCTTGTCCTTTTTTAGTCAGCTTTATAAGTTTAATTCTTCCTTTTTTCTCAAAGGTGACTAAACCAAGCTTCTCTAATGTCTGCAGTATTTTTACAGCGTGGCTGTAAGTGCAGTCAACTTCTTTTGCAAGGATAGACCCGTATCTCGCCTTACTTAGCTTCTTTAAGGCAACCAACATTAAAGCTGGTTTTCTTCTAAAAAAGATATCAAAATTGTCTTTCATTTTTAATTTCCCCTAGTATTGTTTGTATATATATTCAAAAGTATATTAATCCACTATAGCAAATACAAACTATATATTAGAGGAATAGAATCCATTTATAAATCTTTCTATACAAAAATTTAACCATTTGGTAGTAAAAGAAATCACCACTAAATTCCAATAAATCTGCCTATATTTCCTGTGGAGAATTTTTAGCTTTCTTCCCCCTCGATTAAAGGAACAAAAACATACTGCTCTTTTGTCTCTTCTCTCTTCAGCTTTCCATTTTTTCTAAAAATAACCATGGGCCCAGAAACATAAGGGCATACTAAAATTCCATTTTCTTTCAGCAGCTCTTCTGCAATCTTCTTAACCTTCTCCTCGCTTTCCTCGCCAGATATTCCTGCAGTTATGATTATTTTGTCAAAACTTCTTTTCCAGACGCTCCTCTCTGCAAAAATATCCTCCTTTAATAAATAAAGATTCTCCAGTTTTAAATAATCTTCTGAATTATTTTTCTTAAGATGCTCTCCCAAGTTTTTAATGTTAAGTTTAGCTCTTTCAACTAATTCTCCAATCCTCTCTACACTAATAACACTTCCAGGATCAAAAAATTCCTGAGTTTTGTTTGGAATTTTAGGATGCTCAGAAATGCGATCATTTCTGACATAAACTAAAAAAGAAATAAGAGAAGCATTCCATCCACTGCCTGTTCCAACCTCTAACACACTCTCCCCTTCTTTCAAATCAGCCAGAATTAACATTCTAGCCACAGTGCTCGGCTGGCTTATTGTCTGCCCTTTCCCAACAGGCAAGGCATTGTCATCATAAGCTACCTCTTTATTGCGAACAAAAAATTTCCGATCTAAAACAGCCATTGAACCAATTATCTTCTTCAGCAACTTTTTGTTTCCGAATCTAAAATTAAAATTATACACGCTTTTCAGCATCTCCTGCATATCAAGCGGTGCCTCGTTTATTATATTGTCTTCACGCATATTACAAAATATATTTTTGAATTAATAAATGTTTTTAAACAAAATAAAGCATTTTTCAATGGTAAAAATGAGAAACATAATAGTTGAACAAACAACTTCTCCAACAATATATGAAAATCATATAGAGATAATTGAAAGAAAATGTTCTGGCCATCCAGATACTATCTGTGATGCCATATGTGAATCTGTCTCTCGCGAATTAAGCAAAGAGTACCTTAAGAAGCTTGGCAAGGTTTTACACCATAATGTAGATAAAGCCTTGCTTATAGCTGGTTCAAGCCAGCCAAAATTTGGCGGCGGCAAGATAATAAAAAAAATAAAGATAATAATATCTGGAAGGGCAACCTCTAAAGCAGGAAACAAAAAGATAGATGTCAAAGGAATAGTAGAAAAAGCAGCAGAAGAATATCTGCAACAGCTTCACGGACTAAAAGAAGAACAATATGAAGTCATTACAGAAATAAACGAAGGGGCAAGCAACCTAAAAGAAGTCTTTGCAGAAAAAATACCTCTTTCAAACGACACAAGCATAGGCGTAGGATATGCCCCATTTTCTAAAACAGAAAAAATTGCCTTAGAAATAGGAAAAATGCTCAATTCAAAAGACTTCTTAAAAAAATATCCTGCTGTCGGAGAAGACATAAAAGTCATGGCATTAAGGCAGGGACAACACATAAAATTGACGATAAGCATGGCTTTCGTAGACAAATATGTTAAAAGCCTTGAAAATTATTATGAGATCAAAGATAAAGTAAAAGAGGAGATTATTAAAAAATCTGGTTGTTCAGATGTGACAATAAACGCGCTGGACAAGAAAAAAGAAGCAGCAAAAACAGTCGATGATGTATATCTTACAGTCACAGGATTAAGCGCAGAAATGGGAGATGACGGGCAGGTTGGAAGGGGCAACAGGATAAATGGGCTTATAACGCCCTATAGAGAAATGACCCTAGAAGCTGCAGCTGGAAAGAATCCAACAAGACACGTCGGTAAAATATACAACGTTCTTGCAAACATAATAGCAAGCGAGATAGTTAAAAACCTGAAGATAAAAGAAGTGCATGTTAAAATCCTAAGCAGAATAGGAAACCCAATAGACACCCCCCAAGTAGTCAATATACAAACTCCTTGCGAAATAGAAAGAGAAACAGCCATGAAAATGAAAAAAATAGCAGACTACTGGCTGACAAACATAACCAAAGTTACAGACATGATTATTGAAGGAAAAGTAGGAATCTATTAAAAACCTTTAAATACGCTTTTTTTCTAGTTCTTCTATGATAGACATAAAGCTTATAAGAGAAAATCCTGAACTTGTAAAGGAAAACATGAGAAATAGGGGTATGGATGAAAAACAGGTAGATACACTTCTAGGATTAGACAAGGAATGGAGAGAGCTAAAGCAGGAAAATGATAAGTTAAGGTCAGAGAGGAACAAGATAAGCGAAAATATTAATGAGGCAAAAAAGCAGAAAAACAGCAAGCTCGCAGACGAGCTAATAAAAAAAGCAAAAAATATTCCAAAAAAAATAGAGGAAAATGAAAAAAAGCTGCTGGAATTAGAGGAAAAAAGAAATTACTTATGGAGAGAGCTGCCAAATATTGCAGACAAAAATATTCCTGTTGGAGATGCTTCTAAAAATAAAACTCTAAAAATCTACGGAAAGCCAGAAAAATTCAAATTCAAGGTAAAAGATCACGCCGATTTATTAGAAGCCTTAGACTTATTGGACACAAAAAAAGCAAGTGAGGTTGCAGGAGCGAGATTCTATTATCTTAAAGGAGATTTAGTAAAATTAAACTATGCCTTGATTAATTTTGCCATTGACTTTATTAGAAAAAAAGGATTTACAATGATTCAGCCGCCTTTTATGCTAAGAAGGGATATTCTAGCAGGGGCAATGACTCTAGGAGCATTCGAAGGAGCTATCTATAAAATAGATAGAGAAGACTTATATTTAATCGGAACCTCTGAACATGCGCTAAATGCCTACTACATAAATGAAATAATTCCAGAAGCTAATTTGCCTGTAAGAGTCTCTGGAATTTCCACTTGCTTCAGAAAAGAAGCGGGAACTCACGGAAAAGATGAAAAAGGAATATTTAGAGTGCATCAATTTGAAAAAGTAGAGCAGTTTGTTTTTTGCAAACCAGAAGATTCCTGGAAAGAATTTGACTTTCTCTTAAATAATAGCATTGAAATATTCAAAGAACTAGAAATTCCTTTCAGGGCAGTTGATCTGTCTACAGGCGACATAACAAGAGTTGCAGCAAGGACAGTTGATTTAGAAGGATGGTTTCCAAGCCAAAACTGTTATAGGGAGCTTGGCTCTTGCTCTAATTGCTTAGATTACCAAGCAAGAAGAAGCAATATCAAGTATCAGGATAAAAACGAGATGAAATTTGTGCATACTTTAAACAACACGGCAATAGCAACAGAAAGAATGATTGCCTGCATTATAGAGAACAACCAGCAAAAAGACGGCTCAATAAAAATTCCAAAAGCATTATGGAAATACACGGGATTTAAAGAGATAAAAGCAAAAAAAGACTAAAAATCAATAATCTATTTTAATTAATTCTTCTGGGAGGAGGGGGTGATTAGGAGCAATAATTTCGATGAGATTTAAAAAACCAACTAACGGAAAAGAAATTCAGGAAATTGGAAGGAAAATCCTCCATATAATGATCGGCTCAGCTGCGCTACTCCTGATTGTATACAATATCATAACCCCTCTTATCATCTTCATTCTGCTTGCCATCTCCATATTGCTCAGCCTTCTTAGCCTGTACTATGAACTCCCGATAGTTAATTTTTTTCTGAGCAATTTTGAAAGAAACCGAGATAAACACCAGATTCCAGGAAAAGGGTTTTTATTTGCGGCTGCAGGGACTTTGCTTGCACTTCAGCTGTTTGATAGGGACATTGCACTTGCTTCAATGATAATTTTGATTTTTGCAGACCCGATATCCTATCTAGTAGGGAAGTACTTTGGAAAAACCAAGTCTTTGCTAGATAGAAGAAAGAATATTGAGGGGAATATCGCAGGATTTCTGGTAAGTTCTATATTAGCGCTTTTTTTTGTTGACCCTGTTCTGGCTATTTCAGGAAGCCTGATTGCAATGCTATTCGAGTCCTTAGTTATAGAGATACAAAAAATAGAATTAGATGACAACCTAATAATTCCATTGGCAGCAGGAACAACCATGTTTTTAATAAGAAATTATTTAATGTAAGAATTTAAATATAAGCTAGTTCTTCAGTTAAAATGAAGAGAGAGAGCAAACAAGAAAAATCAAACAAGAAACTCAAAATACTGGCAGCAGGCGATCTCCATGGAGATTCCAAGCTTGCTGAAAATCTTGCAAAGAGAGCTCAAAAAGAAAAAGTAGACCTTGTGATATTAAACGGAGACATAACTGGATTAGTAGAAACTGAAAACTTAATAAAGCCTTTCACCAAACGAAATGAAAAAGTAGTTTTTGTTCCAGGAAACTGGGACGACCCAGACACTGCGTCTTTCCTTTCGAAATTCTACGGGATAAAAAATATTGATGATTACTATGTTAAATATAAGAACGTCGGTATTTTTGGAGCAGGCAACTCTAGAGGAGTTCTAGAAACCGAAGAAGACACATTTAGGAAACTTGAAAAAAACTTCAAGAAAATAAAAAACCTGGAAAAAAAGGTAATGGTGACCCATATGCATGCTGCCGGAACAAAATCCGAGCTATCAGGGTTTCCAGGAAACGAAGGCATTAGAAGAGCAATTGAAAAATTCCAGCCAGACTTGTTTATTTCCGGCCATATCCACGAGCTAGAAGGAGTTGAAGAAAAAATAGGCAAGACAAGAGTGATAAATGTAGGTAAAAAAGGAAAAATTATAGAGATATGAAAATTTAGCGATGCGTATAAGCCCTAATATAACTTCTTACTCCAAGAATACCTTTATATTCCCCGATACTAGTCAATAATAAAACCTCTCTTTCATCAGAAAAAACTCTAACATAAGGAATTTTCAGCCTCTCTAATAAATGCTCGACCCTCTCCCCAAACTTACCAATAGGACGAAACAAAGTGGCTTTCTCTAATTTTTGCATACTACTTAAAGTTATACTGGCTTTTTAAAAATTATTGTCCTTTAATAACCTTTTTATATTCTCTAATTCTGAAAGTAGAATGCCAAGAAAGAACAAATCAGAATTTCCAGAAGACACTCCTACCAAGCCGGAAAATATAAAAATTTTTACAGAAGTTTCCGAAAAGCCTATTTAAGATGAAAAAATCATAAACGTGGGTAAAAAAGGAAAAATTATAGAAATCTAAATCTCGTACTTTCTTCCATTCATTTCGTATTCTATCCTTTGAACTCTTAAAATTGGATTTACTTCTGTAGATTCTACATCCATAATTACAGGTCGTTGCTTTTCAAACGAATGAGCTAAAATCTCAGGAATGACTCCCCTTCCTTCAGAGTCCATAACACATTCACAAAAATGAAACGGCGCTTCTCCGCTATCGTCCATTAAAACACCAGAATAACTATCTAAAGCAGGAGTCCAACGCTTGACTCTTCCTGTAACTGTCGACCTAGCGCCAGGAATGTCCATAGCTTCCTTAATACTTCTAGGTTCATAATCCTCATGCCCTGGTGTAGATTTTGACGCACCAGTTGGCTCTTCAACAGGTCTAGAAGCTATTGACTCAATACGTTCAGTATATTTTCTATAAAAATAACCTGCACCAAATACTACAACTACCGTAGCTCCTGCCAGACCAAAAGTTCCTATATTTTGAACAACCTCAGCTAAGCTCATAAAATCTAAATAAAAAAAGAATATTTAAATCTTTCTAATGTAGTTATTTAAAAGTAACTACAAAAGACTTAGTTCCTGCAAAAACATCTAGGATAAGTCATCATATCCAAAGCTATATGATTCCATAAACACTGTCCTTCTGTAAGGTTAGCATTTTCCTTTACCTCAATCTGATGGACTTGTGGAGAATTTCTAGAGACTTCCAAACAAAAACCTCCTCTAAACCCCTCTCCAATACAGTAGCTTATACATGCCTTTTCATTTTTAATTGGAACCAACAAAACATAAGCTACAACTAATATCAAGATAAAAAAAATTGCAAATATCAAGATATTAAATAATCCCGAATTCATGCATTAAAGAGTAAATTAGAATATAAAAGCATTTCTAAGAACAGTACCTGGTAACAGGTTTTGATTGATTTCTTAGATTATATTTACCATTCTTGAATGTTAAGAAAATTTTAAATATTAGTAGTTACATTATAACTACTATGAAAACTACAATTGAAATGAAGATGAAA
>Ga0315277_10003527_pt1 | contig 21187 bp, 13 predicted proteins | sample YL17G05_15_MG_FD_203695 | JGI IMG/M metagenome (GOLD analysis project Ga0315277, IMG submission 203695) | Sediment microbial communities from Yellowstone Lake, YNP, Wyoming, USA - YL17G05_15 | ecosystem: Environmental > Aquatic > Freshwater > Lake > Sediment | place: USA: Wyoming | collected... | reverse complement strand
CAAGCGCAGAGAGTTGGCTCGCTTTCATCATTACAAACGCCATAACCTGCTGGCTCCACTACGCGTTGCGGAGCGAAAATGAAATCAGCCAGTACAACTAATAGGATCGTGTTCAACACGCCTGTGTGAACTCACCGCCTCGTCCGGCAAATCTGGAATTACCCTCTCCCAGGAAAGCCGTTCAATCAAACAGAAGAGATTTTGTCCAGAGGCCTCATCTCGGGTGAACACGTCGATTATTTGTCCAAACCAAAACTGTGCATCGTGTGCTTGGATATATCCAAGCATCGCAGCTTCGACGCTCTCTTTACCATATCGGGCAGTAATAAAGCGCCCGATGCCCTCGTCCCCCAGATAATTCACCAGACTATCAGCAACGCTTGAGACGGTGTCATCGCGGAGACGTTTTGCCTCGAATGTGAAATAGGTTTTCGGGCGAGCACTACAACATTCAATCTGGATATCCAGCCTTAGGCGATTCTTGCCGAGTTCTCCGTGGGGACTAATAGGTCGTTCGTTGTAGACCGCATACACCATAAACCGCTCAGGGGTCTCGGGGGCACTGATGCGCCGGTCCATCGCAGTGGCGATAACGCCAGTCATATCGTATTCATCTCTCGCCACAGATAGTTCATGGCGGCTATCAAGATAACCCCATGCGAGGAGTTGATGAGCATCCTCGCGAAGTACTACAAGATAGTCGTCCCATTCTACGGATAGTCCTTCTCGTGTCATGTCTTGCGTCCACGTGTCTCGGCCACTTCTGCAATGATATCAGCCGCGTCCAGCAGTGCCTGGGTCTCGGTCCATTCAAGCCGGCGTGGCGGCTTACAAAGATGTATCTTGCGACCGGCGAAGACACGAACACTCCGCCGAACGTAGACCCACTGTGCATATTTCTGTTCGGCGGCAACGAGGATATCTTGCACATCCTTCTCCTCATCTTCTCCCGCAGATTTCACTACTGGCCTCATAGGCAGTCCCTTGTTCACGAGTTCGACCGTGGCAACAATACCCGCCGTAGCGATCAATACAGTAACACGATGTCGTCGGCTTTTCCGCTCTATGAAGCTATCCAATTCTCCAGTTAGCCTACGTGCATACCCCTCAAGTTGATCTCTATCGCGTTCGTCGAGGTGCCGAGTGAGTCGTACTGGTGCCTTGCCTTTGACCAGGGGTAAGCGGAACTCATTGAATTCCCGCGCCAGGAGCATCACCTGTGAAGGGATTCCGAGCGTGCTCGCAACTGCATCGTCGAGCTGGCGCTGCCAATCGACTCGGTCATGGGGGTGTTTCTCTTCAGCCGCAAGCGTCTCATGTAATTTAGCCAGTTGGGCAACCTGCTGACTGGTGAAGTCTGGCATCGGCATCCGCTGTGCGTCGCCAAGGTCAATCGTGCTACGGCTGATGCCCCAACCTGCACTCAACGCGAGAAATAGGCAATAGGGCGTGACACTTGATGCCCAAATCACCGAGACTGCGCGCAGCCAGTCACCATCAGACACAGGCGCGGATAGTCCCAGCCGGGGGTGGCGAAAGATGAAGTCATCTTCACTGAACGCAGCAAAAGTGTTCCAAAGAAACAGGTGTGGGGCCGAGACAATATTCAGACCTTCCGTGCCACCACGTTCGCGTATGTACGTCCCCCATCGGTTCTCCACGAGCCATCCTGGAGAGACAGTCAGTCTTGGAACGCCTCTCGCCATCTGCGTGGCTATCCGCTTCGGCTCTACGACTTTCAAGGTACTGAACCAATCTGCATATCGCATCGCCTCAGACTTAGAGATGCCATGCTTGAGCTTGATCTGCACCACATCTTGGTTCGGATCAGATTTGGAGCCGACGTCGGATCGTAGTTGGACGCCAAGATTCAAATCCCATCCTCGTTCGTCAGCGAGATGTCCCAACGTTTTAGGCATGACGCGGCGCAATCTCTCAAGAGCACGTCGGTCACGCGGGGTTCCCCACAGTGAACGTTTCCAGGTAGTGCCTTCGCCTTGAAGTGCCTCCTCCACCGAGATGGTCTGGATTTCTGACTCGCATACTGTAAGCACCCAAGGCATACGCCGTTGTCGATCTTGATCAGGTACAGTGACAGGCTGATCTACAACCAAGGGACCGAAGTGGACAATATCCGGGAGTGCTGCGCCAGGCTTAGGGAGAGAATATATAAGATTGGCTGCCGGTTCCTCAGCAGATTCGAACAGGATATAGGCCAAGTTAGAGAAATTCGTGATGTGATGGACGGCATTCTGCATGAAGAACGCTCGCCGATAATCGGCTGACTGGTCGTTTGTGAGGCTTGTCGCCGATGTGATGAGTCCCACGACACCATCATCTGCCAGGCGCTCACGCACGCGCCATGTAAAGGCTTCACTGCTACGATAACGACTTACGGGCATTGTTCCCACCTGCCGAGCACGTCGAATCCAATCTAGGGCAAAATGCTCAGTTTCGTCATCTGGATACAACTCGACCCAGGGGACATTGCCTGCAATCCAATCGAATCGCCGATTAGCTTTCCAGAATAGCGACTCATCATTGAAGAAATCGCACTCAAAGACTTGTTCATTGTGGAGCGGCGGAAATTGGAAACTCGGATGCCGGTGTAACTCAGGCGGGTCGATATAGCTCAACAACGTGAGAATGAGACTGAACTCGGTGACGAGGCATGCCTCGGGATTACGTTCCACGCCGCAGATGCTCTTGGTGAGGATGTCGCGGAGTTCCGTTGGGGGCAGCTTTTGAGCTCCCGACCGGCGCATCTCCTGCTCAACCAAGCGACGGTAGGCAAGCACTAGAAAGATGCCTGACCCGCAGCATGGGTCCAGTATCTTCATTCCCCTTTCCAGTTGTCTCACTCTGTCAATCCCTGCGAGTAGGTAGTCGGCAACCGGTTCGGACGTGTAAAACGCGCCTTCTTTGCCACCTCTGCCTTCATCGTGCAGGAATTGCTCATAGATCGCCGAGAGGAGTTCGATGGGAATGAACGAGAAATCGAACGGACGGAAGAACACCATCTGTCCTGATGTATCCGCGCCCGCGAACCTGCACGCCGCAGCTCTCACGGCACCCGCCGTCGGTGCGGAGCGAGCCGACCAGTCAATCGGAAAGATATGCCCGTTGAATCTTGCGTCCACTTTGTCCGTCAGACGACGGAAGACGTCTAACTCAGCATTGGTCGAGAACACGGCCTTGGGGTCAACGCCTGCATTGGCGAGCCACTGCTCGCTTAGGATTCCACGATCCCACAAATAATAGAGATACACAAATCGCCCGATGAGAGCATGTGCAACCTTAGGTTCGAGATGATGCTGCTCAACGAGTTCGCCACTGAGTGAGCGAAGCATTCGCAGCAAAGTTCGGTCAACGCGTTTGTCTTTTGTGAGGTGGGCACCCTTCGTCCGCCAAATGCCACCTGAGTCGATGGAATCTGCGCGCAGGAAGTCCAGCCGTTTTGCGATATCACGCAGGCTGAGTTCCGTTGTGTCGAGCGGCCGTTCGATCTGTCCCACGCTCTCATCAGTATCCTTATAGGCGAAGTTCGTGTAAACGCGTACTTGACCCGGCAGACATACAAGGAGAAAGGGTGTCGTCCCTTGGTTCCACAGTCGTTTGTGGATTTGGCGAGCCTCATCAACGGTCCTCGCTTCGGCAATGTGAACGGCTGGGCGCTCACGGCTCGCACCAGCTTCACCTGGGACTGTGCGAATAAAGTAGCTGCCGCGCACGTGCGCGCGTTGTGCATCGCGCAATAAGTGAGCGACCGACACATCCGCCCTCTCGCTTGCCTCATGATAGAAGGACGACTGTCGGTATCCAAGTTCGTCAATCAGATCATCGAATACCATCGTCAGCAACCCGCGCCTAACTATCAGAAGTCTACCTGCATTCCTCTTCGAGTCAACTACGTCTCGCACATTTTGACCGGCTCGTGTCCCACGCCGGATGAGGATGTCTATTCCTCTTGATGGGTACCGGCTTGATCGTCCTGCTCAATTGGAGGCCCACGGCGGGCCGCAACTCTCATTTGTCGCACTTTCGTCAGGGGTGTCTCGCTGGGGAGTATTATGCCGGACACGGGCGGGAGAGGCGAGGGGAAAAGAGGGCCCTTCCATTGATTATGGATGATTGACGATTGATTATTGAGTCGAACCCGGTTCATCAGCGGTTTCGTAACCTTCGTGCCCTTCGTGGTGAGGACCGGGATTCCTGCGTTCGCAGGAATGACAGAGTCAGTAAATGTCCCATTGGCGCGGATTTTACTTGACGGAAAACTGTGGCGGCTGTACGATCATCATGCAACTGAATAGTGAGTCACGAGTGGCACCGCCAAGAAGACGGAAGCTCGAAATCCGAGGCACGAGATACGAGACAAGCTCGAATCACCCAAATGGAGAAACAAAGCCGGTTTCGGGGACCTGTCCCCGAGCGAAGGGTCCATTGCGCGAAACAAAGCCAATTTCGGGAGCATGTCGGCCGGGCGCAGAGGGCACGTTGTACAAACAAAGCCAACTCCGGGCCGGGGCTTGCATGGCAATCTGGGGCGGGCGGGGACGCTCGCCCTACCGCGCCAAACAAAGCCAATTTGCAGAGCACGGGGAGCAGGGAGCCGGATGGCGGATTCTGCCAAACAAAGCCAATTTGTTGCGCCCCTGGTGGGCCGGGGGGCGAAGATCGGGGACGTAGTGCCAAACAAAGCCAAACTTGGGAGGGATGGGGTATCTGGGAAAAAGGCAACATCGTGTGCGAGGCGGTCCCATGACAGAGCCGGCCGCGCCAAACAAAGCCAATTGCGGGGGGTATTGCGGCGGCGTGAGTTTGGGAGGCGAGAAATGCCGCCTGATCCTGAACTTGGGCGATCTTTTGCACGTTATTTCCGCTGATACCGATAACTTCATCGTTGACAGGTCAGATTGCCGATACTAATGTGGTGTGCGATGGACCGTCTAACTGGCGGGTACGTTCCTGGTGCATCTATAGGAGCATCTTTAAGGAGGCCAAAAGATGTATGCTCGCGTCAGTTCTGCTGCGTATGCGCTTCGAGGAATCCCATTCGGTATCCGGGCGCTGGTCGTATTGTTTGGGGTTGTGCTGCTTTTGACGGGCACGGGCTGGGCTCAAAATGACGTGAATCAGCCTGCTGCCAAGCCCGCTGTGACCATCGGGCAGGTCAAGCCTCCGGAGACGCCGGAAAGTCCCTACGTCGCGGAGATAACCGGCAACGACGTCTTTATTCGTTCCGGACCCAACGCCAACACCTTCTATCAGTGCGGCAAGCTCTATAAGGGCGACAAGATCCAGGTGGTCAAGGCCGAGCAGGACTGGGTCTGCATCGTTCCGCCGCCGGGGTGCTTCTCCTGGATCCCGATGCAATATGTGAGCATCAATCTGGACAACCCGACGATAGGCATCATCACCGGCGACAACGTCCGTATCTATGCAGGCTCCGACTACGTCGAGCCCATGCATTCGACGAGCGAGCAGGTCAGGCTCTTTCGCGGCGATAACGTCAGGCTGCTCGGCGAGGAGAAGGACGACTACTACAAGATCGCTCCGCCCCAGGGCGCTTACCTGTGGGTGAGCAGCCAATTCATTCGGCGTGCGCAGCCGGCAGCCGACCCGGGAGCCGTCCAGACGACGCCGGCGCAGGGGCCGGCGGGGCAGACCCCCCAGGTGCAGACGGTGCCTGCCACGGAATCCGAGCTGCTCGATGCGTACTACGCCCTGAGCAAGCTGGTCAAGACGGAGCACGATAAGCCGGTGCCGGAGCAGAACTACGCCGCAGTGAAGGAGAAGCTCGCGGCGATTGCCCAGAACCAGGCGGCCGGCAAGGCGGCACGCTACGCCGACTTCACGCTCAAGCAGGTCGAGCGGTTCGAGCTGGCGGGTTCCGTGACCAAGGAAATCGAGCTCCAGAGCAAGGAGCTGTCGAAGGTGACGGAGAAGATCGATGAGGCTCGCCAGGCGAGGTTGGCCGAGATCCAGGATTTCGGCAAGTTCGCCGTGATCGGCAAGCTGGAGAACTCCAGCCTTTACGGGACAAACGATCAGACCAAGCGGTATCGGATCCTCGACGGTTCAGGCAAGACTATCTGCTACATCGCGCCGACCGGAGCGGCGGTCGGCCAGGATCTGAGCAAGCTGATCGGCAAGAAGGTCGGACTCGTCGGCCAGATTGAGCCGCACGAGGCGACCGCCCGGGCCTTCATCAAGTTCACGGAAATCGTGCTGCTCGAGACCCCCGCGGCACAAGCGCCGTGAGTCGAAAGCAGACTCCCGAAAAACGCGACGCCTGAAAAACAAGAAGTCGCGTCCGGATGAATGGACGCGACTTCTTTCATTTGCAGCGGCTGTAAAAGCGATCGCCCGGTTCAGCGAGTGCTTTATGCCTCTGTGCCGGGGATTGCCACGACGTCATCTTTTGGAGCGACCACCGGCCCCTTCTCGAAATCTTCCGCCGTCGGCTTGAGCGTCAGGTTGTACCACGGCGACTTCTCGTTCTCCACGACGTCCCTCCACAGGACCATCTTGCCGGTATAAGCGGAGATGCGGCTCATAATGGCCGTGAGCGTGGATTCTGCGACGTTGCGGGCCTCGTTCAGCGGCTTCTCCTGCATGATGCTGGTCAGCAGGTCGATGTGCTCCTGCACATAGGGGTCGCGGTCCGGGAACTGGGGCACCGTGATTTCCTTGGCGCCTTTGAGTCCGCCCCCGCCGCCGGTTTCGCCCTCGGTGCCTCGGAAGAACTCGCGGACATCGCCGTCAGTGCCGTTGATCTGGCGGCACATGCTGTGGATGCGGCAGCCGTCGCGGTAGTCCAGATCGACGCTGAAGAAGTCGAACTGGTCTCCGGTCTTGCGGCGGGCGCGACCGCCGAAGCCAAGAGCACTGACGGGCGGATGGCCGACGTACCAGTTGGCGATATCGATGTTGTGGACGTGCTGCTCGACGATATGATCGCCGGACATTTCGGTGAAGCTGACCCAGTTGCGAATCATGTAGTCGGCGTCGCTCTCGCCAGGCTTGCGGTTCTGGAACCACAGGGCGCCGCCGCACCACCAGATGGCCCCGCCGGCGATCCTGCCGATCGCGCCGCGCTCGACGGCGTACTGCGTTCTCAGATAGCTGGCCTCATGCCGGCGCTGCGTGCCGGCGACGACGGCCAGGCCCTTCTGCTTGGCGACTTCGCCCGCCGCGATCACTCTGCGTCCGCCGGGCGGGTCCACGGCCACGGGCTTCTCCATGAACACGTTCTTGCCAGCCTTGATGGCCGCCTCGAAGTGCACCGGCCGGAAATTCGGCGAGGTCGCGATGAGAACGACCTCGACGTCGGTTTCGAGCAGCTTCTTGTATGCGTCGGCGCCGCCGAAGCAGCGGGCGGCCGGCACGTTGTACTTCTTGCCGAGGTTCTCGGCCTTGCCTTTGAACCAGTCGGCCGTGGCGACGGTGGTCAGCTCCACGTCGATGGCCTTGGCCGCCTCGAAGCAGTTCTCGAGAGCGCCGGTCCCGCGGCCGCCACAGCCAATCAGGGCGACCTTGAATTTTCGCTTGGCTTGGCCGGCAAAGATCACATTCTTACCTGCCAAAGCAGCCGCCATGCCTGCCGCCGAGGTCTTGATGAACTCTCTGCGGGAGACACCGGCCTTCTCGGTTGATTTCTCTCTCATGGGTTGTCCCTTTCGATTGAACGACCACAATTTACTTGCGCATACACAGATGGGACCGGGACGTCAGACGGCGAAATCGTCGCAGGCGCGGTAGGCCTCGATCACCGCCCGTTCGCCCTCCTTGCCTCGAATGCTCTTGCCGTGCTCCATGCACAGCACGCCCTGGTATCCTTTCCTGTACAGGTGTCTGAAAATGTTTTTGTAGTTGATCTCGCCGGTTCCGGGCTCGTTGCGGCCGGGATTGTCCCCGAGGTGGAACGTCGCGATCTCGCTCCATGCCTTGTCGATGTTCGGGATCAGGTTGCCCTCGGTGATCTGCTGGTGGTACAGGTCGTTGATGATCTTGCAGGAGGGGCTGTTGACCGCCTTGCAGATCAGGTAAGCCTGCGGGATCTTCTGCAGGAACAGGCCCGGATGGTTGGCCCACCAGTTCAACGGCTCGAGGACGATGACCATGCCGGCGGGCTCGGCGACCTCGACGCAGCGTCGCAGATTGTCGATCAGGTTGGCCGTCTGGTAGTCCAGCTCCATCCGCTGGCTGACGCAGCCCGGGGCGATCAGCGCCCACTTGGCGTTGGCCCGCTTGCAGGTCTCTACGGCCTGCTTTGTGCGGTTGACGATATCCTTGCGGACCTCCTCGTCCTGGGTCACCAGCGTGGCCTTGCTGAACTCAGCGTAAATGACGAACGGCCCAATCGTGATGCCGAGGCGGTCCGCCTCTTTGGCGATCTTTTCCTGGAGCTCGGGGGGCTTGCCCATCAGGCCGTTATCGAACATGCCGCTGAAGCCCTCGTCGGCCATGAACTTCAGGTTGTCGATCGGGTCGTTGCCGGCATGCTGGCGGAACATGCCAAGGTCGGGCGCGTATTTGAGCTTGAACTTCTTTGGCGTTTTGTCCGCCTCGGCCGCCCCGGCTACCGCCGGCACGGCGGACACCGCCACCGCCGCCGCGGCCCCCGAAATGAAACGACGCCGGGAAACGCTTGCCGCCCGCCGCACTGTGGAATCCTGCTGATTCTTCATTAAGGTGCTCCTGTGATTATTTCTTCATGGGCATCCACTTCTGCTTGCTCTTGGAGCTGGCGACGACGGTCTCGATGAAGAGCATGCCGCGCACGCCGGCATCGACGCTCGGGAAGTCCAGCGCCAATTCGCTGGGCTTCTCGCCGGCGATACAGCATTTGACCGTCTCGGCGAAATTCACGTAGTTGTTGGCGAAGGCTTCGAGGAAGGCTTCGGGGTGGCCGGAGGGCAGGCGAGTGCCGCGTCCGGCGGCGGCGCTGTAGGCGCCGACGTAGCCGTTGCCCCTCTTCCAGACCTCTTCCGGCTTGTCCATCCGGCGGACGTACACGTAGTTCGGGTGCTCCTGGTGCCATTCGAGGCTGGCCTTCTCGCCGTGGACCCAGATGGCCAGGTTGTTCTCTTCGCCGATGGCGATTTGCGTGGCGTGCAGCACGCCGTTGGCCCCATTGTCGAACTTCAGCAGGCAGTTGCAATCGTCATCGAGCGGCCGCCCGGGGACGAAGGTGGACAGGTTGGCGCAGATCTGGGCGATCTTGAGCCCGCTGATATACTCGGACAGGTTGGCCGCATGTGTGCCGATGTCGCCGACGCAGCCGCCGGCCCCGCTCTGCTTCGGGTCGGTCCGCCAGCTCGCCTGCATCTGCCCCGTTTTCTCAAGCGCCGTCGCCAGCCAGCCCTGCGGGTACTGCACGACGATCTTGCGGATCTTGCCTACCTCGCCCTTGCGGACCATGTCACGGGCCAGCTTGACCATCGGGTAGCCCGTGTAGTTGTGCATCAGGCCGAACACCAGGCCCTTCTTCTGCACGAGTCTTTGCAGCTCCTTGGCCTCCTTGGAGGTGATGGTCATCGGCTTTTCGCACATGACGTGGAACCCGGCCTTGAGGAAGTCCCGGGCGATCGGGAAGTGCCAGTTGTTGGGCGTGGTCACGGAGACAAAGTCGACCCGCTCGTCGGGGGACAGCGCCAGCTCCGCCTTGATCATCTCGTTATAGTCGCTGTACACACGATTAGGATTCAGGGCCAGGTTCTTGCCCATTTCCTTGGATTTCGCGGGATTGATATCGAACGCTCCGGCCACAAGCTCGATTTCGCCATCCAGGCGTGAGGCCTTGCGATGGACCTCGCCGATGAACGCCCCGGGACCCCCGCCAATCAAGCCCATTCTCAACTTCCGGTCGAGTTTCATACCTGCTCCTTTCAAATCAGCCTTTGCTTGGTGGTCGAAGCCTGCCCCCCGCGAAGGCGGGGGTCGGTTCGATGAATATGCTCATGGGACTCTCGTACCCCAAAACGCATTACCTCCTGCCTGCCAGACCCGGGACAATTATATGGCCTCGCGCCCGCGAAGCAACCCCAAAAGGCCGCTTCTACCGTGCGTTTGGACGTCTGCGCAACATACTATATCGGGGGACAATCTGCTCCGCAAGTCTTTGCAGGAAGCTGTGCTTATGGCAATGCGGGACCGAGGGCCGGAATGCCATGAACATAAGCTATGACAACTCTGCTGCCGAACCAAGTCTGCTGTTTCAGGAGGCCACCGCTCTTGGCAAATGAATCGTTTCTTCCCGCGTGATTCCTGGCTGGTGTGTTCGATTCGTCAGGCGGTGAGCAACGTTTTCGCGTCTCCACATGGACCTTGATCCAGCGCCGAGGCATTCTTGACATGCGTCCCTTCGGGATCGCACGCGCGGGCGTGGTCATCAGCAAGGTGATGATGATGGTGATGACGACTGAATAATGGTGATAACTGCGAGTAACTCTATCAAGGTAAATCTCCTAGATGGTCACAGTTGCAGCAGCTCAATCGCAGTAAACCTCCATAATGCTTTATGGAACAAGTATTTAGGTCACACTTCGCCAAACTTGAGTACGATGAATACCATTGCGGACTGTCCAACACTTGTGCCTCATAATTGCCGCATCTGGGGCAAGTTAGATTATGAGCAAAACTGCTCTTTGCGAGTTGGCTTGCCCCGAAGTCTCCCTTTCTCCAGAAAACGAGGGAATTCCCAGCACATGTCTCGAGCGCACCGGTCTGCAAGATCTCCAAGAGGCACGCAAAATCGACTTAAGTAGCTATACTAGAGGGTGTTACATTCAAGAAGAGCGTCAACGGGCAACCGGTGTATCAGTTCAAAAAAAATCGCTTTTTTCTAAAGTTTTTACTTGACACCAGTTTTTGGGAGTTTTCGCCTCCCAGCGACGATGTCCTTGATGCCATTTCTCTATAACTCCTTGCACTGCCAGTACTTACACAAAACAGCTTCATGCAATGGCTCCTCACTCGTCGTAGGAAATGCGCTATCGTAAACCCCTGCTCAGGCGCGATTTAGATTATGAACAAAACCGATGCAGGCTGCCAAGACGCTTTCTTGCACGTTTCCCTCTCCCTCCTGAGCTTGGTCCCTGATGTCTGCGAGGGAATAGCGTAATGTCGCTTGTGGATTCCACACATGCACTACAGGATATACTATGTCTATAATCTATATGTCTGTCTCGGCTATCCACTCCAGCACGTCGTCCCACCCGGCGCGGGCACGCCATGTCTCAAGCCTACACCCAGCACAGACCCGAAGAAGGTTCTGGAAGTGCCGCATGACATACTTCATGCGCGGGGTTATATCCAACGCGTCGGGACCCCAGCTTCTCATTCTTTCCGTGTACAACGACATTTCTGCCTTCAGTGCAACAGTCTTACGCCGGATAGATAGCTCTCGACCCACCAGTTCTGCGCGAGCCTCACTGCCCTTGTTTCTGAACATATCAAGAAAACTCGTGTCGAGAATACACCGCGACCCCATGCCAACGTCTTTGCCGTCAGATGGGACACAGCAGAGTCCCTCGAAATAGTAGAAGCACCTATTCGGATCTTTCGTGAGCACGTTCTCGAGACATCGCAGTGGTAGACTGTCGTGTGATGTCTTGACTGAGAAGCTCGGCCATATACAAGTCTTCCGGCATTCAGCACAGCGGGCCCAAGAATAAAACGTTCCCGTCAACGCGCCCCATCTTCCGTGGATAACTCTTGCTCTAGCCTTGGCACTTTTCACACCTTTGTTCCGTTCACCATTTTTCGCTACTTTCTGCCTGCCCTGTGATGTCTTCGGACCATAGTGTCCTACGAGATTGGCGCGGCTGGCCTCCACTTGTTTGGGACTAGGGTTTCGTGGCACGGTTCAACACTCCCATCTCGGACAAGATGCTATGGAGCTTCCTCCGAAGATCTTCGGTCTTATTAGAGTATTCGATACGCTCTATTCCCACAATATCAGCGGGTACGCGTATTCCAGCCCAATCTTCTATGTTCTTGTCCCTGATTATTATGGCCGGTTTTCTTCTGGCAATAAGAATGCCGAGCTCAAGCATGACGTTAGGATTGACTTCTGAGACATCAACAACCGCAAAATCGGCGCCATCTATCCTGAGACACACTTTCTCCAGCAGGTCTCTCGTATCAATCCCTACGGCTGTTTCTGCAAGCACACCAAAGGACGCACACACGTCCGTAACGATGGTCACGACATCCTGGTACGCATCCTTGAAGGGACAAGCAATGAAACACCGAAATATGTACTCCCTGCCTTTTCGCTGAAACGAGGGTCTGTCTGCATCAACATCGCTGATCGCCCTTGGACCACTCCACCAGTGGTCGGAAAGCAACGTGAGTTTCTGTTGGGACTTCTCCGCTTGACTGAGATCAGACTGCCAATTTTCCAGGACATCTAGCTGCGTCTCTAAAAGGCGAGTTAACATGCCTTGTGCAAGTTCTAGCTTGTCCAGATCGTGAAACACCTTGTAGAGACTGAGGTAAACTGGACGCACTCGGTCGAATGGGATACGCATAGCCCCGAGCGTAGCAAGGTATGTGTTCTGCTCATTCAAGACAATCTCATCACCATCAATGACTAATGGTAGTGACGGAGGTTCAAACCTACCCACACGCGTCTTCTTCCCCAGGAATCGCTCGCAGTTTCTTCGAACCACCTCCATCTTCTCAGTTGTTTCAGATCCTTCCCCCAACAAGAATTCCGTGCACTCCCCGACCTGCGTCTTGATGAGTCCCAATTTGTTGCAGATTCTTCTCAGCAATTCGTCTTCCTGGCCTTCCGGCCCTGTCATGAGTACGGGGATCCCTTTCTTTTCACATACCATCAGAATGAGGCATTCCTTGTCTCCAGCGCCTATCTGATCACTTGATTTGGACATGCAGAGGACTTTGGGCGCGATACTCGGAGCACGTTTGATGTACTCCTCTATAGTCACGGTTTCTTCCGAATTTGCCACGCGGAACAGAAGGTAAGGATAGATTCTCTCAAACATCAGCGGATCGCTGAGGGCGAGCGTCTGGAACTGTTCCTGGCGTTCTTTGATCATGCGCACAAGTTGACTATCAGGCCGACCCGAACTCAGGAGCTTTCTCAACCACTTCAGGATCAGATTCTGAATCTCTTCGGTCACGACGTGAAAGGTGCGATTCTGAAGGACCTGTTGCCTACTCATATTCAGCGACAGCTTGTCACAGTTGATCATCACATTGAGAAGGTCGAGATAACCTTCGATGAAAATAAGATCATCCGTTACAAACATCCGCCGACTGTATATCTCATGCCTCTTGTGGACGAAAGCTGAGTACGATAGAGCATAACCAAAGGTTACTGTCCCAGCTTGCGCCGTGCCAATAGAGAAATTCGTAGGTGTGGAGCCCAGATGCTCACACATCCATTGGGCTTGACCCGAACGGTCCTTTATCTCCCACGGAAACATCCCCTTGTTCAGGGGGTGTCGTTCCTCGTTGACGAATATCGGGCAATCCAAAAAATTGCAGTAACGTTTGACGATATCGCGTGCAACCGCTTCGTCCCCATACTTGGACGAGCCCCGCTGCAGCCTGAGTGTCACTGAGGTCCCATATGTGTCGTCTTCCGGGCGAGACTCGACTATGTCAAACTCGTCAATACCATCGGATGTCCACACCAACTTGGTCGGGCTGCCTACCTTTCGGGTTACTACCGTGGTCTGCTCCGATATCATGAACGACGAATAGAAGCCAATGCCGAACTCCCCTATTGGGGCTGTGTTTTTGTTCCTAAGGCTTTCGTGAAGCTTCTTCAGACCTTGGCCGATTGTGGAGAGATACTCCACCAAGTCAGTCCTGTCCATTCCCATGCCGTTATCCGTAAACTCTACCGCCATCGGTGAGCTATGGGTCTTGATCCAGATCCTACCCATCTTGTTTGTTCGTGTTCCATAGCGCTCGCGAATTGAGTCATACGAGTTCTGTACCATTTCCCTGAAAATCACATCGGGAGTAGTATACAAGTGTTTGCCAAGGAGGGTGATGAGTTCCCGAGTGTTTACCCTCAATCTTTCTGACATTCTGACCTCCCTTCACAGCAGGTACAGTGACGTAACTCTCGGAACACTTGTCCGACAACCAATGGGTAGGTCATGCTGACGCGTTCGACCCCACACAGGCACATGGGAGCGGCTGGTGCCGAATGCTCTTTGCCACAGCCGACTCATAGTCTTCAAGCACCATCGTGACCTCACCGTCTTTCCTCAGTCGTAAGTAATTGTACCTTCGTGGGTGCCCCCATGCAAGCCCTCAGACACAGGCCGTCCCGCGGGCGTTGACCTGTATTTCATCCCGGTCCAGACGCGGGTGCCTCTGAAATTTGGGCTGGAGACTCTGACCTCGGTGATCTGTGGGGACTTCCAAGGACGCTTTACTTATTTCGCATCCGCATTGAATATGCTGCCCCCCAGAAAGCCCTAGACGCGAGGCGATGGTGAGGCGCTTGCAGAACAGCTTTATACCGGCCTCACCTATGGCGGGTTCGCGGAGTGGTTGGACCGGCGATCGTTGCACCGGGGCACGCTGACGTTTCACCAGCAGACCAAGGACGCCATCCACCGGCAGATCGACTTCCCTTCGGAGAGGCTGGGTGTGTTCCAGAGAGAACGGGTCTCCCACGCATTGCTATTCTGAATCGCTGGGATAAGATTGGGGGACCTGTAGGAGCAAGGAGAATTATGGGCGACATCAATTGGCTGGAGGTTGTGGGGACTTTGGCGTCGGTGGTGATGGCGGTGGGGGTGGTGTTTGCCTGGTGGGAGATCCGGCTGACGCAGAAGCAGGCGGTCATGGCTTTCGAGGACGACTTCGACCGGGAGTACCGCGAGATCATCCGGCAAGTCCCCGCCAAGGCCCTGCTCGGCGGGGACCTGGACGAGGCGGAATTCCGCGAGTCGTTCCAGTATCTCTTTCAGTACATCGATCTGAGCAACGAGCAGGTCTTCCTGCGTCAGATGGGCCGGATCAGTCCGGAGACCTGGGAGACCTGGCGCGAGGGGATGGAGATGAACCTGCGGCAACGGGCCTTCAAGAGAGCGTGGGAGCAGATCAAGGCCCAGGCCAGCGAGAGTTTCACCGAACTCCAGCGACTGGAACGTGGTGGCTTCAAAGAAGACCCTGTCTCCTGGAAACCCGAGCCCCAAGCGAAGCCCGGCGTGACAGCGGCGAGCCGCCCAGCGTCTGAAAGGCCCTGTGAGTCCGGTGAGGCAAGCACGTGACCGGCCAATTCACGCAGGAGTCTCGGAACACCAGCGATGTCACGTCTCGCGTGCATCGGATATTGGATCTGTTCAAAGAAGCCGTGCGGCGGGACATTTGCATGGTCGCCTGCCGGCGTCAGGGGTTTAACGCGACGAGTGCCGGCCTTGCCTGATTCTGGCACTTGCATTTTGGCCGAGCACAGGTCAGTATATCGTCCAGTCCGCCGAAACACTCAGGGCCGACTATTGGAGCCTTGGCTGACACACCCATCGTTTCGCTCGCGGGGTGTGCCGGAGAGCAAGATCAGGCTGGTCCGTCGATCCGACGAAGGGCCGTTCGTGACGCAGACCAGGGGAGAATCGGAGACGGTCACATATGGCAAAGGGCACTCGCACCAGTTCCTCCAAATCGGTCATTGTAGCCGGAGACGTCTGCATCGATGTAATCGGGGTCCCCAAACCGCGTCCGGGAAATCAAAAGGAGCAGACGGAGAACTGGCGGCTGACCGGCGAAATGCGGACATACTGCCGCCGCGGCGGTGCGCTGTTACTGACCGATATGATTCAGGCGGCGATGAAAAGCCGGGGTGCGGTGCAGGGTCCTATTCTGGAGGCGCCGGGGAACTTGCCCGCGATCGCAGGACCGCGGGGAGTGGATGAAGAACATTTTGAGCGGTTGAAGCACGATGAGATCATCCATTCCGTGATTCGAGTGGGCGAGTTCAAGACGAGCGCGAAATCGGACAAGGAAGACAAGACCATCCGGGTGGCACAAACGCATGGCTTCTCAGGGCCTGACAAGGGCGCTGCGACTCTCAAAATCAAGATGCCGACACCTCCGGACGCCAAGCCTTTCGTGCTCGTGTTGGACGATACAGGGAACCGGTTTCGTCAGGACGAGACCCAGTGGGCTGACCTGATAAGCAGGAGTCCCGATCTGATCGTTTATAAACTTCACCGCCCTCTGCCACTGGAGAGGCAAGCCGGCGGGGTGGATCAGAATCCACTTTGGACCCGCCTGATGCCCGAGCATCGCAAGCAGACCCTGGTGGTTCTTTCCGCCGACGACCTGCGAAGTGCGGGGGCCGTCATCAGCCGGCAGCTCTCCTGGGAGCGCACTTCGCGCGAGCTGCTCTGGCACCTGATCGCCGCGCAGGAATTCAAGCCGCTGGCAGATTGCCGCTGGCTGGTCGTGCGCCTGGGACTCGACGGGGCGCTTTGCTGGCAGCGGACGAAAGAGGGAGCCAACGACAGAGACCTTGCCTGGCTGATTTATGATCCTGCGGGAATCGAGAATCAATTTGCCAAGTCTTTTGCCGGAGAGATGGTGGGCTACGGCTCCGCGTTCACCGCCGCCCTGGTGGCTGCGCTGGATTCAGACGAATTGGAGGGGGCCGACGGTAGTCAAATGCCGAAATCGCTCAAGGAGGGAATCGGATTTGGGCTGCATTCTGCTCGTCGCTTGCTTGAGTTGGGCTATAGGGAGGAAAAGGAGGACGGGCCCAGGTATCCCATTGAAACCCTCTTCCAGGAAGCTGCGAGCGGCAAGTTCGAGAACATTTCCGTCCCGCTGCCTCAGCAGCGTGCGTTGGCCGATCCCACCGGCGACTGGACCATCCTGCGGAGCACGCTGCCCGGTGGGGACAGACTTTTCAAGGCGGCGGAGCAACTGGCGCTGAAGAAGACGCCCCCCGAGGAGCTGGACGGCGTGCCTCTCGGGAAGTTCGGCAAGCTCAGGACCTACGATCGCAGCGAGATCGAATCCTACCGGGCCATTTTCAATCTCATGGAGGAATACCTGGCGTTGTCGGAGCCGAAGCGTCCGCTCTGCTTCGCGGTATTTGGACCGCCGGGGTCCGGCAAGACGTTCGGTGTGCACCAGGTCGCCGAGGCCGTGGCCGGCGATCGGGTCAAAATTGAGAAGTTGACCTTCAACCTGTCCCAGTTTCAGTCGCCGCAGGAGCTTGCCCCGGCGCTTCACCGCGTGCGCGACGAGGTCCTGCGGGGCCGCGTGCCGCTCGTGTTCTTCGACGAGTTCGATTCTTCCATCGGGTCCACCCGCCTGTTCTGGTTGAAATATCTGCTTGCGCCGATGGAAGACGGGCAGTTCGTCGAGCAGGGGGTGGCGCATCCCATCGGCAAGGCCATCTTCGTTTTCGCCGGCGGCATCTCCCACTCCTATGAGGACTTCATTGGATCCAGCCCGGCCGCAGCAGGTGCGTTGGACCCGGAGGACTATTTCCGTGCCGCCAAGGGGAAGGACTTTGTCAGCCGGCTGCGAGGATATCTGAACATCCGCGGGATCAATCATGGCGAAGAATATCGCGGTCCGGCCCTGCTGCGCCGTGCCGGCGCGTTGCGTTTCCACCTCAAGGCAAAAGCGCCGCGGCTCTTCGATGCCGGGGGGACACTCCATATTGACCCCGGGGTGCTCCGCGCCTTCCTCCAGGTGCCTGCTTTCGAGCACGGGATGCGCTCGATGGAGGCGCTGGTGGACATGTCCCTGTTGTCCTGCCGGGACGGATATGAGCCGGGCTGCCTGCCTTCGCCTGCGCAACTGAAGCTCCACGTCGTCCCCATGCAATCGAACGCGCCGGGGATGGGCTTCCTCGACCTCGTGCACGCCGAGTCGCCCTGGCCACGCGACGCTCGCGAGCGGATCGCAGAAGAGATCCACAAGCACTACCTGGAGTGTCGAGATGCGGATGGCACCCGTGACCCAAAGAAGGCATCCCACAAGCCCTGGAAGGATCTCGATGAGTTCTACCGCGACTCCAATCGGGCCCAGGCGGACGACATCCCGCGCAAGCTGCGCCTCCTGGTCCTGGACTATATGCCCAAGGAATCGGCGACCGGAATGGCTCAGGTAACCGAGCAGGACCTTTCCGGGAAAGATTGGGAGCCGAAGGTTGTTGCCGCGGCTCGAGCGGAACACGAGCGATGGTATGCCGAACGGCGGCGACAGGGATGGACATACGGCAAGAAGGAAGATCCTGTCGCCAAGACCCACCCTTGTATGCTTCCATGGGATGAAATCAAGCCCGACGAGAAAGGGAATGACCCGCGGCAGAAAGACATCGATTCCATTCGGGCCCTGCCTCGCTACGTGCAGGCGGCCGGATACGTGGTGGTCAATCTGCATCCTAAGACGCCGTGAAGATGATGCGCGATAGTCAGCGACAGACAGCATCTTTCGATGAGTTGTTGGACTGAGCCCTGTTTGCTCAGAGGAGTATTGGCATGAGAGGATCGACTCTGCTGATTGCGGCGTTGCTTGGCGTTGTCTTCGGGTCTGAGGGCGTTTGGGCCCGCGAGATCCACGTCTCAAAGGCCGGGAGCGATTCGGCGTCCGGAAGTCTCGCCCAGCCGTATCTGACCGTCAGCAAGGCCGCATCGGTCGCACAGCCGGGAGATACCGTCATCGTTCACGCCGGAACATATCGCGAATGGGTCAAGCCCGCCCGCGGCGGCGATGGCGACAACAATCGCATCACCTACCGGGCAGCGCCCGGCGAGGAGGTCTTCATCAAAGGTTCCGAGCGAGTTACCTCCTGGAAGCCGGAGGCCGGCGGTGTCTGGCAGGTGGAGCTGGCGACCTCATTCTTCGGGCAGTACAACCCCTATGCGCTGAGCGTCTCCGGGGGCTGGCTCAATTACGGCCAGTGGCATCATCGCGGGGACGTCTATCTCAACGGCGAGGCCTTCTACGAGAAGAAGACGGCACAGGAGGTGACAGAGGCCGAGCGCACGTGGCATTGCCAGGCGGGTGAGAATGTCACGACCATCCGGGCGAACTTCGGCAAGGCCAATCCCAATACGGAGCTGGCCGAGATCAACGTCCGCGAGTGCCTCTTCATGCCCGAGATCACCGGCCTGAAATATGTCACAGTCGATGGCTTTCACTTCATGCACGCAGCGGCAAACTGGGCGCCGCCGGGCCTGGACCTGCAAACGGGCGCCGTCGGCCCGCGGATGGGAAAACACTGGATCATCGAGAATTGCACCGTGACCAACGCCTGCTGCGTGGGGATCATTCTGGGCCAGGCGCCGGGCGTCGACTACAGCGACATCGACGCCTTTGGCGACCACATCATCCGCAACAATGTCATCCGGCGGTGCGGACAGGCGGGCATCGCAGGCCAGAGAGGCGCCACCCGCTCATCGATCAGCGGCAACCTCATCGAGGAGACAAACTACCGCAAGGAGTTCGGGGGCTGGGAAACTGCCGCCATCAAGTTTCACTGCACGGTGGACGCCATCATCAGCGGCAATCTGATCCGGGGAGTCTTCCACCAGGAGCAGGGGGCCTTCGGGATCTGGATGGACTGGGGCAATCAGGGCGTCCGGATTACCCGCAACATCATCTACAACACGCAAGCCGCCACGGTGTTCCTGGAGATGGACCACGGGCCCAATCTCGTCGACAACAACATTCTCGTCGGCCAGGTGGTCCGGAGCAATTCCGAGGCGACGGTCTTTGCGCACAATCTGTTTGTCGATTGCGGGTACGATTACAGCCGGGACATGCAGCGCCAGTCCGAGTACTACGCGCCGCACACGACGAAGGTCGTGGGGCGTAAGACCGGCACGGCTCAGGACGACAAGTGGTTCAACAATATCTTCATCCGCCAGGGGCTCGACAAGGTGAAGACGGCCTCCGGCTATGCGTCGGATTACAACGTCTTTCTGGAGGGGGCCAAGAAGAGTTCCTTCGGCGATGAGAGCAGCGTGGTGGATCCTTATGTCACAGGTTTCGCCATCAAGGATCTGCCACGGGGAGCCGTAACCACTTTCTCCGTGAATGACGCACCGTTCGGCGTGAAAGGACGGCAGGTCAATGCCGAGCTGGTTGGTGTCTTTCCGACGGTCGGCCAAACGATCGAGGACCGTTACGGCAAGCCCATCCAGGTGGACACCGATATCAACGGCAAGAAGCACGCCCAGCCAGTCACCGGGCTGCTCACAGACCTCCGGAAAGGGACAAACACCATCGTTTGGCCGCTCAGACCGCCTGACTCAGCGGAGACAAGCGTGCAATAAAGATCGATGGCGCGAACAGAAACCCTCACACCAGCGAGCGCCTGCGAAAGAGACAGGCCCACATCCCGGGTCGCGCGATGTGGGCCCGTTTTATCTCCATGCTCGTGATGGTCAGACCATGTCTTTGAGGTTCTTCAAAGGCCGGATTTTCACAATGTTCCGTGCCGGCTTGGCCTTGAACATGGTCTCTTCGCCCGTGAAGGGGTTGATGCCCTTGCGAGCCGGTGTTGCAGGTTTCCGAATGACCATCAGCTTCATCAGGCCTGGAACCGTATAGGTGCCGGGTCCGCGGCTCCCCAGGCTCTTTTGAATCTGGCCGGCCATCGCTTCAAACACGGAACCCACCTGTTTTCTCGACAGCTCCGTCGCCTCGGCGATGCCCGATACGATCTCACTCTTGGTCATTGGCTTTGCCCGTGCTGTTTTCTCTGCCATTGCGTGCCTTCCTTGCATCAAAAGGGACAGAAAGTAGTTCGCTGCGCCTTGGTCTCGACCAAGCCAGCGCCGAACTTGTCAATATCCATATATGCTTGCGTGGCGTCTGTCAACGGAGAATACGGCCATAGTTACGATTCGGCCACTATTTTTTGCCTTATTTTATAGGGTGGGGGAAGGGCCGTCCCCACGGTCTCGGGACGACGGGACGCTGCAAACGCCATGTCCACGGGGCCCCGGCGGCCGGCTATCACGCTCGACTGGGCCTGCCAGGCGGGCCATGTCTCCTCATCGGTGGTCGTCTTCGACGGCTCATGGCAATCGCAAAGTCCACAGGGGGGGGGCCGCGTTGAAAACGCCGGGCGGGTGGCATCGTCAAGGCCGACGGCCTTGGCGATGGTCCTGGGCACGAGGAAATCGCCATCGCCAAGATGCGCTTGACGACGCCGCGCACCATATTG
>Ga0315277_10003526_pt1 | contig 21190 bp, 16 predicted proteins | sample YL17G05_15_MG_FD_203695 | JGI IMG/M metagenome (GOLD analysis project Ga0315277, IMG submission 203695) | Sediment microbial communities from Yellowstone Lake, YNP, Wyoming, USA - YL17G05_15 | ecosystem: Environmental > Aquatic > Freshwater > Lake > Sediment | place: USA: Wyoming | collected... | reverse complement strand
CACGGAGCGGATGCGAGTTTCTTCGTTAATGGTCGATGGATCGTGATTGGAAAACCATCGCCACTGCGCAAGCATCAGGGTGACAACGGGATTTTGCCATATGTCTTGCACCCCGAGTTGCTGCTGCACCAGGGTCTCCGCCATCGACGTGAGGTTATCCCAGCAATAGATGGCGCAGCTTGCCCGGATGCGCCCGCCCGTGCCTACCACGTTGCCGGTACGCGGGTTTGTCCAGTTGTCGAAGATGCCGGCGCGGGTCGTATCGATACCGCCAAGGCTGTGCCCGGCCACGCCGACTCTCGTGGGGTCGATCAATGTCTTGTATTCCGAGTCATCGAGGAGCCAGTCCACAGCAGAATAAATGCCGACCAGTTCTTGAATGCACATGTCCCAAAAACCGCTGGAATCACCGTGGCCGGGATTATTCAATGCCACGGCGAAAAATCCATTTTTCGCGAGGTGGCGGGCATAATTCAATTGACTTTCCGCGTTCACGCCAAACCCGTGCATCCAGATGATCGCTGGGTACCCGCTTGCAGGCGGGGGCTGCTTGGGGCAAACCACGTAACCGCGGACCCAATAATCCTCGACCAACTTGTTCGCTGCATCCTCGCCGGGATTCACCACCGACCGGTTAAAGAAATCGTTGATTTCGGCGGTGTATCGTGAAAACGTGTAAAACTCGAATCGACGGGGTACCTCCTCGTCGGGTTGGAACCTTCCTGCAATGACGAGGACGGAACCCGCGATAAACGTAATCATCGCAGCGATGAACCACGCTTTGCGGCTCATAAAGCATTTAGCAAATTTGCGAATGAAAACGCGAAAACTCTTCATCATGCAACCTCATCGAGGCGATCATCTGGTTAGTTTCATCCATTACCCGAGTGCTAATGAAGGTATCGATAGACCCGCAAGATCCCAAGAAAATCTTCGCGACATTCATAATGCCCTAATTACTACATCAGGAAAAGGTTTGACTAGGAACTGCCAAAGTGGCCTCAGAAGGATTAGCAATCAAAGGAATCGAGATGTGCTTGTCGACCCGGCGAGGTAAATCAACCTTTATTTCCACGTGCCAGTCGAACTTGACCACCGAACCAGCGACCGAATAAGGTGCATTGGGAAAAGATGCTAGTTTAAACTCCCATGAGCAATTAGCTGCCATCGGTGCCACGGGAAACCGGATCACGTCGGTAACTTGCTTGAAACTTGAGTTGGTCCCTTGAACTTTGAAACCAAAGTCGCAATATAAAGATGCTTCGATAGCTCGAACATTTTCCATCGGATGCTTTTTAAGGTCTATTCGACCAGCGACGAAGTCTCCTGGCTTAAAGACATTCGATATGACACGTGCTGATACTTGCAGACGTGGAGAGCCGCCTTGCAGCTTTTTATCGTTTCACAAAAGTCCTTTTCTTGAGTTGAAACATCAGGGACAACCGATTCACCATATGCTTGTTTTATTGATTCATCATCGTAGGTATAGCTCGAAGCGGGAACCGCAGGTGCATATCCGCCTTGAGTGGCAAATCGACCTTCACGTCGACGAACCACTCGATCTTGACCAGCTGACCCGCGATTGAACACGGTACATTAGGGGGAGTCGCAAAGGAAAAGGGTTGCGTGAAATATTCCACCGCGGGATCGGCCAGAAAGGACACCTGGTCGATCACTTGCAAGTAGGTGTCTGTCTCCCGCTGGGCGGTGCAGCTGTAACAGAATCCCAGAAGGGCAGAGACGCCCCTAACCTTTTCTTTCGGATGCGTTCTCAATTCGATATTTCCCGTGATGTTCTCTCCTGGCATAAACACGTCCTTGTCGATTTGAACGTTCAACTCCGTCTTTCCAGATGTGGATGCTATTTTGCTTGATAATTTGCCTGTCTCCACGTTCTCCGAAACGGGATGAACGCGAACGGCAATCTCGTCGTTTGGATCGAAGGCGAACGGTTTATCTATCTTGGCTCGGATCTTGTAGTTGATCGTACCGCCCAAGTTCTTAGGAATGCTGCGGGTGATTCCTTTTGATGCAAGTGATTTTGGCACATCGTATTCAAAGGGCATTTCCAGGGTTGGCAGGGCATCGGGTGGCAGCGAGAATTCAAAAGGACACTGCTTCTCACAAGGCCCATCAATTTTTTGATTTTCCGGCGTCCAAAGATCGAGCCCACCTTCGACGATCATTCGAGTTTGCGAATAAACGTGAACCTCTGTCGACGTGGTGTCTCCGTGCTCGTCATCGTGATGAATAACAGTTTCATCCCTGGTTACCACGGCATGTTCCTTCCCTTCGATCCAGACTTGCACGTTACGTGCCTTGATTGACTTGTCGGCAACAATATTCAGCTTTCCCTTGATCACTTCACCCGGGAAGTAGTGTGGTTTTTCGAGTTCAATCTTCAAAGACAAGAGTTTCAATCCTCAAGCATTGACCATCGAGCTGTCGCGTGATAATCCTCTTTCCCCAACTGGATGACCAATCCTTCACCAAAAAAGTCCTTGCATAGAGAAAATTAAGGTTGGGTGGATTCAGGATCGGGCAAAAAAATGCTGAACGTGGTGCCCTCGCCGTATTTACTGTGTACGGTGATCGTTCCTCCATGCAATTCCACGATCTCCTTGGCAATCGACAGGCCCAGGCCTGTGCCAATAATCATTTTCACTTCATCGGAACGGAAAAACCGATCAAAGATTCGGCTCACGTCTTCTTCCTTGATCCCGATTCCTGTGTCCACGACTTCGATCACGGATCCCTTTTTTCCTATTTCTTCTTGCTGCTCGTTTCCCTTCCCGATAACTCGGATCGTGGAATTTTCCTTGGAGTAATTAAAAGCATTTTCAAGCAATATTCGCAAAACTTGGGCCAAATGGGTTTCATCGCCAAATATCTCTAAATCATTCGGTACTTGAGATTCTAGTGTGATTGCTCTCCCGTCACATTTCATACCAAATTCAACGATGATAGTTCGGACCATTTTTCCGAGATTGAAATTGCTCTCAGAAAGTTTCAACTGTTTTGAATCTACACGCGATAATATTAACAAATCTTCGACCATATGCGTCAAGGTTTTATTGCTCCGGCCGAGAACGTCGATGATCTTCTCGCGCTGCTCGGAGGACAATTCACTATCGAATTTTTGGAGATTTTTCACCGAGAGATCGATGACGGTTATGGGTGTACGTAGTTCGTGCGAGATCATTGTTATAAATTGCTTCCGGAGGTTGTCATACTCAACCCGTTCCGTGAGATCGTTGAACAGGACCGTGATTCCTGAAAACTTCTCGCTGAAATCGAGCATTTTTTTTAACTTTATCTCGAAAATTCTAGTTCCCATTGGCGTGGATATTTCTCTTTCGATCGTCTTCTCGCTATCGTGGGATTGCAGGAACGATTCAAGAACCCCATTTAGCCATGGCAAATTCAAGATGTTTTCTTCCTTCTTATCATAATACTTTCTTCCATGTGATGCACCGTTTCCAAAGGTTTGAAGCGCGGCGTTATTGATGCTCTCGATATTTTTTTGGGTATTTACCAGGAAAGCCGGCGCGTTCAAGGATTCAAAAATGGTCAAATACTTGTTTTTTTCATTTGTCATTTTACGATTCGTATCACGCAGCTCTTCAAACATCTTGTCATACGATGAATCCGCCCATTCCGAGATGAACCCAAGCTCAAGGCGGTCAAAAAATCGTTCCACGAATAAATGATAGAAATCTTTATCTTTTACATCAAAATTCGATTCGTTGATTAAATCCAAGTAACTTTGCCGGAAGTATTTCATCAATCCAACGAATAATTCCAGCGTGACGCCCCGGGATCGATGACGTTGCGCTTCCAAGATGCCAAAGGCGGCCGCGGGATCTTTGGCATAATGCTCATCAGCATTGAGCTCGGGTACTTGATCCTTGTATTTATTGATCGTGGTGACGAGGCATTGCGTGATGCCACGAATCGACATCTCCCAGGCTTCCTCCAGCGTGGAGGTATACTTTGTATAATCGCCCATCTTTGCGTATGCAAGGAGTTTCCCGATCAATTTCTTTTCGTTCTGCGGATCTAACACTAGTTGTATCAGATCAACAATTTTTAATACCATGCGGGATCAAGGCGATAAGCAGTCTTTGTTTCTTGATTTGTTCGGTCTCTTGTTTATAACGATTGTCGTGTTTTTTTAAAACCACCGGCGCGCATTCATCACATTAGGGATTGGCATCAAATTGCACACTCCTTTTTAATTTGAAGGTCAGTTTGATTTTCTTGATTCGGAAAAAAAATATCCTTCCGCCAGCTCATCTATGTCTTAACGGACGGTATATCCAACTCAGCCATCAACATTGTAGATACTTCGTTGATTTTTGTCGGTAAGATGAGGTGGCTGAATCATTAAAAAAAAGAATTGTAACAAAAATAAAGCGAAATTCGGAAACCGTGTTACTTCGGTTTCCCGAGAATCGTGATCGCCGCTACTGTGAAAGCACCGCCGAGGTTATGGGCGAGGCCGAGCTTCGGATCCTTCACTTGCTTGCCATCTGCCTTGCCCTGCAACTGCTTCGTGAGCTCGACGAGCATGCGGCAGCCCGTGGCGCCGATCGGGTGACCAAAACACTTCAAACCACCGGAGGCATTCACCGGAATAGCGCCGTCCCAATTAAACGTGCCTTTCTTGAGCTCCTCGGGTGCCTTGCCCCGATCGCAGAAACCAAGATCCTCGCAATTCACGAGTTCCGTGATGGTGAAGCAGTCGTGAACCTCCGCGAGCGAGATTTCCTTGCGAGGATCCTTCACACCAGCTTCCTTGTAAGCGAGTTCTGCAGCTTTTGTCGTTGACCAGAAATTCGTGTACGGGAAGGAAGGCGTGTACCACGGCGTGTTCGTATAGGTTGCAACCGCGTTAGCCTTCACCACCACGAAATTACCGTTCTTCACGTAGCTCGGTGCCAACTCGGGCGTCGTGATGATGAGCGCAGCGGAGCCGTCACTCATAGCACAACAATCGTAGCGCCCGAGGGGATCCGAAATCATTGGTGCCCTCATAACTTCATCGAGAGTCACGGCTTTGCGGAAGTGTGCTTTAGGATGCGCAGCGCCGTTCGCGTGGTTTTTCACTGCGACGCGGGCAAGATCCTCCTTCGTCCATCCATATTCGTGGAAGCATCGTGTCGCCGCCATGGAAAACATTGCAGGAGCGGATGGTAATGGTAACACGGGATGGCCGAGCTCGGTAAAGCCTGGCAATCCGCGGCTGCCTTGATCCGTGAGTTTCTCGACACCGCATGCCAGCGCGATCTCATTCACGCCCGCGGCCACCGAATAACACGCGTTGCGAAACGCGTCCATACCGGAGGCGCAGTAGTTTTCCACGTGGGTCATCGGGATTCCGTAGAGCTTTATGGCGTCCGCCAGTGTCCCGCCAGACAGGCCGTTAAACCAGTACTGGATACCGACCCAGCCAGCTTGTATATCCGTTTTCTGGATGCCAGCATCCTTGAGCGCATCCCCGACCGATTCAACGAGCAGATCTTCGACGCCCTTGTTGTATAACTCGCCGAATTTCGTGTAGCCAGCGCCAATGATGGCAACCCGGTCTCGTATGCCTTGTCTTACCATATTACATCTCCTCCTGTGCAGGCATCGGAGCTTCTTCCCGCTTCGGTGCTGCACTCTCATCTTCTTCGCCGATTGCCCGTTCACGAATTGGGCGACACTTCCAGTAATAATTGTAGAAATTCTCGCCTTCGTGGATCTTTCTGAACGTCATTTCCACGTCCATGCCAATCACGACATCCTTGGGATTGCCGTCGGTCATGTTGAGCAAGACACGGCCACCACCTTCAAGATCGATGACACATCGGGGAATCGGGGTCTCGTAATAATCCCCGCCTTCCAGGTGGTCGAGGGTAAAGGTGAAGATCTTGCCGGTCTTTTGCAGCTTCACCTCATCGAGCTGCCCCGTCGTCATACACTTTGGCTCGATGCACGAACGCCATATAGGATACTGGACAGTGCCGCACTTCTTGCACTTGACGCCGTGCATGCGCAAGACGAAATTGCCATCCCGGTGCAAGCCGACCGGGGTCGTCTTCCGCTTGAATGGCTCCTTTTTCAAGGAATTACGGAAGACCAGGTATTTCGTGTACACGTCGACGGTCTCGGTCATAGCACTGTATATCATATAAGCGCGCCGCGTGCGCTTGAGATCCTTGATCTTTTGCTTGTCGATCACCTTCAGCAAGATCACGTCGGCGCCGTCTCCATAACCAGCGAGCAAAATAGTCTCGCCCTTGGGACGCTTCAATGCTGCGATGAGCGTCATAAACACCTGGGCCGTGCCCGTGTCGCCGAGGGTCTGGAACAGCGTGTCGCAGACGGCCTTCGGGGAAATGCCGGTTTGTTTCGCGATGCCAACCGGCGCCCGGGGATCGCCGCCATAAATGCAAGCTTGGCTTATCTTAGCAAGTTCGATCTTCGTCTTCGCCGCGAGAGCCTTGATGGCCGCGACCGTGTTGTAGGCATACCCAGCCAGGTCATCGTATTTTCCGGAATACTGGCGCACGAAATCATCCTTTGCCCGCCGCCATGGGCCGACGAGATCCTCTGTCCGCGACACGTAATCGACGATTTCAAGCAAGTAATCATCCGCCGACACGAGGAATGCCGCGGCCGCGTCGCCAAACACGTATTCATACATGGATACGGGTTCTGGATTTCGCATATCCGACGCGATGACCAGGATGTTCTTGGCCTTTCCCGCTGCAACCATGTCGGCAGCTGCAATGAGTGCCGACGTGCCGGCTTTCAACGAGTTCGTGAAATCCATCGTCACGATGTCTTCTCGCAGATCCAGAGCCGTGGCGATGATGCTCGAGCTGCTCTTCTCGAGGTAGGGGCTCGTGGTCGACGCGAAAAACAGCCCGTCGACGGTTTTTTCATCGACGCCCTTCAAGCAATCCAAGCCGGCTTCGACTGCCATCGTCAAGCTGTCCTCGTCATAGTTGGCGACGGCCTTCGTGCCAGGAATGCTCGGAAAATCCCAGGCCTTGGCTATATCCTCGCGCTTCACGAGATATTTGGGAATATAAGCACCATAAGAACGAATTCCAGCTTTCATATCATTTCACTTCTCAGGGAGGAAAGCATAGATCTCTATCGATTTTTGTGAAAATAGATAGCCGCAATCGATCGGTTCGAAGTATGCTCTCCGAAATGGTGTTAATCATATTTGGTCTAATTTGTTATTAATATTTACATGCCTTGCTGCTTTGTTGAAAAAAGTCTTTATGAAACGCCATTTCCGGTAATGGAAGCAGGTTCCGGCAATATTTCAAAACCAGGTGGGAACTCATAGTTGAATTCAAATGGTTGTGAGAAATCATAGCACCCGTACAGCAGAGCAAAAAAAGGTGAAGGGGGATAATCAACCAAAATATTTAACTGCAATCTCCTCGGTATTCGTGAATTTCGAGACATTCCCGCTGAATGATGCAATTTCCGCGGCAAATCGAGTCTCGAACTCGCGTGTGAATTGCACATGAGCGCTATCGGATGCTTGAGATGCATAATCCACGATGAGCGCACACGTGAATGAACCACGGTCAATGATCCGAACGGTTTTCCCTTTGAACAGGATCGATTCAACGGGCGTCGTCGTCTTCGTCGATTCCTTGAAAAGGGCGGTCACGGCGGTGATCGCCCCGGCGAGGAGCTGGATGTCGGTATCTGAAATGTCCTCCCTGAAGGTCTTCGAGTACAAGGGGACACCGTTCTTCGCGTAAACGAGCAACACGTGCACGCGTTGAAGTTGGAGCAACCAAGGAGTCTTGTTGACCTTGTAAAAGGCCAATCCAATGATGATCGTGCCGATCACGCGCGTTAAACCGATGTTCATCGTGATCTCACGTAAATACGCATGTATGCTTGTCTCGATCGCCGCGGGTGTGAAGGATCCGACCATCTGCGATAGGAAAATGCCGATGAACAGCCACGTGATGAGATGTTTCTGCTTCATATTTTTCGTGAGCTTGCGTTTCTTGAAGAATGTAAACGCGAGCCAAATAAACACGAGAAGCGAGTACATGAGAAGAAAAAACGTGGTGATCGTCTGGCGCTGGAATTGAACGATGTAGGTGTTTCCAATGAATGTCGTTATCGATTCTGTTGTCAAGGTGGGATCTGCAATAATGGTTCCGATGATCAATGCCGCGAGCGCGGCGAAGAGGCCGACGCGTGGCGTGAACGGTTTGCTCTCCTCGAATGCCTCGAGCACCATGAGCACGACGAGCATGGCGTCGATGTCGATTATCTGCGCGATGATGAAGAAGATTTCTGCAATGGCTTGCACGTTCGCAACCGACGAGATGATCATGCATCCTTGATTTGCCAAGGTTACCGCGAATAAGGCTGCCAGGTGCAAGAACATCTTCTGACCCGTTTTTGCGTGCTGCCGAATGAAAAACAGGAGAAATATCGCGACAGGAAGGAAACTGACTATAGGATAAAGCATTGCAAGCAATGCCAAGAGCGGTTGTTGAAGGATCATCGGATTGCATCTCGATAAGACGAATCGTGGTATTCTTTAAGAGTTATCCATACTATGGCAGAAGGATCTTTAAACTTTATGATTACCGACTGCGTGCCATGCCCAGGATGGTAGTTCACTATATAATCTAGCACCTAGCACATACCGTTTATAACACGCCCCGATTTTTTTAACGTGGTAGCTCGATTTATCATCTCTCGATCAAAAGGTGACCTCGACAACGTGCGGAAAAGTCCGGTACATGAAAAAAGACCGGTGGCGACCGATTTACCGGTATCCCTTTGGAAATGCCTTCGTCTACCTCATCGGCAGTCTTGTCGGCACGGGCACGGGTGCCGCCGCCGGGCTTATTACCGTGCAAGCATGCCAAGCGGCCATCTCGTGCGGAGTTCACGCCGCTGCCGTGCCGGCAGCCATCGCGCTCGTCATCGGACATGTTATCGCACGGTACTTGTTTTTCGTGACCCAGATCACGCGGTTGCGCAACGCCATTCTTGCCTCGATCGCGGCATTTCTCCAAGCCACGGGGATCGTGCTTGCACCGGCGATGCCATTCCTGGGTATCGGGATCATGGTGATCGCGTGGGGTATCGTTGCCGTTTTCTTCGCGCATTATGGCCGCATCCGGCTCTACACGGATGCCGTCGTCATCGGCAAGCTCGTGCTACCTTACTCGGAATTCGTTTACACCGAGTTCTCGACGGGGAAGCCCTTCCAGGATCACGTGCCGGAGCAGGGCAAGGGGAAAGCGATCGAGATCATCACGCCGATTGATTACGAGTATATCGAGGAGAACTTCGGCGTCTTCCATCCATACACGTTCATCATCACGCGGGAAAAAACGTACGTCGTGCAATCCTTGACGCACCGGCCGGAGTTCGTTGCCAACGTGCGCAACGCGTGGGCTTGTTATGATTGGGATCGGAGGCAAAAGCAGGAGCAAAAACAAGACGGAACAAGGAACCACGACCCCGGCAGCATCACGGCGTGAAGGTCTCGTTGCAATACACGCAGGATATTTCCTTTCCGGCGACTTGCTTGAACTGGTCTTGCGGGAGGGCCATGTGCTGCTGGCAATGAGGGCACTTGAAGACCCGGTTGAGGGGCGCGCCGCAGTCGCTGCACGCATAGACGAGGTCGATGCTCGGGTCCTTGATCCGGTAAAACTTCCCGCATTCGCCGCACGAATAATTCGGGTCTGGCAAGTCAACCGCGGATTCTTCGGGCTTGAGATCTTCGGGGGATTCGATCACCACCGGCTCGTCTGCTTCGGTGGATGCATCCGTGGCTTCGGTGTTGCTAGGTTCTTCCACGGGCTCTTCGGTGCCGGGTGATGGCCCCTCGGCTGGAGATTCCGCGGGTTCAATAGCGGCTTCCGGTGGCGTGGCGGGGCCGGGCTCAGGAACGTCTTCCAAGGACGAGTCGATCTTCGGACTTTCAGCAGCGACCGGTTCTGCATCCGCGGGCTTCGTGCTCTTTTCCTCGCCTTGCCCGTGAAGGGTCCTCGCAATTTTCTTGAGCATGGTCCCGGCAGATTCCACGCGACTTTCCATGACTTGCAACACACCAGCACGCTCTTGCATCGCGGGTTTTGCAATGGCTTTCTTATACCTGGCAATCGCCGCAAGCAAGCTCTTCTGCGCGGCTTGCAAGTCGCCCGTCTCCAAGGCGGCGGACCCGTGATAAAACATGGCATCGGCACTCCACGGCGCGAGCTCGATCGCCTTGGCAAAGCACTGCTTGGCCTGCTCGGCATCGCCGTTTTCCATGAGATCCTTGCCCTGATTGATCCAGCCGTTCGCGTCCACGTTCTTCGCGAAGGTTTTAATGGCCGAGGTCGGCGACGTCGGCTTGGCTTTCGGTTTGGCGGGAGGGGACACGGGCTTGGGTTGCTTCGCGATCGACACGGGTTTCGGTCGAGGCGGGGCTGTCGATGACGTGGGCCCAGTTGCGGTGGTCGCGAGCCGCGCTGCCTCGTCCCGCTTCTTGCTCGCGAGAGCTTCCAGGGCGATCTTGATCATCTTGTGATTCTGCAGCACCGGATTGAGCATGCCGGAGAGCTGGCCTTGCAATGCCTTGTCACTGATTTGCTTGATGAGTTCCGAATACTCTCGCACGAGCGGGGAGATCTTGAGGAAGAAATCAATGCCCATGGCCGTCTTTTCCGGGATTTCCGCAGCGAAGCACTCTACCATGGCATCATACGTGACCATGATTTCCTTGAACTTGGCAACGATCTTGGTTTTCAACGGCGTTGCCTTGATCGCGTCGAAGGCCGCGGTGCCGCTTGGCATCGACTTCAGATCCATTCCCTTGAGCTTGATGACCAACCGAGTCGCCTCTTCACGATCATACCATTTGTTGCTATTTAACAATTGTGCATTCCAGTTGCCATAGTTCTTGCTTGAATGAACATGTTAAGAATTATTTTTTTATTCAAGGGGATGAATTCTTGGATCACTGGTTAGACTAATCGCACACGGGAAAACCAATCATGGGATACAGAACGGTGATTGTCCGGGGATACCGGTACAATTGCGCGAGCTGTAGCACCAACACGTTCATTGATGAGAAGTATCTCGACAAGATGAAGTGCCCTGGATGCGGCCGGCACATCTGCGGGTCATGCAGGAACCAGAACGGGTGCTGCAAGGCATGCTATTCGACCTTGCCTCCAGAAACCCGGCGGCGAATCCAAGCCCTGGGTAAGCAAGTCCTGGCCCGACGCTTGCCGTTCGCCATCTTTTGCGGATTGTCCATTTTCGGTCTCGCGGGATTCCAGCTGTTTTTCACGCTCGGGTATGGCATTGGCTTCCCGCTGTGGGCTGGCGTCACGCTGCCTTCGATGATCCTTGCCTTGTGTTTCATCGCGATGTTCTGCAATGCGCCGATCAAGGTCGGCGAGGCGCGGCACGCGGTCGTCGAAAGCGTCTTTTCCCCTCCGTCGCAATTTTCCACGGGCGCGATGATCGCACGCGATGCAACGACGACATATCCTGGCTCGAAGAAGGCCATGATCGACACGTCCAGGCTCCGCATCTTCGACCGGTTCAAGCCGGTCGATTTCAAAGGCCAAGCCTTGAACCTGCTGGCGGACCTCGCGCCGGAGCAGCTCAAATATTTTTCCGCTAACTGGTACCTCGGGTTGGACCAGCAAGGATTCGCCGACCATTTCACGAAATCGGTCGTCGCCCCGAAGGTGCAGCAGATCGGGCCGACCATGGCAATCTCGCTGTTCTTGTGCCTGGTCCAGGACATGGTCAACTTGCTCTACAATTTCGACGATAAAATCGGGGATAACTTGTCGATCGCGGAATCGGCGCAGGAACTGGTGGACTTCGCCATGATCGACCCGGCGCTGGCGGTGCCGTATCTCACCTTCGAGGGCACCACGCTCCGCACGGCGGTGCTGGAAATCAACCCGACGTTCCTCGGCGTTATCCGGGGCATGAAAACGAGGTAAAGCTGCTTAATCGTTAAAATGAAGAGGAAAAAAGTTAAGAGAAATTCTATTTTGTTTACCGGTTCGATGACGACCACAACTTGCGCAAGGCCATCGAGATCACGTAGAGCTGGATCTGGCGGGCGCCGCCGACGACTTCCTGGATGCGGGAGACGCCGAGGTAATCTTGCATGAGCGTGTTATCGCTAACGCCTGCACCACCCATGACGTTCGCCATCTCGTAGCACGTGCGCTCGGCGAGTATAGCACCCTGGTACTTCATCTGGGATGCGCTGGCAACGAGTGCCATGGCCAGCGGGCCGGGCAACTTGCCGCCGTATTTCTTGAGTGCCTCATCGTAGCTGCGGCAGAACTGGAGGACCGCGAGCGTGAAGTTCGTGATCTGTGCCCACGAGTCCGCGAGCAGGAACCCGACGCCCTGATGCTTGATGATTTCTTGGCCCATCTGCTTGCGCAGGTTCGCGTAGATGGCTGCGAAAGCGAAGGCACCCCACGCCTCGCACACGTCGAGAATCGCGATGCCCATACGCTCTGGGACGAGGCCCTCGAAGAGGCCATCCTTGCCCTTGCCCACGTCGCACAAGATGCGCTCGTTGGGGACGAAGGTTTCCTTGAACGTTTCCTTGCCGATCCAGATCCTCGGCGTCCATGGAATGAACGTGCGCTCGATATTGACCGTGGGATCGGGGAGGAGGACGAGGCTCTGGGTCATCTTCATATCCGCGTCCTTGGCCGCGGGTTCCGTGGTGCCGTAGACGACCGCGTACTTGGATTTCGGCGCGTTGGTGTTGTAGCACTTGGTGCCGGTGATCTTGAGGCCGTCTGCAGATCGCACTGAAATCGTGTCCGGGTGGTTTGCGTCGCTGCCCTTCAGCGGTTCGGTGATGCAGATGCAACCCGCGACTTCACCAGTGACCAGTTCCTTCAAGGCTTTCAAGCACGGCTCGCGATTGTCGTGGTGGTGCTTGATCGGGTTGATCGCTAGCACTGAAGCCCCCATAGCCATGTTAAACTGGGGATCGAACATGTCGACCGCGAGGCCACGCATAAATTCCATCGCGAGCCCGTCTTTCTCGCCATGGTCGACGCCGACTTCCGGAAAGCTCTGTGAACGCGTCACGTAGTGCTCTACCCCAAAATCTTTGATCCACGGGTAGAAATCCTCGTTGTGCATTATCGTGTTCTTTTTCTCGTACTTCAAACAAAAGCGCTGGACCTTGTCGAACATGTTTTTCTCGTTATCGTTCAAGATCGACATCATATTTGCGTTGACGAACGCGTAACGATTTTTCAACGACATTGCCTCCAGGATCTCGTCCGGGATGGTCTGCGCTTCCATTTTCTTGTAAATCTGTTTCTTTTCTGGTTGTCCAGTTGGTTGTTCCATCGAAATCGCCTTTTCATTCACTAAAAGAGGATTCACACGAAGTGAATAATATAAAGTCGGTTTGTTTCAATAAAAATGTTTATTCTCTCATAAGGGAGGTACGGGGAATTGAACCCGGCCTCGCTTGGCACGCACTTTTCCGGCTTGTGATCAAGGACAATCAAACTTGGATAGATTGGTAAACGAAAAAAGTCGAAGGGAAAAAAAAGGAAGCATAAAATCGAGATTACTTCAATTACTTGGTTTTTTCAACTAACTTCAAGGCCTCTTTTACAGCTAAGGGTCCTGTGAGTGCCCAACCATCTGCACCGTATTGCTTGGCAATTTCATCGGTCACGGGCCCGCCACCGACCATTATTTTTGCCTTCATTTCGGTTTCTTTTGCCAAATTCACGATCTTTTCTATCAGCGGGAATTTCGAGCTCAGCATGACCGAAACCATCAGCAAATCAGCTTCCAGCTTGTGCGCTTCCTCGATAAACTTTTTTACAGGGACATTAAAACCGAGATCGTGCACTTCAAAGCCTTCTGCTTCCAGGAGATATTTCAATATGTTCTTGCCAAGATCGTGAACGTCTCCTTCGATCACGCCCAGTACCACGATACCTTTTCGATTGGCTTTTGCTTTTGCAGGATTTATCTTGGCCTTCAACACTTCAGCACCACTGTAAAAGGCATCTGATGCAAGGAGCATGTCCGTGAGGAAGACGGTTTCCTCAAAATGGTCACAGATCTCTTTTAAGCCCGGGTAAAGCCCGTTTTTCAAGGCATCGAGAGGATCGATACCCGCCTTTATAGCTTCTTGGGCCGCTGCTTTTGCAGCATCGTTGTCATACTTTAAAACGCTATCCTTGAGCCTTTGCAAGATTTCTTCTTTTGTCATCTATCCTCATGCCTCCTCGCAATTTGCTCCTACACCCGCTTTAAAGTTCGCGCCGTAAACCCTTGCTGCTTTCACGACGGCCATGGCATTGTAGAGCGGGGCATATGGCGGGTATTCACACGATGCGCCGAGGAAGTAACCAGAACGAGCCTTTCCAAAAACACCGATCTGTCGTTTGCATTCGTCCATTATCTCGGTGGGATTCATCCAGGCAAGCTGGGACACGGACAAATAGCCCAGGAAGAGCAACTTTTTACTATATTTTTCAACCATCTCTTCCTCGGTCTTGATCCCATCAGGTAGATGTGCATTCTGAATGAGCAGTGGATGGAGCCATTTAATCAGGAGGTCGAAATATGGATCTCGTCCACAGATGTGAACGGCATAAATACCGCCCTTTTTCGCTACAAGATCTGCGATTCGTTTTTGATACGGGGCATCCAATTCCTCCCACATCGCTTTGCTCATAACCTCCCTTTCAGCCAATACGACGGGGACCATGATAGTTCTTGCACCAGCCTCGAGCTGCTTTTCAACGTACTCGAGCTGGATTTCCGTGACAATCTCGCAAGCTTCATGGAGTTTATCGGGATTATGGACAAAATCTCGTACCAGCTCGTTTATGTTTCGAAGCCGGGAAATCAATCCCATCGGCCCGATCGTGAAACCGCCGACCATCAACCCTGGCAATTCCTTTCTAATGGTCTTAATCACTTGGAGCTGGTTTTTCATCCGCTCTGCTCTGTCCCAACTGAATAATTTGCCTATGTTCTTGTAATCATCGGCCGATTTCAGCACCGGATTAAAAGGATCGGGATACGCTGCATTATCGCTGGGATATATGATTTTTGCTCCAAACCCTTGTGCTTCCACGCAGAGATCAGGCATGGCCGTGATTGCATCATACCCGATCAGCTGTTGCGCCTCGATCTGGCATCTCAGAAAGACCTCGGGTTTTTTGGCATATTCCCCGTAATCGAGCCGCCGCACCTGAGCTGATGCAGCAGAAACGAAGGGGAAAACGGGAATTCTATCCAATTTTTTATGCCCAATTAACCCGATGATTCTTTCCTCGGGGGTCATGTATTCTTGGCATTCCTTCATTCGTCTTGACATTTTCATCACGCGTTATAGCAAATTAACGAAAAATGATCATTATTCTCCATTTGATACCTATAAATAGATATTTCCAAATCCCCATTTTCATCTTGATGCAGATAAGTTGCAGCAGGGCGGGTCCATGGTGCTGAGCTTGAAGTTCCCAGAAATGAAGCGATGCATTCCCGAAAAGAAAAGGATAATAAAAAAGACTTATGCCAATGTTCTTGTTGCGAGCATAGGTTGCAAGATCGGAACGATGTTCTCCGCGAGGACGAGGGACATCATCTGATTGGCCAAGAAACTCACTTTCACGAGCCCTTCGTCGATAAGGGTTTTTACCTTCCTCATCAGCGTGGATCGGGGCAATTGCAGCTTGTCCATGAGCGCCATCAACGTGATTCCAGGCTGAACAAAGATATTTTTCAAGATAGAAAGAATTCCATCCTTGTGCAAGTTATAATGCAAGCGATCATACTGTTTATTGAGCAAGAAATCGAAATATACGATGTTATTCCCGAATTTCTCCTCGCGGATGAAATCATACTTCACCAGCATCTTAAGATGCCATTGCACGGTCCGGGATTCCTTGTTTATCGCTGCCTTGATGCGGGAAAAATGAATCCCAGGTTCCATGCGAACGAGCTCCAAGATTCGCTGCCGGTTTGGATTTTCCAGCAGCTTCTGGCGCGTGAGTGCTTTCCCGTTGATCAAGATCTTGTGGCGAACAAGATCGTTCAAGGCTAGCTGGATCTGCGCCTTGTCGATATCCCGCATGCTCCTGACACACTCGTAGTAAAGAACTTCAAGGTCGAGCAAATAATGGTGTTCCAATAAATGGTCTGTGATGTCCAAGATACGTTGCTGGATGTGCGAGAATTCATCATCCTCTGCAGATTTCTCGTTCGAAAAGAGAGGCAAAGCCTTTGGTAACGGATCCCCGCCATTCGCCATGTTCATTCACCATTCTCAGAGCTCTGTATTCAAGTCCTCGTTGTCCTTGAACGTGTCTTCCAAATACTTGATCCGCGAGGTTGGAGGCAAATCCTTCAATTCTCCAATGACCTCATCAAATATTTCTTCCGGGATGTTAAGTACACGGATCTTTTGCCAGACTTCGGGTGAAAACTTGCCCACGGTAATCTTGGGAAGTGGTTCGACGAGATATTTGCTGCCATCCAGCAGGATTGGTTGCTTGCAAGACCAGCATTGCTCGCCAATTTCGATCATGTGCTCCACGCATTTCATGCAATACACTGTCCCGCAATGCTTGCACGTGTAACTGAAGCCCGAGATTGGCCCCTTGTGCACGATGCATCGGGATACCACGCGTTCCACTTTCACCTCAGATGCCATCTCATGCGCGCTCGTGGCACGCGCTGCAATGTCGACAGCAGGCTCGCTTGCCCTTCCCGCTTTCTTCTTTCCAGGTTCAAGAGGCACTTCGGGTAGTGACGTGCTTGGTAGTACCAACGTATCAGCATTGATACCTTGTTGCATCAACCGGGTCCGTTTAGCAGTTGCATGGTCGATTAAATTGTCCGGTGCCACGTGAGCATCCGTATATGATGTGTTATGCTTTCTTTTTCCCAGTCCTTTGGTCGTCACGCTCACAGTCTTCTTCCGGGAATAACTATAACCAAGAACAGCCACGATGCCACCAGTGATCCCTACGAGCAAGATGCTGATTATCGGGATGTAATTGTGCTTCGGAGTGCTCGCGATGATGTAGAGTCCATTCTCAGCCAAGCTAATATCCACGTAATTATCCACCCGGTTCAGCCCACCCATTCCCGTGCTCCAGCTCAATGTATCAGCGTTCCAACGCAAAACGGTCATATCTTGCTCGTTCACCATCGACGCGATGATCGCTTGATCATAATGTATGCGTATCGAGCACGATTGAAGGGCACTCCCGTTCGTGATATTGATATTGAACGCCACCGGAAGGGCGATGACTAGGCTACCAGGCAACTCGGGATCAGGCAAGATTTGCGAGGCTGTTGTCAAGGTCGGATCTACATCAAGGTACAATACAGCCCAGTAACTCATGTTGAAAGTCAAGGTCACACTACTAGCATGATGGTTGATATGGTTTATGCCAACTGTGAGGAAGATGCCTCCATCGGTTCGGAATGTCGATGTGATCAATTGCTGGAGGCGTTGTTCGTTGCCGGCTATGTCGCGCGCGATCATGGTGTAATTGAGAGAACCGACAATGGATGCATCAATCTGCACCGAGACCTGGTCGCCAGAAGTATACGAACCGGATTTGATAACCTGGCCATTCAATAACAAGGCGTAAGTTGCCGGGTGGGCCTCGATGAGCATCCAATTCAGGTTTTCCACGTCTCCTTGCTGGATAATTGTCCCATTGAATCCAATAATCAAGATCTCCGGGGCTACCGTATCAATTATAAAATTGATGCAGTTGGAACCGATGCGATTAAGACCATCTTTACAATACACGACGAGAGTGTAGATACCATCGACGAGCGTGAGAGGAATGTTGGTACCTGACACGATCGTGGCGTTACCCCCATTCAACGTGTACCACGTCTCGTTCTTGGTCACGTCAGTCGTCGTAAAAGTGACGTTCACGTTCCCGCTGGAAAGTAATGCACCATCAACAGGCGACGTGATCGAAACAAGAGGTGATGTCGCGTCAACAGTGAATGACCGGGTGACTGACGATTCCTCACCGCTAGTATCAGTAGCGTGAAACACGATGATATGGCTTCCGTCCGCAACTGAAATCGTGGTGTTTGTTGTAAGCGTGACGCTCGATCCTCCATCCAGGATGTACCAGATGCTGTTGATGCTTGGGCTCGAGGTCTCGATGGTTAACGGGACGTCATTGGTCGAAAAGATCTGGTTATTTGCAGGACTGGAGACCGTGATATGTGGATGCTCAAAAGATGCAATTGGTTCGACAGCAGCACATTTTCGAACGAGCACCCAATCAATATAGATAATCGTCGGCAGCGAAGTGGGTAGAAGTCGGAAATCATACTGGATCCAAGTAAGCGATCGCATTGCATAACCGGGACCGAATGTCGAATTGGAACGCAACACCGCCCCATAATTGTATCCTGGACCATATTCAACGCTGCGTCCCATAAAGGTCACGGGTAATGAGATATCCGGGACATTTGTTATGTGGGTTGCAATTAGTGTGTCATTCTCTTGGAATCGAGAGAACGAACTGTTGATCCGTTGATAATCCATCAAGATCCACGTCTGGTTCTTCTTGAATTTCGTGATTGTGCTCGTGCCATTTTCTAAAGAGTTAAGATCTTCAGAGATTCTAATTACCCCGTTGTACCATTGAGCTCCATATGTAACACCATGGTTCATCGTTCCATCACAGATACCCGCCAAAGCAAACGAGATGCATGAGGAAGGGGCGAACGAGTACAGATTTGCCATTCCCGACACGACGGTCGTCGTGCTGTAATTATCGCCTTCGGCCGTCCACTTGGACGTGTTGAAGATGGCACCAGAAAAATCGTCGAACAATGGAAAGGTTGCCTCGCCATTCGAAGCCGAGCCGATGGTGTCGTTGCCGTATAGCATCTTGATGCTCGACGTGCCTGCTTGTGGTATCTTGATCCAGATGATCGAATCGCCCCCATTTGTCCATTTCTCTGTCCAAAAGGACAAGGGAGCGTCGGAGAGATCCACAAACCGGATGTCATCACCGTCTGCTTGGCAATCTCCATAATTAAAGGTTGAATTAATGTCAAGCCGGAGTGCATAATCCGTAAATGGCGTTGCGGGTGAAATGTTTACAATCTTGGTGTATAGGTAACCATTCGTGCTCGGAAGTGGTGTACCTTGGATTGCACTCGGGGTTCCAGCGTCTCCGTGGAATATTCCGAGCATCGAAGGCATGATGAAGAAAATAGTTAATATAAAACCGGAAAAAATTGCACTACGAGTTACTTTCTTCATATGTGTTTTGTCTCCTTTCTCTTGGGGAATATAATACTTCTATCGAGTCTGTATCTAAAATTACCATCTACACTGAATCCGGTTTTGGTTTGGAATTTCTCGTTGAATAGATTCGTTTATAGCTTCCATTAATGGTGCATTTATGCTGAAAAGCAGTAAAGCAATAATATAATCCACGATTCACGCGCCTTCCGCTATTCTTGCCGTCATCGCAACGCATACTCCACGGATGAACAATCTTAGGCGGTCGTCCGGGGGATATTAAAGTAAAAGACATCCTCTGCAAAAACCACAAATCAAAGATGTCTTTGCGACATAGCTATCAATCGATATATTTTTGCTTATTTGCGAATCTCGTAACTCTTATTTCCTTTACCTCCGGGCTATATAGTTACCATCGTTTCGAAGATAATGGTTGATTACCCATGGCTGAAAAAAAATCGAACGTTAAGCCGGTGGCGGAAGTATCAAAAAAGGCAATCGTGAAGGCCACCGAAATAGAAAAAATGGCACCGGAGGTCGTGAAATCATCATCGGATGAGCCGCAAATCTTGCATCCAGCAGAACCTCTAAAAGAACAAAAAATTTCCCGGAACTGGATTCACGCGCCAGTGATTTCGATCCCGAAGGATCTGGGAATGCGTGCGCAGCTCCTTGCTAAATTGTTCGTTGGCGCGTTGATATTGGAGCTATTCGTGGTTATTGTTGGAATGGTGTGGTCGATTGGCGATGCATTCTCCACCAACAAGTGGGGCTGGTTTATAGGCCTTCCCATTCAATTTCAAGTAATTATCATCGCTGTAATCGCGCTCGCTGCCTTTGGAATCCTGTTTGGGCTTGTTGTTTTGTACCGGCACGGGAGAAATGCTGTTTTAAAAGCGCTTTATGGCAAGATCGTGCCCTCCGACGAGCTGAAGGAGTTTGGCGATCATAAAGTCCCCCGCATCGTGGTTAGCCTCACAATGATGAGTGCATTGGTATTATTAGCGGGCGTGGTTATCGCGGTGATCGAAATTGCTGCTACCGGTGACTTGAACCTTGGCAACGAGTCGCAATCGTTCAATGATCTAACGGGTGGTGAAAAATTACTTTTCATAATGGTATTTATCATCATCATAACTGGATCGCTCCTCGGTTCCTTATTCTTGTTGCAAACTGGGTATAATTATATCATGGTGCGCCTTGCCAGGGTGAACAAGAAATTCAAAGAAGACAGTAGTCAATTGGAAATCAAGAAAAAAGAGCTCTCGTCGATATTTTATTTAGCAATCACAAGCATCGTTATTGCCATTACCTTCGGCACTATATGGTGGATCTGGGATACAGTTACCCCAAACAAGACCCCGTGGCAAGCTTTTCTCGAAAATTATAACGTGGGATTAAAGATAGGGCTTGTTGGCATATTTTTAACGATAATTTTTGTGGTCTTGCTCGTTTTCATGATGCGATACTATTGGATACGTCACATGATCGACCATGCGTTATTCGAGCGACGGTTCCCGCCATCGGCAACCAATGCTAATCTGAGCACGAAGATCGTGACAGGAGGCATGGTACTCACGGCATACATAATAGGATTGTTCTTGATCCTCTCGCTGTTGCTTTTCTTGGCCTCCCCGATTAACATGATAGATTTTCTCGGGTTTTTCAATATCTTGAATCAAATGGCGCTTGGTGAAAATATCATCGGCTACTCGGGGTTCATTTTGCTCGTGATTATCTTGTTCTTGGGTTCCGTGTACTTCTTGTTCAACGGTTATGGTTATTTGCTCAAAGAATTCAAGCACATGGAAGAACACACGAATGAAACGGCGAAAGAAATAATCGAACGTAAAAAAGATACTGCTAAACCATCATCCACGTAAA
>Ga0315277_10003525_pt1 | contig 21196 bp, 14 predicted proteins | sample YL17G05_15_MG_FD_203695 | JGI IMG/M metagenome (GOLD analysis project Ga0315277, IMG submission 203695) | Sediment microbial communities from Yellowstone Lake, YNP, Wyoming, USA - YL17G05_15 | ecosystem: Environmental > Aquatic > Freshwater > Lake > Sediment | place: USA: Wyoming | collected... | reverse complement strand
TTAAAGCGTGTCTGATTCTTCATCAACACATTGTACCACTGCCGCAAAACAATGTCACCATTGCTTGCCAAAACATGGAGTTCTCCGACAAACTCCTAGCACAATTGAGTGTTTCGATGCAAGCAATCCTAAAATATTGAATTGCCGCATTCAAAAGAATATCGGTGGCAGTTGCGTTGTTTATTTGTCGAGAAGCAGCCCGTTAATTTATCGATGTACCATCACAAACAACGGTAATTCGCGCGAAAACCGTATCATTGCCTGCGTTTGGGGGAGCAAGCCTGTTATCGATTCGTGTACTATTGCCAATAATAAAGGTATTGGAATTTATTGTTCTTGTCACGGTGAGGCAGCGGACACTATTGCCGCGGATCCGTGCGTTGTCAACTGTAATATCACGAACAACTCTGGTTACGGAATATATGTTATCAAAAGCAATGCGACAATCATAAACTGCAATATCAGTGGGAGTATTAGGGGCGGGATTCATGGGCAGATGTATGCTTCTCCGCCTGAACCTCCATACTCAATGGACGTCAAAATAAGAAACTGCCTCATAACCGGGTGTTATGGGCGTGGCGTCCAATTTTCGACCTTCATGGGTGGCGAAATCTACTTAAGCATAACCAACTCTATTGTGTGGGGCAATACATGGGGGCAAATATCGAGTGGTGCCGTCTCATACAGTGATGTGCAAGGAGGCTATCCGGGAGAAGGTAACTTCGATGCTGACCCGATGTTTACAAGGCAGGGGTATTGGGACGTGAACGGCACACCAGACAATTTATGGGATGATATCTGGATTGACGGTGACTATCATTTGTTGCCGACTTCACCATGCATAGATGTGGGGGATAATAACTCAGTGCCGGTTGATTTCTCCGACCTGGATAGCGATGCGAACACAGCAGAGCCAATACCTTGGGACCTCAACAGAAGAGGCAGGATTGTTGACGGAGATTGTAACGGCACGGATATTGTGGATATGGGCGCTTATGAGTTCGCTCACGCTTATATGGGAGACTTCGATTGCGATGATGCGGTCGGGTTCCTGGACTTTGCTGTATTTGCGCCCGCTTGGTTGACTGAGCCTGCAAATCCCCAATGGAATCCTGAATGTGACATTGCTATACCACACGATGGATACGTTGATACTCTCGACTTGTCCATCCTTGTCCAGAACTGGCTCGAACGTTTCGAACCACCTGCGCGGGCAAGCAACCCAAGTCCGCTTGATGGCGCAACAGACGTTCTACCCGGTGCCGGCCTGAGTTGGATTGCCGATTTTTATACTACCTCGCATGATGTTTACTTTGACACAAATTTCGATGAAGTGAACGATGCAAATAATCGGCTACCTGTTGGAACGAGCGCATATAGGGGCAATCAGGTCGAGGTAACATTCGACCCCGGGATAATGGCTCCACATACCACCTACTATTGGCGTATCGACGAGGTTAATCGTTATGGCACAACCACCGGTTCTATCTGGAGTTTCACGACAGGCCCCCTTCCAGGGCCTGCAAGCGAGCCCGATCCCTCTGATGGGGCCCTCGGTATTGAGGAGAATCCCGTTTTAAGCTGGCAGCCGGGTCTGTGCGCAACATCACACAATGTCTTCTTCGGCAGCAGCGACCCGCCTCCGTTCGTAATCGAGCAGAATAATGCTACGTTCGAACCAGGCCCATTATCTTGTGATACTACATACTACTGGCGAATCGATGAGGTTAATCCATACGGCACAACCACCGGGGCCATCTGGACCTTCACGACAACCTCCCTTCCGCAGCCTGCCAGCGCCCCCGATCCCCCTGATGGAGCCTTCGGTATTCAGGGCGCCCCCATTTTAACCTGGGAGCCCGGTCTATGTGCAACATCACACAACGTGTTCTTCGGTGCCACCGCCAGGATGGTATTCCAGACAAATCAAGCCGAAACAACGTTCAATCCCGGGACCCTATCGCCGGGGAATACGTATTACTGGCGGATCGACGAAGTCGGTCAGTATGATACGAAGACGGGTGAAGTCTGGACTTTCACGACCCAACCCGCCAAGTAATCCGTCGCCTTTCCGACACGCCACAACATGATGTTTGACGCCAAGTCGCAAGTACGATACAATCGCGCCCTAACTATTGCTCTGTAACAATATGAAGGAGAAGAATCATGAACAGGTTATCGCGAAGAGAGTTCCTCAGGGCCGGGCTTGCCGCAGGGGCGGTTATGTCGCTGGGCAGCCGGGCGGCGAGTCCGCCAAAGGCGGAGCAGGCCAAGCTCGCCGCTCGGCCTAACATTGTCTTTATTCTGTCGGACGATCATGGTCTGGACGGCGTGGGATGCTACGGCTCGGACCGTCACAAAGATCGGACGCCCAACTTGGATGCCCTGGCCCGCGACGGCATCCGGTTCGAGCGGTGCTATTCGACGCCGCTGTGCGGGCCGACGCGCTGCCAGATTATGACGGGCCGCTACCCATTCCGAACGGGCGGCCTGACTAATCAGACCGCAGGACAGCCCATCCCGCAGGACGAATACCCGCTTGCACGGATACTGACGGAGGCCGGTTACGACACCTGCAGCGTCGGCAAGTGGCGGCAGATGGGGGGCACGCCGGGCGACTGGGGCTTCGGCGAGTACATCACCGACCCCACGGCGAGCGGCTGGTACTGGCAGAAGAGCTACACCAAGAACGGGCAGCTCGTCAAAACGGATAAGGAGATATACTGCCCCGATGTCACGCACGACCACGCGGTGGATTTCCTTCGGCGGCACGCAGCAGGCGGCGCGGCGGCAGGCAAGCCGTTTTTTCTGTACTACCCATCCCATTTGGTGCATGGGCCGATCCTGCGGACGCCCGACAGCAAGCCCGATGAGAAAGACCCGGAAACGCTTTACAACGACAATGTCGCCTATCTGGATAAGCAGGTGGGCGCGCTGGCGGCGGAGCTGGACCGGCTGAAATTGCGGGAAAGCACGCTGATAGTCTTTTCCGGCGACAACGGCACCGCGGGCAAGTCCGGCACGATTAACGGACGCCAAATCAACGGCCACAAGGGCACGATGATGGAGGGCGGCGTTCGAGTGCCGCTGATTGCCAACTGGAAGGGCGTAACGCCGACTGGGCGGGTGCTCAAGGACCTCGTCGATTTCAGCGACATCCTGCCGACGTTCGCAGAGGTGGCCGGGGCGAAGATGCCCGAGAATGTTGCGTATGACGGCCGGAGCTTTGCGCCGCAGCTTCGCGGCCGGGAAGGCAGTCCGCGCGAATGGATTTTTGTTCAGCTTGGCCGGAACTGGTATGTCCGCGACGACGAATGGAAGCTCAACCAGTCGGGCGAGCTGTTCGATATGAAGGATTCGCCGATTGTCGAGAAGCCGGCGCCGCGAGATTCGAGCGATGAGGCGGCGGCAGCCGCACGAAAACGGCTGCAGGCGGTGCTGGATAAGCTCAATCCGGCAGGCGGTAAGACCATCTCCGCTGACGAAGCATCGGCGGAAAGGCAGCGGGCGAGAAACCGGGCCGCGCGACAGAGACAATCGCAAAATCCAAATAAAGCCGCTCCAAAGACCGAGTAGCGACGCCGATTGCAGGTGCTGTACGGAATAAAGCGAAAAAGAGGGAGACGGTGTTCTCTCTGCGCTGCCTTCGCTAAGTTTGGGAAACTGAAGGAATGATGGAATTTCTAATTGACGTCAGATACAGCCGCCAAAACATAACGTTTGACGCGAAGCCTGGCGCGCAATATAATCACTCACAGATTACGGTATTTTGAAAAAAAGTGGTAGTGATTGAAGATTCTTTGCCGACGGAGAATTTATGCCAGCCAATGCGACGGTAGCCGACATCTTGCGGCCCTGCGAAAAAAGATATGCCCTTGTTTATGATCTGGGCCTGATTATTGGCGGGTCTCTGCTGATTGCCGTGTCTGCTCAGATTGCGATAGGCTATCCGGTCCCGATCACGGGACAAACGTTCGCAGTCTTGATGATAGCCGCACTGCTGGGCTCCCGGCGGGCGGCTGCCTGCGTGCTGGCCTATTTAGCCGAGGGCGCCGCCGGCCTGCCCGTCTTCGCCCAGGCCAATGCCGGGCTTGTCGCGTTTCGCGGCTTCACAGGCGGGTATCTCATCGGTTTCGTCGTCGCGGCATTCGTCGTGGGTCTGCTGGCCCAGAAGGGGTGGGACCGCAGGTTCGGGACAACCGTCCTGACGATGCTCATAGGCAACATCATAATCTACGTCTTCGGCCTGGCTTGGCTCTCATACCTGATGGGCGCTAAAGACGCCATGGCAGGGGGGCTCTATCCCTTCATACCCGGTGACATTCTCAAGACGGTATTGGCCGCTGCGCTGCTGCCATCAGCCTGGAAGCTCCTCGCCCCATCCACAGTTCCGAAGGATTAACACCATAGTCTCCAGCCCCGACCTGCCAGAAGGCCCAGCGTCTCTGCCATGGTATTTTTGTAACAGGCATGTTCAACCGGACTGCCAGACGGAGATTCTCTAATTATAGCAAACAGAACTATAAGAAGCACATTCCTCCCACCAAGCCGCGTCCCAAAAAAGATGGGCTGGGGGACGCGGAGGGAGAGAGGAGAGGAAATACCCCCAACCCACCATAAATGTATTATACCAACTCTCGCGCGAAGAAGGCAAGACCTTTTTTAAGAAATTTCCAAATTTTTTTTGGCACGGCTTTCGACCGCGACAGGCTGATTATTATAGGTACTCAAACTGACCGATTTTAGGAATTATGATAGCTGAAGAGATCAAACAAAATGGGCCTGCTCTGACGATAAGTATTGTAGTAGTAAAAACTTATTGTCCGAGAGGCCTTATGATTACCATCGGCACGATTCCCAAAAAACTCCAACGTTTTTTCAAGCCCGTCTCTGATCGGTTCGCCAAGCCCGCGCGACATCACTTTTGGGCGCTGGTTATAGCCATTACCGTCAGTCACGGGGCAACCATCGACCGCCTGAGCAAAGCCCTGCGAAGCTCCACCCACAGAACCAACCACGGCGAATTCCTCTGGCGAAGCGTCTGGGACGAATCCCTCGTCATGCAGCAAATCGCACTGGACCTTTTGCGTAGCCTGCTTACCAGAAAGGAACGGGACTTGTTTCTCATCATCGACGAGACCCAAACGCTCAAACGCGCCAAGAAAATGGCCGCCGTCGGTAAATTGTTCCACCACGCCACCGGCAAATATGGTACCGGCCATACCATGTTGAAGGTCTGTCTGCACTATCGCGGCGTTACCATACCATGGGCCTCCTTGATATACCTCAAGCGAGAGCATGCCGAGCAGTTGGAACTGCCGTTTAGAAAACTCACCGAACTTGCCGCTGAAACGATACGTACAGCTACGCTGCCGCAGCAGCTTCGAGTCACCGTCTTGTTTGATGCCTACTATCTGTGCCCGACCGTTGTAAATGCCTGTCAGCAGCGAGGTTGGCATTACATCGGCGTCGGCAAGTCCAACAGGTGGTTCACGGTCGGTTCTGCCAAACATAAGCTCGGTAAATACGGCAGAAATGTCCTGCGTAGGCGCGGACGATGGTACGCCGTCAGAGGTTTGCGGAAAACCAAGACCTACTGCCTTGCTGAGCGGGTCGGTTTCATCAAAGGCCTCGGCACAGTGAAGGTGGTTTTTTCGCGTCGCAGAGGACAGAAAGACAATGTTGCTCTGATCACCGACGATGTAACTGCTTCGATGAAGACTATTGTGGCCAACTATCTGAAACGCTGGTCGATTGAGATGTTGATCAAGGACGAGAAACAGTACCTGGGGCTGTGCGATTACCGTGTACTGCGGTACCAGGCGGTAGCAAGACACCTCTGTCTGGTTGATTGCGCCTATGCCTGCCTGACCCACGTGGGCATACAGGCCCAGCGTGCACAAGGCCAAAAGAAGGATAGAAAAGTACTGCGTCTTGAGCCGGTCAGCAAACTTAAGCAGCGTATGCACCAGATGGTCTGGCAGGAGAATGTCAAAGATGTCATTAAATACAGTCATGAAAAACCCGTCATCCGCCGCTTGGAGAAACTCCTCGTGGCCTAAAATCGGTCAGTTTGAGTATTTAAGTCGCTCGTGCGCCAATTCGCTGCGGCTGCTGATTGAGGGCATAAAAAAAGCCGGCTGCTCGCCCCGCTCGGGGAGAAACCGGCTTCTTCATACTGATAAACGGGTTGCCTTACTTTGCGACCTTGAATTCGTACTCGTGAATCTTGTCCTTGTCTATATCCTTGGCCTGACAGCGGAGCATAAAACCTTGCGCGGTCTTGGCATATTCAAAATCCTTGCCGCTGAACAAATCCTTGGGCAAGCCAGCCGGCAGCTTCTCAGGAAGCCGGCCGGTTTTCCCCTTGGCGATATACAGTTCAACTGCCGCCCTGACCGCATTCGCATGGGTGGTTGCCTTTATCATAAGGCCGTAGATCTTGCTCAGGCCCGGCACAAGCGCAGCGGTGAACATGGCCTCTTTCTTCTTGTTCTTCTGGTCTTTGTCAACCTGCTCAAAGACCTCCGTGATTCGCCGACGCGCGTCAGCATAAGGCGCGTCGGTCTCAACGATCGACATCACAGAGGTCATAAACTTGGAGTAATGACCCCGGCACAGGTCAAGAAATGCCTCCCCGCCATAGTCCTTGATCAGTTTCATGGATTCCTCCGGACTCCTGTTGGGGTCCAGTTCCTTGAGCAAATCGGGCACCTTCTCCATCTTTATCTGGTCGAGCGCCACTTCCCGCTCGATCTCAAGCGATTTCTTCAGCGAAAGCGGTTTCTTGGACAACGCGGCGAGGTCGGCTCTCAACTGCTCGAGGGCCTTCGGATCGCCGGGCATTTGCCCTAAAAGGTCTTGAATGCATCCATAAGTCGTTCCTTCAAGAGCCCAGCCTACCAATGTGGAGATCAGCGTATCATCGCCGACATGCCGGCTGATCTTCAGAACCGTCACACAGCGCGCCAATGCCTCCTCGTACTCACCCCGGGACGCCATAACCCGGGCATCTGCGATCAGAATGCGACCGAGAGTTCTCATCTGGGCCAGATGCGCCAGAATCATCGAGAATCCCTCAGAGTATCGCAGCCCCCAGTCGCATTCACGTAACTCCGAGGCGGCTATCGCCAGCTTGATTGCGCTGTGGCAGCTTTCGACATAGTCTTCTATTCCCTTGTTCAAGGCAATCTTGCCGTCGGTGAAATCGCGGAGCTGTGTATCGAGCGGCTCATCCAGCTTCGGACACGACAAAAAAGCCTGGTAATAAAGCAGGGCCGCATTGTCGGGGTCCGGCGGATGGGAAGGCGGCACTGCCGTATTGGCCGTGTTTCCACGGGCTGGAAGCCCATCCCACACAGCGACCCCCAACGTCAGCAGCAGAGCACATAAAGGCATTCGTATTCGATTGTTACATAAAACGCTCATAATTGGTCCTTTCACAATGTCAACCATTCAAATCCTCAAACAAATCCGCCATCGACAGCGAGCCTTGGCCGAGAATTCTGGCGGCCCTGTCGCACTGTTCTTCCAGGGCCTCCATACCGCCGCGATTATACGCCATTCGCAGCGACGCCGACGTGACCATCTCAACCGGTGGCCTATCCGCCTGCCCCTGCTTACCCGGGCCCAGGTAAGCAATCAACAGCCCGATAGCAATCATAATTGCCGCTGCAGCAGCAACTTGTGTTATTCGGTAGCTGATGACTAAACGCAAGAGACCTATCGGGCCTCTCGATGGCCGCCGCGACCTGCAACCGGTGAGAGTCTGATACTCAACGGCGTACTCCTGCTTCCATTTCTCTGCGTCGAACCTCGGCGCGCTCGTATCGATACTTCCGGCAATCAGCTTATCCAGCCATTTCTCGTCGCTTTGCTCATTCATGATCTTACCTCGCCAAAACCTTCCCGCCTCAGATGCTCGGCCAGCTTTCTCTTGGCCCTGCGGAGCCTGCCGTTAATCGCCTGTTCCGAGATGCCCAGGACCGTGGATATGCGCTCATAAGACAAGCCGTCATAGAATCGCAGGTAGATGATCTCTTTTGCCGAAGCCGCGAGCTTGCCTAAAGCCCTTCTAACGGCCTCCGTAGGGGCATTCTCGCCTGATTCAGCCGCCGCCGCAGAAGAATCCTCGATACAATGCACCCGCTTAGTCGTCCGGAGCATATTTCTGGCTGTGTTCCTGCTTATGGCGGCCACCCATCCGGCAAATCCGTCTTTTTTCCTCAACTGGGGCAGTTTCACCGCAGCCTTGGCGAATGCCTGCTGTGCCGCGTCCTCGGCCAGATGTCTGTCGCCTAATATCGAATGAGTAATCGCCACCATAGCCGGGTAGTATCGCCTGCAAAGCTCCGTGAAGCTGTCGCCGTCGCCGTTCAAAGCCGCTGTTACCAATACTGAATCAGGCTCCTGGGCCACAACTGCTCCTTAAACGCGGTCCTACACATCCGGGCCGCTGTTTCGCCCCGACACACCGGGGCCTTTCACTGACAAAGACCCCCCACCGCCCGAAAAATGGGCGCAAAAACTTTCACTTTAGTAGATTCGGCAATTATATGCGCCCAAACGCCGCAAATGCACGGAAAAAGGCCCTATTTGGTGCTCAAGCACGCCCGTTTGCAGCGAAAAAGGCGAAAATTTCCTTGACTTTTTAAGATCTGCGCCATAAACTAAAACTGTTGGTGATATTCTAAGGTTTTAGTCTATCTCGGCGAAATCAAGTTTAGGAGTGTGCGATGAAGAGAACAATTCTCACAGGAGCGGCTTTTGTATTCTTGCTGACGGCGACCGCTTTCGCCTCGCTTGATGCGACTATCATCTATCAGATTAGCGATCTTGGCGGGGGCCGATGGCAATACATGTATGAGGTAACAAACAACAGCCTGGCCGTCCCAATCGAGGAATTCACGATCTGGTTCGATTACGACTTTTATACGAATCTAACTGTTGAGACGCCGACGACCCCGCTGGGCTGGGACCAGCTTGTCTTGCAGCCTGAGCCTGTCTTGCTCGATGACGGGGCCTACGATGCAAAGGCGCTGGATGCGGGTATAAGCATCGGCCAAACGCTCGCGGGCTTCGCCGTCAGTTTCGATTGGGCGGGCATCAGCGAGCCGGGACCGCAGCCCTACGACATAATCGACCCACAGACCTTCCAGACAATCGTTTCGGGAACAACCATCCCCGAACCGGCGACCCTCCTTTTGCTCGGCTTGGGAGGGGCGATTCTGCGCAGAACTCGCAAGACTGCGCAATAAACGAGGCGAATGGGAGAACGAACACAATCCTGTTGCCTGCGGTGCAATAAGCCTTTGCTTCTGGCGCGTCAAATTCACCAGTTTTTTCGGAGTGAAACCGCAGAAAATTTGTAACATCCAGAGAGTACCAGCGTCTTATTATAGTAAGATGGGCAGTTTGGAGTGTGGGCGCCTTCTTGACGCCTTTTGGTGGATTTGGCGCCTGTTGTGCGGGTATTATTGGTTGTTAGGTTGGTTTCTAAGGCCGAAAAGGCCGCCATGGAAGGAGCGTACAAAGGTGAGAAGAACGATTTTGGTGAGTTTTGTCGTCGCAGTGGTTATGTGTGCATCATCATCGGCGGCGACTCGCCGGGTTCCGAGCGAATACTCCACAATCCAGGCGGCGATAAACGCCTGCGCCAACGGGGATACCGTCATCGTCGCGCCGGGCACTTACAACGAGCGGATCAATTATTCCGGCAAGAACATCGTCGTGAGCAGCGCCGACCCAAACGACCCGGCGATTGTGGCCGGCACGATTATCAACGCAGGCCGAACCGGCAGCGCGGTTACGTTCATAAGCGGAGAGACGCAAGATGCCGTGCTGACGGGCTTTACAGTTACCGGCGGATACGGGACGAATTACCTGCAAGACGGACTGTTCTGGGGAGGCGGAGTCTTCTGCTTGGAGTCTTCGCCGACTATCACGAAGAACGTGATTAGGAATAACAACGGGCCGGCGAGCGGGGCATCCAATGCGATCTCATACGGCGGGGGTATTGCCTGTTACTTGTCGGATGCGGTAATAACAAACAACATCATAAGGGACAATACCGGCGCCGCCAGCGGAGGCGTGATAATCTACGTCGGCAACGCGAGAATCACCGACAACCTGATCTACGGCAATTCCGGCGTTATCGGCGGGGGAGTCATTCTGCTCGGAGGGCAATTGTTCAACAACACCATCGTCGGCAATGACGCCAGCCTTCCGAGCGACTTAGAGCCTTTAGAGGGCCGGCCCGGCGGAAATGTCTATGCCGCTTCCGATCCCGATAGCGGCATGTACCAGACGATAGTAATGAATAACATAATTTGCAGCGCGCCATCCGGGGCGGGCATATACCTTGAGGATGTGGCCGATGACGCTATAGCTTTCAACGACGTCTGGGATAATGCGCCGGGCAACTACATGATGCGTGATCCCGCCACTTCTGAACTTATTTACGATGGGATCGCAGACAGGACAGGCACATACGGCAACATTTCGGCGGACCCGCTTTTCGTATCTCCGGGGAACGATGATTATCACCTGCTGCCCGATTCTCCGTGCATAAGCGCCGGCGATCCGGCCTTTGTTGCCCAACCGGGTCAGTGCGATATTGACGGGGACCCAAGAGTATATGCGGTATTAGTTGACATCGGCGCCGACGAATATGTGGGCTACGTCCGGCCCGTTGCCGACGCAGGACCCGACGTGCATCTTGCCGAGCCGGGGCTTGTTACGCTCGACGGCAGCGGCTCCTTCTTCTACGATCCCTGTAGTCCCAGGCTGTATAACTGGCAGCAAGTTTCGGGTGCGCCGGCGACGCTCAGCGACCCCGAGGCGGTCATGCCCACGTTCATGGCTGGTTCATTCGGCGAGTATCGCTTCGAGTTGGTCGTCAGCGACGGCCAGTACGCGAGCTGGCCGGACCAAGTAATCGTCCTGGTCGGCAACGCGCCGCCCGTAGCCGATGCCGGCGTGGGCAAGGTCGTCGATGTGCCCGGCCGCGGGACGCTCGACGGGTCGGCCTCTTATGATCCCGATCCGATTGACGTGCTGACGTACAGTTGGACGCAAGTGGGCGGCCCGGCGGTGACGCTCCAGAATGCGGATACGGCTACGCCTTACTTCGATTGCACGGAGCAGGGGCTGTATGTCTTCCGACTGATAGTAAGCGACGGTCTGGCCTACAGTGCGCCGAGCGAAGTGCGAATCACAACGGTCGCAGCGACCATAAATCAAGGGTCTCTCGATGCCACGACGGGTATCGACGGCTATTCCCACTATCCGGATGTCTCAGGCGACAAAATGGTATGCGCTTTCGGATGGGGCGAGGACTACGGCTGGGATATCGCGTGCAGGGATTTCAAGACCGGCCAGGTCGTGACGTTTTCGGGCGGCGGAATCGACACCTTCCCTAAGATTGACGGCGATATAGTCGTGTGGTGCGGCGGCCCCAACTACGGTGACTTCGGGTGGCCGCGGCGAAATACGAGCGTCTTTATGCGGGAGCTCTCCACCGGCGCCCAGAAGACTCTCAGGACGCATACGGATTCCGCATCGTACAGCCATCCGGCGGTCTCGGGCAACAAAGTCGTGTGGATCGCACACACCGGCATAGATGTAGAGGACGACCCTCACTGGCGACAGATGCCTTACGCTATATGCGGTGCCGACATAACGGACTTCAACAATCCGGTCTATTTCACGATCGCCTACCACGTGGGCATCAGGGACCCGTATCCGATTGACGACCCGGCGGCGGCTTTTGACAGCGTGATTGATATATCGGGCAATCTCGTCGTCTGGGAAGGGGGCGGCGACATCTACGGTGCGGACATCTCGGACCTCCAGCACATTCGGTACTTCACTGCGCATTATGGTCCCGGTCGGCAGTATGACCCGGCTATATCGGGCCGCTACGTCGTCTGGACGGACGAGCGAGACGATTCAGGCGATATCTACGGCGCCGACCTCTCCGATCTCGACAATATCCGTAAAACGGCAATCATCAAGGGCGCCGGCAGCCAGCTTCAGCCGGATATTGACGGATGTGTCGTTGTCTATGTCGATGGCAGCAACTACGGCGGCGAAATAAGGGCCCTGTGTCTGACAAAACGGTACGGCCCATTGGATATCGAGCTGCTCTATTATCCCTCCGGCGTGGGGCCGGCGATAAACGATGGGACGCTTGTCTGGCAGACGAGCACCTACGGAAATGCCCAGGCGGAGTCTCTTGAAGTTTGGTACTCTATCGCCGACGGGCCGGTCGAAAATCAGACGGCCTCAGCTCGATACGACTACGTTCAGCACGCGATAAACGGCGCCGCCGACGGCGACCGCATCGTGGCCGAGGAGGGGATATACAGCGAGAGCGTTGACCTGAGGGGCAAGAACCTGACGATTAGCTCAACCAATCCGGGCGACCCGGCAGTTGTTGCCGCCACCGTCATCAAGAGCGCTGGCTCGGCTGTAACCTTTGCCGATGAGGAAGGCGCAAATGGCCCTGGCCACCTCGGCGGCTGCATCCTTGCGGGCTTTACGATTCAAGGCAGCGACAGGGGCGTGTACTGCTACGGGGCGTCTCCCACAATTGCAGACTGCATCATCACGGACTGCACGGGCCCCGGAATCGAATTGTTCAAAGCCAGTAAGCCTAAGATCGTCAACTGCAATATAGCGGATAACACCGGCAGCGGCGTCGAAATGTGGCTGTTCATAGGCAACAGGGTGAGGTTGTATAATGCCCCCGTGATTGCCGACTGCGTTATCGCCCGCAACGGCGGCTGTGGCCTTCTCGGAGACGACCCGAAAATCACCAATTGCACCATCGTTGACAACTCCGTGGGCGGCGTCAACTGCCGCGTGCCGACGCTGGCCAATTCAATCGTCTATTACAATGCCGCAGGCGCCCCCCAAATAGTCAGTGGCAGCGCGACGGTAACCTACTGCGATGTCGAAGGCTCCTGGCCCGGCGCAGGCAACGTCGATTACGAACCGGCGTTTGTCGATTGGGAGGCCGGCAACTTTCATCTGCTGGGCGATTCGCCCTGCATCAATGCCGGCAATCCCGATTTCCTGGCCGAACCCAACGAAACCGACATCGACGCAGAGGCGCGGGTGATGCTGGGCCGCGTCGATATGGGCGCCGATGAATTCAATCCCTTTGAAGTCGAGTTTGAGGTGGTCGGCAGAGAGCGGGTGGGCAGGACTGCCTTCGAGTATGAATGTAGGGCGGTTCTGACGAATATATCGAACTTCGCCGTCTATGACATCCAACTAACGTTAGTGGCGGCGTCGGACAATGTGACAATGGTCCAGCCGAACGTTACGTTCGGCGACATCGAGCTCGGCGAGGAAGATTCAGCCGTGAGCATCGACACATTCACTATCGAAGTGGATCGCTCGAATGCAATCGACGCGGCTAAGATAATCTGGCACTCGAGCTGCCAAACGGTGGCCCTTGCCACCCCGGCGGTCGGTACCTTCGAATCGGCGGGACTGATGACGCCGCAAGCCCCACGGGCCGCTTGCGCGGGCGTTCCTGGCGGGACTTACGGCCTGGCGTCTGTGCCGCTGGCCGATTCCCCTGCCGATCTGGTCGTCGATGGAAGCATTGACTACGCCGATCTGGCGGCATTGGCTCAGCGATGGCTTTCGGCCCCGGCAAAAGGCGGCCCGGCGGACATCGTCCCAAATGGGATTGTGGACTTCGCCGACTTTGCAGAGCTGGCCAACGAGTGGAGTAAATAAGCCGTCAGGCGGACCCATAGAAGCTCGTCAAGTGGGGAACATGCCCCTCGTTCGTCAAAGTAAAATCCTTCCTCCGGTTACCGGAAATTAGGTTTGACTCAGCCGCACCACGCCCGTATATTTACTCATTTAGTATTTTTCCCGGCCGCGCCGGCACTGGAGACAAAAATGGACAGAACCAAGATTGTCGCTGAGGGTATAACCTTCGACGACGTGCTGCTTATCCCGGCCAAGAGCGAGCTGGTGCCCAGCCAGGCGCAAACGCGCACGCGGCTGACCAACAATATCGAGATTAATATCCCCATCGTCTCAGCCGCTATGGATACGGTGACGGAGGCGGCACTGGCGATTGCACTCGCACAGGAAGGGGGCGTCGGGATAATCCATAAGAACCTTTCGACCGAGGCCCAAAAGATTGAGGTTTCGAAGGTGAAACGCTCCGAGCACGGCGTCATACTCGACCCGGTTACGCTCTCGCCGGGTGAGCCCGTCCGCCGGGCACAGGAATTGATGAACGAACAGAACGTATCAGGCATCCCGATCGTCGAGGGCAAGAAGCTTGTCGGCATCCTCACTCGCAGAGACCTCAAATTCCTCAAGGACTACGACGTCGCGATAAGCTCGGTGATGACAAAGGCCAATCTCGTTACCGGCCCGGCTGGGACCACCCTCGAACAGGCAAAGGAGAAGCTCCAGCAATACAAGGTCGAGAAACTTCTCCTTGTCAACAAGAAGGGCGAATTAGCGGGCATGATCACTATGCGGGATATAGACCGGGTCCAGCAGTATCCTTTTGCCGCACGAGACAAAAGGGGCCGCCTCCGCGTCGGCGCCGCCGTCAGCGTGCACGACTACAACCGCATTGAGGCCATGATTGCCGCGGACGTCGATTTAATCGTGGTCGATACTGCTCACGGCCACTCGCAGAACGTTATCGACACCGTAAAGAAAATCAAGGCTGAATACGACATCGACGTGATAGCCGGCAACATCGCCACCGCACAGGCCGCCGAGGACCTCATAGAGGCCGGCGCAAACGCCGTAAAGGTCGGTATCGGACCCGGCGCTATCTGCACCACAAGGATTATCTCAGGCGTCGGCGTGCCGCAGGTGTCGGCGATAATCAACGTCGCCGGCGCCGCCGCCAAGCACGGTATCCCCGTTATCGCCGACGGGGGCATAAGGCACTCGGGCGACATCACCAAGGCAATCGCCGCCGGCGCATCGACCGTAATGATCGGCTCGCTCTTCGCGGGACTTAAGGAAAGCCCGGGCCAGCTTGTTATCTATAAGGGCCGGCAATTCAAGGAATACCGCGGCATGGGTTCGCTCGGCGCGATGGTGAAGGGTTCGGCCGAGAGGTATGGCCAGAGCAGCTCGACCGAGGCGGGTAAATTGGTGCCCGAGGGCGTTGAGGGCCGGGTACCATACAGGGGGACGCTCGGCGATTTCGTATATCAGCTCGTAGGCGGGCTGCGGGCGGGAATGGGTTACTGCGGGGCGCACAATATCGATGAGCTGATGAAGGAAGGCAGGTTCGTCCGGATAAGCGCCGCCTCCGTAACCGAATCACACCCGCACGACATACAAATCACCAGAGAGGCGCCCAACTACTCCGGAAAGCTGCCTTTCGAGGACTAACAACGTAAGGAGCTGACCATGAAGAACTTGAAATCTCAAATCTCAAACATCCAATTGCTGTGGTGTGTCCTTCTAATTGCGTTGCTTGCTTCCCAGAGCGTCAATGCGGCTCCACCCGCCCCGGAGGCGGGCGACAAGGCCCTCAGCGAGCCGAATGACCCCAACGAGAATCTGTGGAAAAAGTGGGATGCCGTTATCAAGGACCCGAACGACCCGAACGAGATGCTCTGGAAAAAGTGGTGCGCCGTAACCAAAGTCCTGCAGACAAAGACCGTCGCTCAAGAGACGAAGGCGAGAATAATCGACAAGATCGTCACGCCGATCTTCGATTTCCCTCTGATGGCCAAGCTGGTGCTGGGCAGAGAGCACTGGCCCAAATTCACCGAGCCTCAACGCGAGAAATTCACCACGCTCTTCACCAGTCGGCTCAAGACCTCATATCGCGAGAAGATATCTCTTTATACCGATGAGACCGGCTCGCTCAAGCCGGCGCAGCGAAAGGATGCGACCATCTTTATCCCGATGGAGCTTGTATCCAAGGACAAGAAGACGGCGATATTGTACAAGCTGCGCAAGGTCGGCAAGGGCTGGAAGATATATGACGTTGAAATAGAAGGCGTCAGCATTCTGCTGACCTATCGGTCGCAGTTCGACGATATCCTCCAGCGAGGCAGCGTCGAAGACCTTCTCAAGCGTTTGGAGGAGCCGCCGACTCAATAATCGCAAGCCTGCCAAGCCGGACGATGCTATAGAATGAAGAAACGCCGCTCAGTGACATACTTCTTTTTCGACGGGGTGGTCCTGCGATATCCTAAGACGGTGCTGCTCTGCCTGCTGGCGGTTGTCGTCTTTCTGGCCCTTCAGGCCCGAGATTTCAAGCTGGATGCATCCGGCGAGACCCTCGTCCTCGAAGGCGACGAGGACCTCCGCTATTCACGCCTGATCGGCTCACGCTATGAGCAGGCCGAATTTCTCGTCCTCACCTTTACCCCGCGGGATGACCTCTTCTCCGACGAGGCCCTGGCGACCCTCGCCCGCCTGCGGGATGATTTGAGCGCCCACGAGCATGTCGTCTCGGTCGTTTCAATTCTCGATGTCCCCCTGCTCGAAAGCCCCCCGATCCCGCTCAAGGAGCTTACCGCCGACCTGCCGACCCTTGATTCCTCCGCGGTCGATAGAGAGCTCGCAAGGGCCGAGTTTCGCGACAGCCCCCTTTATCAAAACCTGCTGGTTAGCGAGGACCTGAGGACTACGGCCCTGCTCATTTACTTCGCCGACGACCAGCTTTATCGCGACCTGCTCACGCGCCGCAACGACCTGCGCCGGCAGAAGGCCTCCGCCTCGCTCACCGCCCCGCAGCACGCCGAGCTAAAGCGAGTTACCGAGGAATTCCGCCAATACAAGGCGACGCTGAGACGGCAACGGCATCAGGATATCACGGCAATACGAAGAATAATGGATAAATACCGCCCGAATGCCGACCTCTTCCTCGGCGGCGTCGGCATGATCGCCGACGATATGATTAGTTTCATCAAGGGCGACCTCAAGGTCTTCGGGGCCGGCGTCCTGTTCTTTCTAATTATCACGCTCGGCGTTATCTTCAGATCGCTGCGATGGATGTGCATTCCACTGCTCTGCTGCCTGGTCTCGGTGGTCTGCACGGTCGGCCTGCTTGGCTGGCTCGGCTGGGATGTTACCGTCATCAGCTCCAACTTCATCTCCCTTCAACTGATTATCACGCTGGCAATGACCATCCACCTGATGGTCCGGTACCGAGAAATGGCCTCTCAGCAGCCTCAAGCCGGGCGGCACGAATTGGTCCTCGCCACTATCGGGGCCATGGTTCGGCCGTGCGTGTATTCCGGCGTGACGACAATGGCGGGCTTTGCGTCCCTGATACTCTGTAACATCCGCCCGGTGATTGATTTCGGCTACATCATGACCGCGGGCGTAGCCATCTCAATTATCGTGCCATTCCTGGTCTTCCCGACGCTGCTGGTGCTTCTACCTAAAGATAAGCCTCGGCCCGCCGGCAAGGTCAAGTGGTCGCTTACCCCGGCGCTGGGCCGATTCACAGTCGCTCACGGCCTGCTAATCGTTGTTGGCAGCGCTCTCCTGCTCACCCTGAACGCCATCGGCATCTCCCGCCTCCAGGTCGAAAACTGCTTCATCAACTACTTCAAGTCGAGCACTGAGATACACCAAGGAATGAAGGTCTTGGACCGGCAGCTCGGCGGCACCACGCCGCTCGACGTGGTCATCGACTTCGAGCAGACGGCGCCGTCTGAAGCCGCTCCATCCGGCGACCCGGCTGACGCTAATGATGTCTTCGACGAATTTGATGAGTTCGACGCCGCGGCGCAGCAGACCAAGTACAAGTACTGGTTCACGCCCGAGAAGATGGCGAGGATCGCGGCTGTACACGATTATCTTGACGGCCTGCCTGAGACCGGCAAGGTCCTCTCCGTCCTCACACTGGTCCGGATGGCCGAGCGGCTCAACGGCGGCAAACATCTCGACGGCGTCGAGCTGGCCTTGCTGTTCGATAAGATGCCCGAACGGCTCAAAGAGATGCTGGTCAGCCCCTACGTCTCGGTCGAGCACAATCAGGTCCGTATCAATGTGCGAATCCGCGATTCAGACCCCTCCTTGAAGCGCAATGAGTTCCTGAGCAGAATCCGGGCCGACCTGACGGCCAAGCTCGGATACAAACCCGAGCAGACCCACCTGGCCGGCGTGTTGGTCCTGTACAACAACATGCTCCAGAGCCTCTATGGCTCTCAAATTGTCACTATGGGCTTCGCCACGCTCTTCCTGATGGGGACGTTCGTCGTATTATTCCGCTCCATCCGGACGGCGACAATCGCCATATTCCCCAATATCCTGGCCGTCAGTTGCGTCCTCGGTGTGATGGGTTGGCTGGGCATCCCACTCGACATGATGACAATAACCATTGCCGCAATCGGCGTCGGGCTGGCCGACGACGACACCATCCACTATATCCACCGCTTCAAGCACGAAGTCGCGGCCACAGGAAGCTACCGAACGGCCCTGCACCAGTCGCACGATAGCATCGGCCACGCCATCTACTATACCACCGTAACACTGGTCATCGGTTTTTCCATCTTAAGTATGTCGAATTTCATCCCAACGATTTACTTTGGCCTGTTGACCGTGCTGGCGATCACTGTGGCCTTGTTGGCCTCGTTGACCTTGCTGCCGCAATTGCTGGTCCTGATTAAACCCTTCGGCAAAGAGCTTCGCAGCCCAGGTCAAGAGAAGTAAAGAAAAGTAAGATGCTATTAGAAATCGGGTTGTCATCCAGAAAAGTTGGTGAATAATAAAGGCTGTTTCGACTTAACTCTTTTGGATTTAACGCGGCCGTGCCGTGGCGTGGCCACTTTAAGGCAACAGCATGTGTGTATTTGTCATAGCGGTTGCCCATAAACCAACCTCAAATTAACCAACGTTCTTGGAGTTGAACAAGAAACCCCAAGAAAACTCGTCAAGGGCAGTAACATGAAACCATACACTTGGCTCGTTGTCATTCTGGCCGTCATGACCGTCGGCTGCGCAGCTTCAAACAAGAACCGGTCAAATCAACTCTTGTCTTCTGAATCGGTCTTGTGTCTTGAGTCTGAGGTCTTGCCTCTGCCCAACGCGCCGCCCACCGACGACGAATTTGGCCTGCTCGAAGACGATCTCGACGAGCAGCAGGTCAAGATTTCCGACCCGCTCAAGCCCCTGAATCGGGCTATGTTTCAATTCAACGACAAGCTCTACTTCTGGGTCCTCAAGCCGTGCGCCGGCGCAGTCAAAAAGACTCTTCCGGAGCCGGCCCGCATAAGCGTGCGCAACTTCTTCAATAATCTCACTACGCCGGTGCGTTTTGTAAGCTGCCACCTCCAGGGTAAGCACAGGGCCGCCGGCACAGAATTGCATCGCTTCGCCTACAACACCACCTTCGGCGTCCTCGGCTTCGGCGACCCGGCTAAGGATAAATTGGGCATCGAAATGACCGACGAGGACCTCGGCCAGACCCTGGGCAAGTGGGGCGCGGGCACCGGCGTCTATATCGTCCTGCCCTTCTTCGGCCCATCCAACGTGCGCGATACCGTTGGCCTCGTCGGCGGCCAATTCCTCAACCCCGTCCGCTACGTCGATCCCGCCGAGGCATCCATCGCCATCTCCGCCTTCAACTACACTAACGATTACACCTTCCGACTCGGCGAATACGAATCATTCAAAAAAGCTGCCTACGACCCATACATAGCAATGCGCCGCGCATATATCCAATACAGAGATAAAGAAGTCAAAGAATGATCCCCCGCCCGGAAGCTCCGCCAGCGATGGTGTAATTACTCAAACTGAGTGTTTTGGGGTAGAATGAGTCGGTTGTTGGGCAGAAGAAGGGCCGCAGCGTGATTGCCACGGCCCTGAATCTCTGCGTAGGAATAGCCGGGTAGTCTATTTCTTCCGCTTGTCGTGCGGCGCACGTATTGTCACAACGGCTTTGGACGAATTGCCGCTCTCGTCGGTCGCCGTAATTGTGATGGTGTACATCCTGCCGTCGCCTGTCCCGGCCCGTTCCGAACGAAGCCGAAGCTCGATGATCCCCGTCTCATCGTCTATCGAATCGATGTAGTAATCGGGAATCGTATTGCCGTCGCCGGTCGTATCCGGCGGCTGGCTGCTCTCGACAGCCACTGCAAGGGTAATAGCCCCGCCGCCGTTGTCGAATGCGTTCGCAGCTATCGTCACCGGCTGCAACTCGTGATTCGGCGGCCAGAGTATCGTTACGCTCGGCACAGGGCTGAGCGTCGGCGCCTGGGTGTCTATGACAATCACAAGCACGCTCGGCTTGACGGGATCATTCAATTCATCGCTGACCACAAGTTCAATTACGTGGGGAGTTTCCTGAACGGGAAAGTGAATGTCGCCTGGAGCTATGAAGAGATCAGGAATCGCAACCGGGTCTCCTCCTTGCATGGTCTCTACTACGCCTGCGCCAAGAGACTGCCCATCCTTGAGCCACGTATAACTGAGCGTGTCCCCATCAAAATCAGCCACATCCGCAACAACGCGTACCGGATCAATCCCAACCTGGACTGTCTGCACTGCTGGTCCCGGCTGAGCCTCCGGCGGAGAATTCTGCACGGTCAAAATCATATCATCCGATGCGGAAAGCCCGCCCTCGCCAACCTCCCGAACCTCAAGCGTCAGCGTATGGTTCCCTATCGAGAGCGCCGCCACAAACCCCAGATCAAGACAACATTGCCCGGTCTCAGACACCGACGTCCAGTCGAGCAGCACCATTTCTCCCTCCAACCACCGATACTCCAGGGGATCGCTCTCCCAATCACTTCCGGTCCCGCATATCACGGTGACAGCCTGAGCAGCACTGAGAATCTCAACATTGTCTCCTGCGTCTGCGGTGGGCACCATCTGGCCCACAATCCCAATCCATAGGTGTTCATACTGGGGATAAGGGGGAAGGCCTTCCAGAGCAAAGACGAGCATGAGTTGGTCGGTCTGCAAACCCACCGTTGCCAAATCAACTCCAGCTCCGCTAACGATTGCATCAGCGGGCAGATCAGGGAACTGCAGTTGCTCTGCATCTCCGATCGGCTGTCCTGTGTGGAACGGCTGCAGCCATACTTGACCATTCCTCACATATCCAAGATAGGAGTCATCAGGCCACCAGAATCCTGGTGCTCCAGTCGCTATTCGCTGTTTTCCGCTCCCGTCTTCGCTCATGACCCATACCTCGGGTTGGGCACCAGCGACGGGATAGCTGACATAG